>Ga0315338_1002923_pt1 | contig 15812 bp, 13 predicted proteins | sample ASW8metaG_FD_204518 | JGI IMG/M metagenome (GOLD analysis project Ga0315338, IMG submission 204518) | Ammonia-oxidizing marine archaeal communities from Monterey Bay, California, United States - ASW #8 | ecosystem: Environmental > Aquatic > Marine > Coastal | place: USA: California | collected... | reverse complement strand
TCGACCTTGCCGAGCTCTGCGGGATCAAGCCGGATATCAAAAACGCGGCTGCCATTGTTGAAGCGTTGTGAAATTTGTGCGGCGAGGCGAACGGATGATTGTTGTGTGAAACGTGGCAGTGGCTGACCGGCGCGTTCGGCGGCTGCAGAGGCGGACGCCTTGCCAGTTGTTAGATCGCCCAATCCCGTTGATCCGGCGTCTGAAAACGTGGTGCCAGACGTCGTCGACGCCGCATCTCCCATAATTGGCGCGGGCGAAGTTAATGCCTGCATGGAGGTGACGGGGAGTTGCGCCCGGGACCCTTGGCTAAAGAATTCCGGAGACTGCGAAGTGATATTGCTGGAGGCAGCGGTCGTCGCAGGGGCCGAATTTGCTGATGTGGGTGAAGCGGCGGATATCGCGCCAGACTTGCCACTGGATTTTCCGTCGGCTGACGGTTTTGAGCTGGACGCCATCGCAGACTGAGCGCTGGAACTGGTCAGGCCTGCATTGCTTCCCGCTAGAGCTGCCTGTCCGGGTGTCGCGAGAATGGCCGACTGCGTTTGGGTGGGTTTGAGCGGTGTCGGCGGTGGTGTCATCTGAGGTGCGGGTGTGGGCGTTGTCGCAAGGCTATTCCGCTGTACGGCCTGATGTGCGAAGGCATGCAGGCCGGGCTTGCCTGCATCAGCTTTTGCTGCGCCCGGATCCTGCTTGGCGCTTATTTCATTACTGCCGACAGAACGATCCGACCCGGTACTCCCATTTGCTGGCTGCGCGGGGCCGGACTGTCTACCCTGTGTTTGATCGAAGCCGGGCGATGGGGTGTTGGCCGTGCCGGGTTTAATGGTATTGCCGTCGGCATCACGGGCGACGGAGACCGACGCGCCTGCCCCTTTTGTGAGTGAGGCAGGAGTTGGATCGGTCACAGCGGGTGCTACCATTGAGGCGGCAACCGCATGATCGGCGTCTGGGGACGGCAGCGATGCGGCATCGCCTCCAGCGGTTTGGCCTGAATCAATACCTGGATAATTGTCGACGTTTGTTGGTGGGAGGTCTGACGGTGCTGTTTCGGTTATTCGTCCGGCATTTGGAGGGATCGATCCATTGGAACCGGAGGAAACGGCCGAAATATCAGCGATCGTCGATTCTTCCTTGCCGGTTGGCATGGGAGGCATAACAGGATGATCAGGCTTGTCATTCGATTTGCGGGCTGCTTCCCGCGTTTCGTCCATCAATTCATCGAATCGATCTGCATCAGCACGCGACTCGCGAGCGCGTTCGGCGTGACGTGGCGCGTCGATGCGAGCGGGTTGATAATTCTCATTCACCGGAAAGGGGGTGGTTTGAGGAAGGGCAGAGGACATGGACAGCTAAAACTCGCTTTTCACAGACAAATCGACGTTTGTGCCAGTGAATGCGCAAGCGTTGTGCCAAAGGCATATTCATTTAAGTTATTGATATAACGCGTTAATATGCCAGTAATAACTGTTCGTGGAAGGAATGACCCGGCGATTTTTTCCGATTGCAGGGAGGATGCTGCCGGGTTGTTGGGGCTTTGCAATCAAGAGCTTGGCAACGCCATCTGCAAATTTCAGATAATGCTCGCACGCGCGTGCCCCTGCGCGGTCTATCGTAGATCATTGACTCAATTTCCCGCATTGGCCGGAGAGAGACGAGGTGTGCGGAAAGACCGGAATTAGACCGGAATTTAAGCGCGATTTTCCGGCGTGGTTTTGGGCCTGCCAGCCGCTCAGCTTTCACTTGGCCCGCCGCTTGCGATTAACCCTGTGTGTCATCGGGATCTCCTCGATGAAAAATGATTGAAGCGCAGATGATTACGCTAGCACTTTCAAGGCAGTATAAAGATGGAGCTGTTCGGGCGTCCTCGGGATTTGCTGCTGGTGATGTGGGCAAGGCTTGCCGGAATAGCGGCAGAAAGCTCCGCACGGCAGGCAAATTTGCGCGTCAAACACGGAGCAAGCCATGTCACTGAGCGCGGTAATCGGCAATTCTCTTTCCGGTCTCAATGCGAGCCAGGCCGGTTTGCGTTCAGCCTCTAACAATGTCGCGAACGTCAATACGCCAGGATATGCACGCTCTTCACCGAATCTTGAATCGCGAAATGTCGGTGGTTCTGCGATGGGTGTTACCGTTGCCGGGATCAATCGCGTGGTTGACCGGTATCTGCAAACGGCCTCGCAAACTGCCATCAGTAATTCGTCGAGCGCCTCAACCCGTGCGGCTGCGCTAGACCGATTGCAGGCGCAATTTGGTGGTCTGGATGACCCGGGTTCAATGTTTTCACGGTTGAACCAAGCGTTTACTGGATTGGCTCAGGCCAGTGTGAATCCCGCTCTGTCGGTCGCGCGTCTGTCAGCAGCCGCAGATCTGCAATCATTTTTTGATGAATCCGAACGCATATCGATCGAAATTCAGGGTCAGCGTCTCGAGGCTGACTCCCAGATCAACTCGCTCGTCAATCGTACAAACGAAGTCCTGAATGAGTTGTTTGAGTTGAATTCCAGTGTGCAGACACTGTCTTCAACGGGTGGAGATACATCTGGAGCGGCCAACCGGCAATCGGAACTTTTGGATGAATTGTCGAGCTATCTGGACGTCAACGCTGAGTACAAGCAAGACGGCCGACTGGTGGTTAGAACCGGCGATGGTGTCTTGCTGCTTGATAATTACGTCAACGCTCTAAGCTACCGCCCCGCCGGGTCTGGCAGTTACCAAATTACCTATGGCAATATTGTCGCGCAGCCTCCTACCAGTGGTGCTGGCCAGAGTATCGATGGTCACATTGCCTCGGGTGAATTGCGTGGACTGCTGGATTTGCGCGATGAAATCTTGCCGAATATTGCCCTGGAATTGGCTGAGCTCACGTCTGGGGCTGCCGATGCTTTGAATGCCGCCCATAACAATTCGTCAGCTTACCCGGCCCCGCAAACTCTGACCGGACACAACACCGGTCTGGATATAAATGACCTCCATAACTTCACGGGTGCCACAACGGTTGCCGTGACAGATTCTACCGGAACGCTCCTGAGCCGCATCGATGTAGACTTCACAGCGGGAACCCTATCCGTGGATGGGGCTGCGGCGGTGGGGATAGGCAATACCGTTGGCACGTTTACAGCAGCATTGAGTGGCGCGCTTGGCGCGAACGGTTCAGCGAGCTTCTCCAACGGTGCGTTGAGCATCACGGCAACAAATGCAGCCAACGGGATTTCCACGTTGCAAGACACAACGACCCCGGCTGACCGTGGAGGGCGTGGATTCTCGCATTATTTCGGTCTCAATGATCTGGTGAGGTCTGCGCGCCCCGGATACTTTGAAACGGGCCTCGCCGGGGTCGAGCCGCACCTTTTTGCGGCGGGCGAGCAGATGGATTTCAATATTCACCTGCCCGGCGGCGGCGTCGGTGGATCAGCGACCGTCAGCATGGTCGCGGGCGAGAATTTCAATGATGTCATTACAGCGTTGAACAATGCGACCACGGGCGTGGGTCGTTACGTGACATTTTCGCTGGATGCCAACGGCTCTTTGGTGACGACGCCAAATCCCGGATATGAGGGATATGAAGTCAAATTGGTCTCCGATAACACTGCGCGCTCTTCGTCTGGCGTCTCCTTCACCAATATGTTTGGCCTTGGGATGGATGCACGGGCCGGCCGCGCCGAAATTTTTAATATCGATGACACTATCCGTTCGAATGCCAACAGCTTGGCCTTGGGCCAGCTGGATCTGACGGGTGCGAGCGTTGCTGGCGATGTTGTCTTGGCCTCGGGCGATGGTCGCGGGGGACAGGCCCTTCAAGCCGCAAGAAACACCGTCCGCACCTTTAATGCGGCAGGGACGCTTTCGAAGGGGCAGTCGTCGCTTGAGAGCTTTGCCTCCCGATTTGCGGGCAGTGTTGGATCCCGAGCCGCCCGCGCGCAGAGCGAGTTTCAATCAGCGGAGGTTTTGATGGAGACAGCCGCGCGAAAACGTTCCGATGTGGAAGGTGTAAATCTGGATGAAGAGTTGGCGGCGATGACGCTATTTCAGCAATCCTACAATGCCTCCGCCCGCATGCTGCAGGCGGCGCGCGATATGACCGACGCCCTGATGAGCATCGTGTAGAAAGCAAAAAGCCATGGCACGCATTTCGACATATGGAGCATCCCAGGCCGCAATGACCAATCTGCTGCGGGCGCAAAACACTTTGTTTGAAGCCCAATCTGCCCTGACCACAGGCAAGAAGGCGACAGATCTGAAGGGCGTTGGCCACCAAGCTGAAACCTTATTGGCCGCACGATCCGCTTTGGCGCGCTCCAAGGCCTATGAAGAAGCTGGCGTGCGTGTTGAGGCCCGGCTTGAAGCACAAAATATCGCGCTGGAACGGCTGGCAGGCGCGGCGACGGAATTGCGCCAGTCTGTCACCTCGACAGATGGCACATTCATCATGGATCAGGTGAATGACGCGTTCTACCAAGCGTATAACGCGCTAACGACGCAACATTCTGGCAGCTACTTGTTTGGCGGAACACGCGCTGATGTAAACCCAATGACGGTCAATAGTCTTGCAGACCTGCAAGCGTTGCCTGCCGCAGCCGACGCGTTTCAAAACAATAGCCGACGTCCTCAGGTGCAGCTGGATCAGAATATTCAGGTGGATGTCGGCATGCTGGCGGATTCGGTCGGGAATGAGTTGATGACATCATTCAAGCGCATCGCCGATTTTAATGCCGGTGTGGACGGGCCGTTTACGCAACCAATGACCGATGTGCAGGAAGCATTCATTCGCACCGAATTGCCGTTGATCATTTCCGCGATGGAAAATCTAAACGCGACCGTGGGTCAAAATGGTTCAGACCAGTCTCGTGTGGAAACCATGTTGCAGAGCCATTCGGATCGCCAGATTTTCCTGTCCAAAATGCTCGGGGATCTGGAAGATGTGGACATGGCTGTAGCGGCGACGAATTTCCAGCAAGCACAGACGGCTATTGAAGTTTCGGCGCGGACATTCTCATCCCTAAGCCAGGTCAGCTTGCTACCGTTCCTGCGGTAATTTAGCGGCGAACGCGCGCATTATTGTATCCTGGACGACAGCCCGCTATATACCGCCTCCAACAATTACGTTTGCTGCGGGCCTTGACCCCGCTGGAGGCCCCTATGACCAAGCCCCTTCCCGGTGACGCGCTCGCGCGTGCCGACGATCTTCTCGCGCAATTTGGACTGGCCGATGACCCGTTGGGTTTGGGCGGAAACCCTGCCGATCACCGTGTGGTGGTTGCGATGTCTGGCGGTGTCGACAGTTCTGTGACGGCGGTGATTCTGCATCGCGCCGGCTATGACGTGGTCGGCGTAACGCTGCAGCTCTATGATCACGGCGCTGCGATCAAGAAAAAGGGCGCCTGCTGTGCGGGGCAGGACATCTACGATGCCAAACGGATTGCCGAAGAAGGCGGTTTCCCGCACTACGTGCTCGATTACGAAAGCCGGTTTCGCGAGTCAGTGATCGAGGAGTTTGCCGACACGTATCTGGCAGGCGCCACGCCGATCCCGTGCGTGCGTTGCAATCAAACCGTCAAATTCGCGGACTTGCTTGAGACCGCTCAGCAACTTGGTGCGGTGTGTATGGCGACCGGGCATTATATCCAGCGTGTTGATGGACCCAGCGGGCCCGAGCTTCGCCGGGCAGCGGATGCGGGCAAGGATCAGTCCTATTTCCTGTTTGCCACCACGGCGGAGCAGCTGGATTTTCTGCGCTTTCCGCTGGGGCATCTGGAAAAAGACCAGACCCGGCAGCTGGCAGAAGCGTTTGGGCTAATCGTCGCGGATAAACCCGACAGTCAGGATATCTGTTTTGTGCCCGAGGGACGTTATGTCGACATCGTCGAAAAAATCCGCCCCGGTGCCTCTGCGCCGGGCGATATTGTGCATGTGGACGGGCGCGTGCTGGGCCAGCATGATGGCGTGATCCGCTATACGGTCGGCCAGCGGCGCGGCTTGAAAATCGCGCTGGGTGATCCGCTTTATGTTGTTCGCCTCGATGCGCCCAAGCGACAAGTGATCGTAGGTCCACGCGAGGCGCTAGCGATTGCACAAATTCGGTTGAAAGAGATTAATTGGCTCGGCGATGCCCCGATGGTTGATGGCCAGCCCGTGCGTGTCAAAGTACGCTCAACGCGTCCGCCCGTGCCGGCATCCCTCATGGTCGAGCAAGGCCTGGTCAGCGTCGTGTTTACCGAAGGGGAAAATGGCGTGGCTCCCGGGCAAGCGTGCGTCTTTTATTCCCCGGATGATGAAAGCCGGGTGTTGGGCGGGGGCTGGATTGCCAGCACGACCGGGCAGGATGTTTCACCGGGCGCGCACCGGCTGATCGGCTAGTAACCCGCCCCTGTGCGTGGTAACTTGTTCAGTATATTGTGCAAAGTACTGGCATTGGGGGAGGTATATGAGCGGATTAATTCGGCGCGGGGCGTACATCCCGCTCATCTGTCTCACGGCGCTGATCATTGCCGCGATCCTCTCGGTTTTTTTGACATCTTTTACCTATGCCTTTCTGGACGAGATCGGTGTTGTCGCTCGCCTCGACCTTGGTGATGGTATTGAGGAATTATGGACACGGCTTTTCCTGCTCTGGATATTGGCGATGTTCCTGGTTCCCGCCGTCCTAATAAAATCGTCTCGCGAGCAATTTTTGCACAACCGACAGGTACAGCTATTTGCCGGTCTTTATTTGATTGGTTTGCTAGCCTCGATGGCGGATACCACCAACGCGCTCAGTGGCGAGGAAAACTGGATCCGCAATTTCACGGCGGGCGTATTGGTCCTGTTGGGTGGGGTTGCTGCCTATTCGGCGACACAGAAGCAGTATTCTTGGATTGATCGTTTCCTCGGCGTGTTTTTTGCCCTGCTGTTTACCGCCGCCGCCGCGGACGAAATGTTCACGCTGCACGAGCAAGCCGGGCATGTCGCCGACAAGTCACAATCAATTTTTGCCGTTAATCCTCAGGATCTTGTTACGCTATCGGTCGGGCTGTTTGGCATTGCCGTCATTGTCATGGTGACGTTGGCATCAAAGCTCTTGCCCTGGGTCGGAAAAATGTTGGCGATGGCGCGATATCAAAAAGTATTCGGGTTTTTCAGCCTGGCAGTCTTCAGCTTTCTGTCTGCGATGTTGCTAGATACCTATGATCGGTATTTGCGCGCGTTTGCAGTGGAGTTTCGCGCCGATGTTCTGGGAGACCCAGAGGCCGTCGGTGGCCCGGTGTGGGTCGTTGTGCGCAGTGTAGCCAATAGCTCCAATGGCCTGGAAGAGGCGCTGGAATACTTTGCGGCGGTCAGCTTCTTGATGATGGTGGGGACCTTGTTTTCAGTGCGCTGGATGGGGTGCGATGGAGATGAGGATGAGCCGTCTGGCTAGACCGTGGTCGTAAGCCCCTTCCAGACGAGCACCGTTACCCAGTGAATTGTTATTGCTGGCCAGATTGATTTCGTCCGTTTCCAGGCGAACAGGCAGCTGAGACCCAGCAATAAAACAATTGCCAGAAATGTGGGTTGTAAAAATAGCGTTTGGCCCGTGGGCAGGCCTAGCCAAGTTTGCATTGGGTGCCAGAGCACGAATAAACCGAGAGCCAGCCCTTCAGCCCAGGGATGACCGCCAAACAATTGCGGCAGAGAAACGCGAAAGATCACTTCCTCCGTCAGCGCGGGTGCCAGAGCAGCGACTAAAGCAATAATCGCGAATTGCAGAAATGCGTCAGTCAATTGGACCTTGAACAGGTCTGCGTGGAGCCCGATATAACCCGCGACACAAAGGAATATGGCGAAGACCAGGACGGTTTCCAGCCAGCCGCGCAGTGATGGTGTCGTCACGAAAGCAGAGCGTGTGACGCTGACAAGACTTGACGTGGAGGCGATGATCTTGCTCATTCGCGCCAAATCTAGATTGATTATCCGTTTTCGGGTAGCGCTAACGGTGAAAATACACGCCGATCTCGCAGAGACCCCAAAAGACTTTCTCGAAGGAGACACAGATGAGTGCACATGAAGATCCTGTCGTAATCGTTGGTATGGCCCGCACACCGATCGGTGCTTTGCTGGGTGAACTGTCTTCCCAGGCTGCTCCTGATCTGGGGGCTGTGGCTGTCAAGGCGGCGATGGAAGAAGCCGGCGTGGCCGGTGATGATGTGGATCAGATCTTCATGGGCAATGTTCTGTCAGCGGGCCAGGGCCAGGCTCCGGCGCGGCAGGCCGGCATTCATGGTGGGCTGCCAAAATCTGTTGAAGCGACGACCCTCAATAAAATGTGTGGCTCTGGCATGCAGGCCGCCATTATGGGCCGCTCGGCCATTTTGGCCGGCGACGCCGATGTGATCGTCGTTGGCGGAATGGAATCGATGAGCCAGGCCCCGCATATGCTGCCAACGCATCGCGGTGGCTTCAAATACGGGCATGACCGGGTGATGGACCATATGGCCCAGGACGGTCTGGAAGATGCCTTTGAAAAGAAGCCGATGGGCGTCTATGCGGACATGATCGCCGAGGAGCACCAGTTTACGCGCGAGCAGCAAGACGCTTACGCGCTGGAAACCCTGGCTCGCGCCAAGCGCGCCGCCGAAGAGGGTGATTTCAAGCGCGAAATTGCACCGGTCACGATCAAAACCCGCAAGGGCGAGATTGTCGTCGATACGGATGAATTGCCGCGCAAAGCTATGCCAGAGAAGATTCCGAGCCTGCGCCCAGCCTTCAACAAGGATGGTACAGTAACCGCCGCCAACGCCTCGGGAATTTCCGATGGCGCTGCGGCGATGGTTTTGATGCGCGCGTCAGAAGCCGAACGTCGCGGTCTCAAGCCGCTTGGCAAAATCATGTCTGTGGCGGCCCACGCTCACGAGCCCGCCTATTTCACCACGGCTCCTGTGCCTGCTATGCGCAAGGCCGTCGAGCGCGCGGGCTGGGCGCTGGATGATGTTGATCTTTGGGAAATCAACGAAGCGTTTGCCGTAGTGCCGATGGTCGCCATGAAAGAGTTGGGCATTTCTGCTGACAAGATCAACGTCAATGGCGGCGCTTGCGCCTTGGGTCATCCAATCGGCGCGTCTGGCGCACGGATCATGGTGACGTTGCTGGCAGCCTTGGAGAAGCACGGCAAGACCAAGGGTGTTGCATCGCTGTGCATCGGTGGCGGTGAAGCGACCGCGGTCGCCGTTGAATTGATGAACTGACGTATGAAGAATCGGGCGTTGATCGAGGATGTCCGCCTGGTGGATATTCTACCACCGGTCGACGCCTATATCTCACTGCGTGCGAGCTGTGGCTGGGGGGAAGTCAGTCGTGATGCGGCCGTTCCGGCGCTTGAACGGAGCGTTGATGCTGTAACCGCGCTGGATGTTGATAGCGATGTTGTTGGTTTCGTTCGCGTGGTCGGCGATCCGATGTATCTGTACATTCAGGATATGATTATCGCCGCCGATCTGCGCGGGCAGGGGCTTGGCCGAGCGATGATGGAGCGTCTGCTTCCACGGCTTACGTCAGCCTGGCCAGAGGCCGTGATCATGCTGATGTGTGCAAAGGGGCGTGAACAATTTTACGCGCAATTCGGTTTTGAGCGACGCCCGTCTGATCAATACGGCCCGGGCATGCAGTTGCGCAGGTCCGATCGCTAGTAATCTTGTCTTTTTAAGAATTGCCGCCCATGACGGATACTTCCAGAGCGATGCGCTGCCGCGCCTCGGCCCTGGACTTTTCAACCATACCTGGAATCAGGAATACGTCGATCAGGGTCCAGATCAGGCCGATAACCAGAATATTCAGAATGAGCTGGATCGGAGCGGCCTTGTCTCCAAGATAAAAGCGATGTGCTGAAAAGAAAAACAGAAAAAACCAAAACACATACGCCAAGACCATGGACTTTCCCTCATTGGCGAGGCGGGCCTCCACAAGAATTTGCTGTTCGGTCGAAAGAGCCATTTTACACTCGCACGGTTTGAGGAATTATCAGGTCTGTCTATTGCCAGCCCGCCGGTGCGGCGCTGTGCGTGAGAGGCTAGCCCTTGATGTGCCCAAGGGGAAGGCCTGGCTTGTCCTTGACGTTTTTGATTTGCACGGAGGTTCTAAAATCTCCAATCACATCCAGTGGAATCAATTTTTCGGAGATAAATTCGTTATAGGCATCGATGTCTGGAGCGACGACCTTGATCAGATAATCATAGGGGCCGGTCATTGTGCAGGCGTCGATGACCGCGTCAAACTCATTCATGGCCTCTTCGAATTTGACGTAATTCACCTTGCGGGCCGGCGAAATTTTTACTTCCAGATAGGCGGTGAACATCAGGCCAATGGCACGGCGGTCGATTTGGATGGATCGCCGCTTGATGATGCCCTCCGTCTCCAGGCGTCGAATGCGGCGCCAGCAGGGCGATGGGGTCAGGCCGACAATATCGGCGACATCGGCGACAGAACGTCCTGCGTCTTCCTGCAGGGCCTCGAGAATTCTAACATCAATGACGTCTAAAGAAGCGGTCATATTTTCCTCAAAAACACGTTTTGAAGCAAAATAATCCAATTGAGCCGGTTTGCGAACCCACCAATGGCACCCGATTGCTAGAGTAGACAAGACCCGCCCTCGCGCGTTAGAGCCTCGCAGACGTCGAACTGCTTCAGTCTTTCATTGTCACGTCTTGTGTGACGCCATCTGCGAGATCCCATGTCCCAGACGACACCGCGTTTTCATGTGCCTGCACCCAGCCTTCGTCCGGGCGATAAGCCGGACTTTTCCCATCTGGTGATCCCACCAGCAGGGGAGGCCAAGCGGCCTGATCCTTCTGTGGAAGGCATGAAAACCCAGGACCTGGCCCTCGGCCTGGTTCGTGTTCTGGACCATAACCATCAAGCGGTTGGTGAGTGGGACCCCAAGCTTGATGCGGGCGTGTTGCGTGAAGGCTTGCGCCACATGTTAATGACGCGGGCCTATGATGACCGCATGCAGAAGCTGCAGCGCCAGGGCAAGATGAGCTTCTACATGAAGTCGACCGGCGAAGAAGCGGTCGCCGTGGCCGCGGCGATGGCGCTGGAAAATTCGGACATGATTTTCCCGTCCTATCGTCAGCAGGGCATTTTGTTTGCCCGAGGTCGCGATGTTGTCGAGATGATGTGTCATTGCATCTCCAACAGCCGTGACAATCTCAAGGGTCGCCAACTGCCGGTTCACTACACCTGGGCCGAGGGGAATTTCTTTTCGATCTCGGGCAATCTGACGACACAATTTCCCCAGGCTGTCGGCTATGCGATGGCCGCCCAGTATAAGGGTGAGAAGCAGGTTACCGCGAGCTGGATCGGCGATGGCTCAACGGCGGAAGGCGACTTCCACGGCGCGTTGGTTTTGGCGTCGACTTATAAAGCGCCGGTGATCCTCAATGTGGTCAATAATCAGTGGGCGATCTCGACCTTCCAGGGCGTGGCTGTCGGTGAGGGGGCGACCTTTGCCATGAAGGGTATCGGATACGGGCTGGCCTCCCTGCGCATTGACGGCAATGACTTCCTGGCTGTTTACGCGGCGACACAATGGGCAGCGCAGCGCGCCCGGGATGGTCATGGCGCAACGGTGATCGAGAGCTACACATATCGTGCGGGACCGCACTCTACCTCCGATGACCCCTCCGGGTATCGCCCCAAGGGCGAAGAAGAAGAGTGGCCTCTGGGTGATCCGGTCGAGCGACTCAAGAACCACCTCATCAATCTGGGTGAGTGGGATGAAGAGCGCCATACCGAGCTGGAAGCGGAGCTGAAGACGCTGGTGATCGCGGCCTATAAGGAAGCGGAGAGCCACGGGACTTTGCATGATGGCCCGCTGTCTCCCGTCGAGAGCATGTTTGAAGATGTGTATGCCGAGCAGGACTGGCGCTTGCGCCGTCAGCGGCAGGATTTGGGAGTTTAGATCATGGCAAAGATGAGCATGATTCAGTCCCTCAATTCGGCGATGGACAATATGATGGAGCGCGACCCCAACGTGCTCGTCTTCGGTGAAGATGCCGGTTATTTTGGCGGTGTTTTCCGTGTGACAGCTGGGTTGCAGGACAAATATGGCCTGGACCGTTGCTTTGATGCGCCGATCAATGAAGCGGCGATTATGGCAATGTCGATTGGCATGGCGGCCAAGGGGCTGAAGCCGGTCGCTGAGATTCAGTTCTCCGATTACATCTTCCCGGGCCTCGACCAGATCGTCTCGGAAATGTCGCGTTTGCGCTATCGGACGGCCGGTCAATTCACGTCCCCGGTGGTGGTACGCACGCCGTGTGGCGGGGGGATCAGAGGGGGGCAGACGCACTCTATGAGTCCGGAAGCCTTCTTCACACAGATACCCGGTGTTCAGGTGGTGATGCCGTCCAATCCCTACGACGCCAAAGGTCTGTTGATTGCTGCGATCGAAAGCGAGGATCCAGTGATCTTCTTCGAGCCGAAGCGTCTATATAACGGCCCATTTGATGGCGATCCGGGCAAGGCGCTGGAAACCTGGTCCAAGCACGAGAAGGGCGAAGTGCCCGAAGAGCATTTCAGCCTGCCGATTGGCAAGGCGAATATCGTGCGTGAAGGCAATGATTTGACCATCGTCACCTATGGCACGCTAGTGCATGTCGCGCAGGCCGCTGCTGAGGCTGAGGGTATTGATGCTGAGATCATCGATTTGCGTACTCTGGTTCCCTACGACATTGAAACCATTGCCCGTTCGGTGAACAAGACGGGTCGGTGTATCGTCGCGCAAGAAGCCCCGCGCACATCGGGCTTTGCCGCCGAGCTGGCCGCGCAGATCCAGGAAGAATGTTTCTACGCCCTGGAGAAGCCGATCTTCCGCCTGACCGGTTGGGACACGCCGTATCCGCACGCGCATGAATGGTCCTACTTCCCGGGCCTGAAGCGCTTTTCGACTGCCATACGCGAAACTCTGGAGGCCTGATCATGAGCGAATATCGCTACAAGATGCCCGATGTCGGTGAAGGTATTGTCGAGGCCGAGATTGTTGAATGGCATGTGAAGGAAGGCGACACCGTCACTGAAGATCAGCACGTTCTGGACGTGATGACCGACAAGGCGACGGTGGAGATCCCGTCTGCGGTGAACGGCACCGTGACCAAGCTGGTTGGCGAAGCCGGCGATATCATCGCTGTCGGCACGCAGATCATGTTCATCGCCGTTGATGGCGACGTGCCGGCGGAAGAAGAAGCGCCTGCGAAGGAAGCGGTTGCAGCTGAGGCGGCACCGGTTGAAGCGAAAGCTGCACCAAAACCTGCGCCCAAAGCGGCACCGGCTGTGGCCAAACGTCCGGCCGGCGAACGGCCTTTGGCCAGCCCGGCTGTGCGCAAGCGCGCGCTGGATGGCGAGATTGATCTGGCCAGTGTGCCGGGATCAGGACCTGCCGGTCGGATCACACATGATAATCTGGATGACTTTATTGCCTCGGGTGGTCGTTCGGCCGCACGTTCGGGCGGTGGGTCTCCATCGCGTACGCCGCGCACCGGCGTGACCGAGGAGAAAATCATCGGCATTCGCCGCAAGATCTCCCAGAACATGTCCTACGCCCAGACCAATATCCCCGACATTGCCTATGTCGAGGAAATTGATGTGACAGCGTTGGAAGAGCTGCGCGCGCATCTCAACAAGACCAAAACGGACGATCAGGCCAAGCTGACCTTCATCCCCTTCCTGGTGATGGCGCTGAGTAAGGCCCTGCCGGAAACCCCGCAGGCCAATGCTCATTTTGACGGCGAAGCCATGATGCTGACCAAGCATGAGGCGATCCATTGCGGTGTCGCTGCGGCGACGCCGAATGGACTGATGGTGCCCGTGATCAAGCACGCCGAGGCCAAGGATATCTGGCAGATTGCTGCCGAGCTAAAGCGCCTGGCTGTCGCGGCCCGGGATGGCAAGGCGACCAAGGATGAGCTGACGGGCTCAACCATCACGATCTCCTCGCTGGGGGCGATGGGCGGTCTGGTGACCACACCAATCGTCAACGCACCGGAAGTCGCCATTATCGGCGTCAACAAAATGCAGACCCTGCCACGCTTCGACGCCAATGGCGGCGTGGTGGCGCGCAAGCTGATCAATCTGAGCTCGTGCTTTGATCACCGCATTGTCGATGGCTATGAAGCCGCGATGCTGGTGCAGCGGATCAAGGGTATGCTGGAAAATCCGGCAACGCTGTTTATGTGACGGCTGCCACCTCGTCATCCCGGCCATCGTGCCGGGATCTCGACGGTCAGGCACAATGCTAGTGAAACTCTAGTATCGCTTCTCCTCTCCCCAAGAGAGAAGAAGGGGTGAGGTTGCTTATCTGGGATAATGGGCACCACAATCCCAGGTGTCATCCTGCGCTAAAGCCTCTAAGCTGATCAAATGGCCCGATCACCGCAAATACATTCCGATATTCGCGACCAAAATTTCCAGTCGAAGGAGCAGGAAGTTGAGTCCGCCGAGAAGGGCGTGCATCTTCAGGTTCTCGTATTGGTAGGATGCTTTTTGCTGATCGGTACCGTTATCATGAGCATCATCTTTCTGGGGCCAATGTTACCGGATGGCGCGATGGGTCCGATTGTCGTGACCATTATTCTCACATCGTTGTTCGGCGGGACCGGTTATGGCCTTTGGCGGCTGGCGCGCAAATAGGCTTCGCTCCCATCTCCCACGCAGACCGGCCATGCTGACACACCGCTTCCCCTTTCTCGTCTGAAGCGCTAAATCCCCCGCAACACATCTTGTCGTCCGACCGGAGCTTCACATATGAAACAACGTAATTGCCAGGTACTGATCGTGGGCGGTGGCCCGGGTGGATATCCTGCGGCGATCCGGGCGGGTCAGTTGGGCCTCGATGTGATCATTGTCGACAAGCACGGGCTGGGTGGCACCTGCCTCAATCGTGGCTGTATTCCGTCCAAGGCGGTGATCCATGCGGCGACCAAATTCGAGCATATGGGTGACCATGCCGATAGTGACGCGCTGGGCATTTCCCTGTCAGAGGCGCCCAAGCTGGACATGGGCAAGCTGACGGGCTGGAAAGACGGTATTGTCACCAAGCTCACCAGCGGTGTGGGTCAGCTCCTCAAGGCTGCCGGGGCAGAGCACATCTCGGGCTGGGCGAAGTTTGAAAATGCCAAAACCTGTGTGGTCACGACAGATGACGGCGAGATCGAGATCACCGCAGAGCACGTTGTGCTGGCGACGGGATCGGTCGAAGTCGAGCTGCCTTTCCTTCCCTTCAAAGATAATGTTATCGGATCGACCCAGGCGCTTGATCTGACTCAGCTTCCCAAGAAGCTGGTCGTGGTCGGTGCAGGCTATATCGGGCTGGAGCTGGGCATTGCGATGCGCAAGCTGGGCTCGGAGGTGACCTTCATTGAAGCGGCGCCGGCGATCCTGCCAATCTACGATAAAGAGATCACTCGCCCGATCACCATGTGGTTGAAGAAACACAAAGTGGCGGTGAACCTTTCGTGCAAGGCAAAGGGTGTCGTTGAGGAAGGCGGAAAAACCTTCCTCGAATACGAAGACAAATCCGGCGCGATGCAGAAAATCGAAGCTGACAAAATCCTCGTCGCCGTCGGCCGCAAGGCGTGCCTGGATGGCTGGGGTCTGGAAAATATGGGCCTGGATATGGGCGATGCGCGCTTCATCAAAGTGGATGATCAGTGTCGCACTGGAATGCGCAATGTGTGGGCCATCGGAGATGTCGTTGGTGAACCTTTGCTCGCACACAAAGCAACGGCCCAGGGCGAGATGGTAGCCGAGCTGATTGCCGGACATCGCCGGACGTTCGACCCGGTCTCCATCGCGGCGGTTTGTTTCAC
>Ga0315338_1002922_pt1 | contig 15818 bp, 10 predicted proteins | sample ASW8metaG_FD_204518 | JGI IMG/M metagenome (GOLD analysis project Ga0315338, IMG submission 204518) | Ammonia-oxidizing marine archaeal communities from Monterey Bay, California, United States - ASW #8 | ecosystem: Environmental > Aquatic > Marine > Coastal | place: USA: California | collected... | reverse complement strand
AATATTCCAGCCGGGCGAGGTGGACCACCGAATATTTTTTCCTTTAAACCCCACAGACGATTAAACGCCTCCTCGACACGTTCTTCTGAAAGCCGACCCTGCGTCACGGCAGCTTCTAAAGCATTAAGAGTTGCCACCGGCTCGGCAACGTCGAGCAAGATATCCACCCCAGCTTCAAGAGCTTCGACTGCGAGAGTCCCTTCATCAGCCGACTCTTGTTTCACTCCTTCCATCAATAAGCTGTCAGAGATCTCCGCCCCTTGAAAGCCAAGTTGGTTGCGGAGCAATTCTGTTAGAATCGGGTAAGACAACGTCGCTGGTTTGCCTGTCGGATCGAGAGCCGGATATTGAACATGAGCTGACATGATCAAAGCAACATCCGCTTCGATAGCAGCCTGAAAGGGCGTGAACTCACAAGCTTCGAGTTCTTCGCGGCTTGAATCTACCTTTGGTAACTCACTGTGAGAATCTTCATGCGTATTACCATGCCCAGGATAATGTTTGGCTGTTGCCAACAGTCCTTCCGACTGACAGCCTTCAATAAACGCTTGAACTAACTGCGAGACGCGCTCCGGCTTGTCACCAAAAGCGCGAGTAGCGATGATCGGGTTCAAAGGATCAATATTCACATCGGCCACGGGACCAAAAGTAATGTGAATACCATTAGCACGCGCCATGGCGGCCGTCAGCTTGGCAAAATGCTTGACAGCACTTTCGGCATCGTCGCCCAGGGCATCAAAAGCCATGGCATGCGGAAACATCGTATGCCCTAGCAACTGCTGACCGACGCCTCGTTCGATATCGGAGGTGACGAGCAGCGGAAATTGACTTTCTGTTTGCAAACTCGCCAAGGTTTGTGCCGTACTGCCTTGTCGTCCGTTAAATAAGATGAGTCCACCAAGGGGGCATTCCTTAAGAAGACATTGGATACGCCCGGCATCTTCGTCGGCGGTCTGCACCGGAGGGAGATTCGAGCCAATCCGCACGAAAATTAGCTGGGCCAATTTTTCGCGCATCGAAGTGGGGCGTTCAAGCGGAGACGTGTCACTCATGTTCGATGTGTTTCCTAAGTGGCAGGGAGCGGAGTAAACCGCTTCTCGTAGCGATGAAATGTACGGTCGAGTACTGAACCTGCGTGTTTTTCGTATAAGCGAGTCGGACTCACCCAGGCGATGATAGCGGAAGGATGTCCCTGAGTTTGAATATCATGCAAGCAGCGTAGCATCAGGGCCTTGCCAATCCCCAGACCCTGAAATTCTGGCCGAGTGCCCATCGGACCAAACCAACCTGTGCCAAGGTTATTGCTATCGTACACCGAGAACCCGACGACTTGTTTTTCTTTTATCGCCAGATGGATCGAGATCGGATCATTTGCTAACGCCGTAGCGATTTCCGCCCGCCAGGCGAGCCAGTATTTAGCAATCAATTCGTCGATCACCTCCATATCTTCCACGGTGCCTCGTCGGATCTCAATGCCTTTGCTCGCCAAGTCTGCTTCGATCTCGACCGACGAAAAATCTTTGCCCGTCAGTTTTGATCTGAGATTGTGTGCCTGACCGACATTTACGTATCCGAGCGACTCGAACAGGTGGATGGCTTCGGTATATCGGTCATCAATTCCTGGAAACAAATAATTCGGGGCAGTCTCGCCGACACGAATCGCAGCAACCCCAAAGCCGCGCAGTTTGTCTTCAAGCGTTTGGACAAGTTGCCGAGCAATCCCTTGCCTACGGACATCGGGTGCGACGGCTAGCAGCTTGATGTAACCTCGATGTTCAATCACCATTTCTCGGGCGATCCCCACCGCCATCGCGATCGGCTCATTATCTTTGCAAACAACAAGTGCAAGATCTTCGTCAAAATCGGGATCTTCCCAGATTTTTTCGCGGAGTACGTGTTCTCCAATTTGATCGAAAGGAGAACTTCGGTTCCAAAGTTCAAGCAATCGCAACGCGTTGGAGAGTTTGATCGACGAGGTGATCAACTTTCTTCCCCCTGCCTTGTGTTTTTACCAAACTCCGCGTCAAGTGGGATCAGCCAGCAAACTAAAAAGCTAGGAATCGTTGCCGCCATCACCCAGAGAAAGAAATTTTGGTAGCCAATCTGTTCTTGCAACCAACCGCTGGCCATGCCGGGTAGCATCATGCCTAACGCCATGAAACCTGTGCAAATTGCATAATGGGCTGTCTCATGCTCGCCTTGCGAGACATACAGCAAAAACAACATATAAGCAGTAAATCCAAAACCATATCCGAACTGTTCAACAGCTACAGCTAGGTTCACCGCCAGGAAATTTTCAGGCTGATAGAGTGATAAAATCACATAAACTGCGTTTGGCAGATTGATCGCCAAGACCATCCACCACAGCCAATATTTAAGTCCTTGCTTCGCTGCTACCAGACCTCCGACAATCCCGCCGATCGTGAGCAAAACAATGCCCACGGTGCCGTAAACAAACCCTACCTGGGTTGTCGAAAGCTCAAGACCTCCTTTATCTCTGGCGTCGAGCAAAAAGGGCGAGGCCATCTTTACCAATTGCGCCTCGGCAAAACGGTAAAACAACATAAACGCTAAAAAAGTTACTATATGTTTTTTCCTGAAGAAGGCGGCAAAGGTTTCAATGAACTCTGCAAAGAACGAGGTTGGTTCTTTTCCTTGGTTCTCTTGTTCCTCTTCGGGTTTTGGCAGCACCAACGCGTGATAAACGGCGATCGCGACAAACACACCTGCGATTAAATAAAATACCAGCGCCCAAGCTGAAGTCAGCCCCATCCGATCTTCAAGCAAACCGGCAATCATCACGAGCAAACCTTGTCCTGTGATCATTGCCAAGCGATAGAACGTGCTGCGTATTCCTACAAACCAAGCTTGATCGTGAGAAGACAGCCCCAGCATATAAAAGCCATCGGCTGCAATATCGTGCGTTGCTGAGCTGAATGCCAACAGCCAGAAAAACATCATCGTGTACTGTAAGAAATTACTCGCGGGGATCGTTAACGCGACCCCTGCCAGACCGGCACCAATCAGCAATTGTGTTATCACAATCCACCACCGCTTGGTACGGATCACATCAACCAAAGGGCTCCAGAACGGCTTAATCACCCAGGGCAAATAGAGCCAACTGGTATAGAGTGCGATCTCGGTGTTGGAGATTCCCAGCCCCTTGTACATCACCACCGCAACGGTCACGACCACGACATTGGGAATCCCCTCGGCAAAATACAGGCTAGGAATCCATAACCAAGGATTACGACGAGACGTACCGTGCTCGGGTTGCTCGTTTGAAGAGTCTGACAAGGTGAGTTAATCCATTTTAAGGGGAAGAAAACGATGCTGTAGCAATCGGGCTTTCCTGGCCAATACGATCAATCGAAGAAACGACCACGAGGTCGGGCTTACCTTGATCAGCGCTGATACCAAAGGTTTTGGCAAGATTACAATCGCTCGTACGACCAGCCACTAACTGTATTTTCCACTTCTCGCCATAACGGGCGCGAACTACCCACAGCCAAGGCTGCGTTGGCGACTTGAAGCTGACGATTGAGTCGTCACCAGCTTGAGAAATCTTCAGGACAGGTTTTTGTACAGTCTCTTGTTTGGGATCAGCCAACCAAGGGCTCGCCGGCACCAAAGCTGGCTCGCGATACGGACCTTCGGCCAATTTGTTGGCAACTCCTTTAGAGTTGCCTGCCAACGCCTTGATGCTGAAGTGTATATTCCCATCAGCTCCCGCCTGCGCCCGGGTCGTCCAAACTTGGGCCACAATCTCGTCGGCAGTCCAATCGCTACTCCCTCCGGCAAGCAGCCGGGAAGTGTAATTGCCGGGCCACAGATGCCGTCCTTGCTCATTTTGCTCGTGCCACCAGTTCAATAGTGCGGGATAGCTTTGGGCAGTCTTGCCAATCTTCCAATAAAGCTGCGGGGCAAAGTAGTCGAGCCAACCCTCGGCAAACCATTTGCGAGCATCTGCATAGATCGCAGCGTATTGGTCGAAGCCCTTGATCTGCGGTGGATTGCCCGGCCGCCAAATGCCAAAGGGGCTGATGCCAAACTTTACCCAACGTTTTTCTGCTTTGATCTCCCCGTAAAGCCGCTCGACAAAGTTATCGACATTCTGACGCCGCCAATCGTCTCGGCTCAGGGTATTGCCGGCTGCCCTTGCCTTTTCCCAACTGGCATCATCGGGAAACGAGACCGGTTTGCCTGCTTCGTCGTTCACAGGATAAGGATAAAAGTAGTCGTCGAGATGAACACCATCGACGTCATAGCGTCGCACGACGTCCATAACGACGGCAATCGAATGATCAACGGCCTTCGGTTCACCGGGGTCGAGCCACAAATACTTGCCGTATTTTTTAACTAATTGTGGCTCGCGTTTGCTGATATGGTTGTCCGAGACAGGGCCTTTCGCGCTGGGGTGCAGGGCACGATAAGGATTGAACCAGGCATGCAATTCCAAGCCGCGAGCATGGGCTTCTTTGACTGCAAATTCTAACGGATCGTACTTCGGCACCGGCGCTTTTCCCATGCTCCCAGTAAGAAACTCTGACCAGGGTTCAAGTTTCGACGGATAAAGCGCATCGCAGCTTGGTCTGATCTGCAACACCACAGCGTTAAGATTCAGCTGCTTGGCAAGGTCGAGTAACGACAGCAACTCGTCCTGTTGTTGCGCCGAGGATAGTCCGCTTTTGGTAGGCCAATCGATATTCGCAACCGTGGCAATCCACGCCGCCCGAAATTCACGAACCGGAGTCGGTATCTCATCGAGTTCGTCCGTGGCGGAGGCCAACAAACATGCACCAAAACTTGCAAACACAAAAACCGAAGCAAGCACACAACGACGTAAAGATAGCTGATTAAACATGCCCTCTACTCTAGCGTTCGATCGCCATCGTCGGAATAAGCAAAGGACATTTTATTCGCTGTTTATGATGTTCACTAACAACTTTTCTTCAAACGCATATAGTTTTGCGCACTCACCTATCGCTTTTGCGAAACCAGCATTCAACCTCTGGCTCGTACTGATCTCTTAACTCTCCCTAACCCGCCCAGTCCACACATCGAATGCCATAAATTCCACACGATAGTTCCGGTGCTTTTTCACCAGTCGAAAAAACGGATGCCAGACTCGCCTCGAAAGATGAAGCTGCTAAACACTCCTACGCAAACCAAGCAACTATCCCTGAACGGTTTGCTTACGATAAGCTAATGGCGTCTGACCGAAGCGTTTTCGGAACGCAACGCCAAACCGGGTTGCGTTGGCAAATCCACACGCGGTAGCGATCTCGCTGATCGACATCGTCGAGCGAGCCAGCAATTCGCAGCCTTTTTCTAAGCGGACACGTCGGATTTCTTCTGCTGGCGATCGCCCTAGATAATTGCGGAATTGGATTTCCAGAAAACGGCGCGAGACGGGAATCTCGCGCAGTATGTCTTTGACCACAATGTCTTGCGAAGCGTGAGCTCGAATAAAGCGCAACGCACGTACCACGGTCTCATCATCAATGGCCAAGATATCCGTCGATTGCCGGCTGATGACTCCTTCGGGTGGGATCTTGCGTGGCTCGCGAGACCGTTCCTCCCCTTGAATCAGACTATCCAGCAGCGTCATCGCCTCGTAACCAATTCTTTGCCCTGCGACCGATACACTGGAAAGCGGCGGAGCAGAGACGTCACACATCAGTTCGTCGGTGTCGCCTGCCAAAATCGCAACTTGATCGGGTACCCGAATCTGCCGTATGTGGCATATTTCGGCCAGTTGTCTTCCACGCTGTGCGTCCACGGTAAATATGGCGACCGGAAATGGGAGTGAATCCAACCAGCCACTGACTCGACGCTGCTGTTCTTCCCAGCCAATCTTACGACCGACTCGATAGCCAGGTCGATACTCGCTGCATTCATAGCCTTCACGATTAACAACGGAGATAAACTCGCGTCCACGCTTCGTAGAATAGTGACGACTAGGGGGTGCAAAATAAGCGAAATGCTCGAATCCACGATCGCGCAAGTGGGCAAAGGCCATCTCTGCACGCTGGGTATCGTCTGTGACGACGTCGTAGACTCCATCCAATCCTTCAAATAGGGTATCGATATTCACCGTCGGAACCGCTCGCTCGCGGATGTGGTCCAATTGCATCCGGCTCCCAATCCGCGCGATGATCCCATCTCCGCTCCACAGATCGGGTAGGGCGGAGCGCTGCTCATGGTCGCGAGGATCGATCAACAAGTGCCAGTGACCATGATTTTGCGCATAGTCTGCTATGCCTCGAATCACGCTGCAGCCCCAGCTTCCTTCGGTTTCGATTAAAACAGCGGCTTGTCGAATAAAGTTTTTTTGCGCCATCTTTGAGCCATTTCCCTAAGGATTGCACAGAGTACCCTGTATTTAGTATTATTAATCATAGCCATTGAGATGCGCAATTTCGAGAGGTTTGTACGTTATTTTGCACTTCTCACCATCACTTTGCCAGTTAAGCTATGGGAGTCTCCGATTCTGACGATTGGACGACTATCCAAGCCGAAACTGAACACAGACACATGGCGTAGGTGAGTAATTTCGCTCGACCAAAGGTCGGCATAATTTCGAGGAATGACAGGAAGCCCCATGCCAACTATTGCCATTGGATTGATGAGCGGAACCTCCTGCGATGGGGTCGACGCAGCGATACTCGAAACTGATGGTGACAACGACAACACCTTTTTAGGGGGTCTAACTCATCCTTTCAGCGACGATCTGCGTTCCCGCTTGTTGGAAGCCTCCCACCACGACGTGCCGACCACCGAGTTACTCCGCTTAGAAAAAAATCTTTCTGAGCACCATGTACAAGCCGTGCATCTCTTGAGCAAGCAGTTGCCCGAAGCTTTCAAAAAGGTTGAGGTCCTCGGATTTCATGGGCACACTGTCAGGCATATTCCCAACGAGAGTCTGACTATGCAAGTGGGCAATCCCTGGCCACTGGCAAAGGAATTCGGTCTCCCAGTGGTTAATGACTTCCGCCGTTGTGATATGAGTGCCAATGGCCACGGTGCACCGTTAGTCTCGATGTTCCACCGCGCCCTGTTTGTTGACGAGCCGCATCCCACCTTGGTGCTCAATCTGGGTGGTGTAGCAAATGTAACCTGGCTGGGAGAGAACGGAGAAATCATCGCCGGGGATGTTGGCCCAGGCTGTGGGTTACTCGACGAGTGGGCACAAGCAATGGCAGACTTGCCCCATGATCGCGATGGCCAATTGGCTTCCAAAGGCAAAGTTGACATGAACACGGTCGAGGCAGCACTTGAAGCAGCCTTCTTTGATCTCGCTTTGCCAAAGGCTGCCGACCGATACGACTTCGATCATGTGGATGTCTCTCGACTCAGCGTCGAAGATGGGGCGGCTACGCTCTGTGCAGTCACGGCAGAGGCGGTTTACCGTGCGGTAAAGAAACTCCCCAAAATGCCCAAAAAACTCTGGGTCGCTGGTGGCGGGGTTCACCACCCAATCATTATGCAGATGCTTTCCGAGCGGTTTGGCGAAATCAGCAATGTCGACCAAAAGGGACTCAATCCAGACACCCTTGAGGCTGAATGCTTCGCCTGGTTGGCCGTGCGTCACCAAAAACAACTACCGCTCACCATCCCCGAGACAACCGGCTGCGAAAAACCATTAAGCGGCGGTGTTTCTGTCAATTTCCGCTAAGCCTGCTGTACAAGATTTATGGCATCGCATTCTGATTAGCGATTAAGTAGCAGTTCAGAATTCGCCATCTTTAGGCAACCGGCAACAGGTTCGGCAACGAGCTGAACATCCGTTGGCTGGATGAGGTTGTCGCTCAGGCATTCTAGTAGCTTCTCACGAACAAGATGGCTTTTGCATAATACGCCGCCCGCTAATGCCAAAGGGAATTCATTCCCCAAGGACAAATCCTGCGCAACACTATCTACCATAGAAGCCAAATGCTGACCGGCTCGATCTACAATCCTACAAGCTACTTGATCCTGCCGTTGAGCAACCGAGGTGACAACATCCGCCAGCTCGGCAATGGCTAAGCGAGTGTTTCCAGTTTTCTCAAGCGACGAAATCATCTCGCGTGGATCAACAATCCCCAAACGCTCAAGAACCTTCGGTACGATTTTTGTATCCGGCCCTCGGGAGTCGGAGGCCTGAGCAACGGCTCGTAATGCTTGTTGACCCAACCAATAGGCACTGCCCTCGTCGCCAAACCAGTATCCCCATCCCCCAGATACGGCGTTAGCCCCTTCGACATCCTGCCCGTAGGCCACCGAACCTGTTCCCGCGATCAGAGCAACCCCGCATTCTGCTGGCGTACCCGCAATAAGTGCCGCCTGGGCGTCGTGAATAATTCGCAGCCGCTTGGAAATACTACGGGCTTCTGCCCAAGCCGAAAATCGATCTCGGACCTCAGGCAACCCAGAACCTGCCAAAGCGAAGACAGCGCTATCAACCACGCAACTCCTACTGCCCCAATCTTTCCAAGCCGCATCAATAGCCGCTTGTAGATTCGACGAAGCATCGTCCCAACCTGCTGATCGTATATTTGACGAGCCAGCAACACCGCGTCCAAGCATCTCGGGATCGCCGTCAGGTACAAACCGAGCCAGCCAGGCGACCGTCTTTGTGCCACCACCATCAACACCGAGAACTAATCGCGGGCTCTGCTGGGTACTCTCTGTGTGCAGAGAAGCCAATGGCTTCGTCATCTCAGCGATCGCTTTCCAGGGCTTTTTTAAGATGACCACGGGCCGCTTTCAAACGTACACGAGCCTCCGCTGGATCTTGCCGAAGCCGTTGCGATACGATGGCCGTTTTTAGTTCACCATTGCACTTCTTCAAAAGATCCTCAGCTTGCTCCGAAGAAACATCCGTCAGAGTGCAAACAATACGTTTAGCACGTGCGGTAAGTTTAGTATTCGTGGCCTGCATATCAACCATCAGATTGCCGTAGGTTTTTCCCATCCCTACCATCGCACCTGTCGAAAGCATGTTCAGCACCATCTTCGTCGCGGTACCGGCTTTCATACGCGTTGAGCCACTGATTACTTCCGGCCCGACCACGGGAATGATACTCAAGTCGGCCCGAGCAATCAGAGCTGCGTCACGATTGCAACTTAGCCCAACCGTAAATGCTCCTTGGCTTCGTGCGTAGTCGAGTCCCCCGAGCACGTAGGGCGTACGACCACTGGTCGCTATGCCCACCACGGCATCCTGGCTGCAAAGATCAATCTCCTTCAGGTCCTTGGCTGCTAGATCAGGTGAATCTTCGGCACCTTCCACAGCTTGGAACATTGCCCCTGGGCCACCAGCAATGATGCCCACAACCTGGGCAGGATTGGAATTAAAAGTCGGCGGACATTCAGCTGCATCAAGGACGCCAAGCCGACCAGACGATCCAGCTCCGATGTAAACTAGCCGGCCTCCGTTAGAAAGTCGATTAGCGATTGCTTCGATTGCTTTAGCAATTTCTTGGGTCTGCTCTCCAACAGCCGCCGAAACCTTGTTATCTTCAGCATTCATAAGTTCCGTGATTTCCACGGGACTTAAACCGTCTAATTGTTCCGACGCGGGATTTCGAGCTTCAGTAGTAAGGTGTTCCAACATGTACTCGATTCTAATACGACGTTACCGGTCGATATAGATTTGTTGCGCGAAAAAGAGATTTTTCTGCGCTAGGCTACCTTTTGAAAGTTATCTGGCGAAGATAGCTTGTTTTTGACCAACAGATAACAATTGACGTTTAGAGCTTGTATTAGTCCCTTTTCTAACACTTACCCCCCTAAAACGCCTTGAATCCTGCCATCCACATTGTCGATCTAGCAATTGTTGTCGGTTATTTGGGCGGTATCCTCGCTTTTGGATTATGGGTCGGTCGCGGGCAGCAGAGTACGGTCGACTATTTTTTGGGAGGGCGATCACTGCCTTGGTGGGCATTGCTGCTCTCGATTGTCGCCACCGAAACAAGCACGGTCACTTTTCTCAGTATTCCTGGTTCAACGTTTATTAAGAACGGCGACTTTAGCTTTCTGCAAATCACCCTAGGCTACATCGTTGGCAGGATCCTCGTCGTTTACCTGCTGCTCCCCCTCTATTTCCGCGGCCAAATATTTACTTCCTACCAAATACTCGAAAAACGCTTTGGTGTCGCAACTAGGCGTCTCACTTCCGTACTTTTTCTTATTACTCGCAACCTGAGCGATGCACTAAGGCTTTATCTGACAGCCTTGGCGTTGCAACAAGCGGTTGGCATTAGCCTCACCAGCAGCGTCATCGTGCTGGGTATCTTTACGATCACCTATACTTTTTTCGGTGGCGTAAAATCAGTTATCTGGAACGACTGCATTCAGTTTGTTGTTTATATGATCGGTGCAGTCGCCGCACTTGGAGTAATTTTCTCGTTACTGCCCGAGGGCATCAATCAGTTCTGGCAATATGCAGAGCAAAACGACAAGCTACGAATTTTCGATTTTGATTTCAACGTGGCAAAACCGTCCATGACTTTTTGGGGCGGGTTAATCGGAGGACTGTTTCTCACAGCCGCCACCCACGGTACCGATCAAATGATGGTCCAACGGTATCTCTCCGCAAAAACCCAAAAAGGCGCCGGTTGGGCGATCGGTCTGAGTGGTCTGGTCGTCTGTGCTCAATTTGCTCTCTTCTTAATCATCGGGGCCGCCCTGGCCTGTTTTTATGATGCGTTCCCTGCGGAAGGTCAGTTTGCCGACGCAGATCGCGATCGTGTATTTTCTCACTTCATCGTAAATAGCCTGCCCATCGGCTTAGTCGGTTTAACTTTAGCCGCAGTGTTCTCAGCAGCCATGTCGACACTTTCCAGCTCGCTCAACTCGTCTGCAACAGCCTTTATCAACGATATCTATTTGCCGCTGAAGAAAAATGAGATCAGCCCCTCCGAACAGCTGCGCCTCAGCCGCCTTGCCACCGCAGCGTTTGGCGTACTGCAAATTGCTATTGCGATCGCAAGCGATCAAGTCGGGGTATCGCAAGGTATTGTTGGTCAAGTATTAAAAATAGCTGGTTTCGCACTGGGCCCGATGTTGGGTCTGTATTTTCTGGCAGTGTTCACCCAAAGAGTCACCCAACGAGCTGCGATGTCGGGATTCTTCGTCGGCCTCGCAACCCTATCGTATGTCGCTATACAAACCTCGACTCACTGGGCGTGGTACGCTGCAGTAGGATCAATCACAACACTTGCCGCTGGCTACCTGATTAGCTGGTGCTTCGAAAAACATATCCCCAACAACGCCTCTCATTCTGAGTGACTAGCAACTATGAATACAAACATCACCTCCCTGCGAAACTTGGAATTAACACGGGCAACTGCACCCAATTTGTTTCTTCTAACTTTATTTATTGCGGTCACCACGCCTGTAATTGCCTTGGGCGAACCGCAAAGTTCTGGACTTCCTGTCGTGAAGCCCAATCAAGTGGGCCTCGACTCTGCTCACCTGGATCGCATCGACGCTGAAGTACAGAAAGAAATCCAGCAGGGACGTCTCCCTGGCTGCGTCGTGATGATCGGTCGCCAAGGCGCAATTGCCTTTGCCCGCGTCTACGGCAATCGACAGACCGAGCCGTCCCCAGAAGCAATGACGCTCGACACGGTTTTCGACCTTGCTTCGCTTACCAAACCCATTGCGACCGCAACCAGCGTGATGATCCTGGTCGAACGCGGCGTCATCCGACTGCGCGATCCGGTTTCCAAACATCTTCCCGAGTTTGGCGAGAATGGAAAAGAAAAAATCACCATCGAGCAGCTACTCACTCACCAGGGCGGGCTCATCCCCGATAACGCCCTCTCCGATTACCAAGAGGGAATCGAGAAAGCCTGGCAAAACATCTGGCAACTTAAGCCGACAGAGGCTCTAGGTAAAAAATTCGTGTATACCGACGTCGGTTTTATTGTCTTAGCTAAACTTGTTGAACATATGACCGGCAAAAACGTCAACGAGTTTGCCAAAGAAAATATCTTTCACCCTCTGGGGATGCACGAAACGGGCTACCTGCCAAGCGAAGCTCTCGCAAAACGTGCCGCCACCACTGAACAACGCGAAGGTCGCTGGATGCGTGGTGAAGTTCACGACCCACGTGCCTATTTGCTCGATGGCGTCGCCGGTCATGCCGGTCTGTTTTCAACTGCCAGCGACTTAGCACTCTACGCAAACATGATGCTCTCTGGCGGAACAGTCGGCACTGCCAACATTCTCAATCGACTCACGATCACCGAAATGGCTCGCCCTCGCGATATCGCCGGACAACTACGCGGCTTGGGCTGGGATGTACGCAGCAAATACTCCAGCAACCGCGGCGAATTCTTCAGCCCGCAAGCTTTCGGACACGGAGGATTCACCGGCACGGCAATTTGGATGGATCCCACACAAGATTTGTTTGTCATCTTCTTATCCAACCGAGTCCACCCCAACGGCAAAGGCAGCGTGAATCACCTCGCAGGCCGCATCGGCACCATCGCCTCGTCGGCGATCATCCACAAAAATAAACCGCACCGTAAGACTAAGAAACGCTTAACCTCGCAAGCGACTTCCCCCGTACTCAACGGCATCGATGTTCTCCAACGCGATAAATTCGCTCCCTTAGTCGGTAAACGTGTTGGACTGATTACCAACCATACCGGCTTAAGTCGCAAAGGCGACCGCACTGTCGACCTCCTGCACGATGCTCCCAACGTAACGCTCGCCGCACTTTTCAGTCCCGAGCATGGACTGCAAGGCAAACTGGATGTTGCCAACATCGATCACGCCATCGACGAAGCAACCAACCTGCCCGTCTACAGCCTGTACGGCAAGTCGCGTCGTCCCGAGCCGAGCCAGTTAGAAAACATCGACGCCCTGGTTTTCGACATCCAAGACATCGGCACCCGGTTCTACACCTTTAATTCCACTATGGGACTGGCCATGGAAACCGCTGCCGAGCACGGTCTCCAATTCTTTGTGCTCGATCGCCCGAACCCGATCAACGGAACCATTGTTGAAGGACCACTGCTCGATGCCGGTAAGGAATCGTTTGTAGGCTTTCACACAATCCCCGTGCGTCACGGCATGACAACCGGCGAGCTGGCCCGCATGTTCCAAAAAGAACGGGGCTGGGAAGTTGACCTGCAAGTCATCAAAGTGGAAAACTGGCATCGGCAAGATTATTGGGATACCACGGGGCTCACTTGGACAAACCCTTCACCCAATATGCGTAGCCTCACCCAAGCCTTGCTCTACCCAGGAATCGGTCTGTTAGAAACGACCAACCTTTCTGTGGGCAGAGGTACCGACACACCCTTCGAAGTGATAGGCGCCCCTTGGATCGACGACCAAGAGCTGGCTGCCACGCTCAACCAAAAGGGCTTAAAAGGCGTCCGTTTTGTGCCCATACGCTTTACGCCTGACGCCAGCAAATTCGCCAACGAACTTTGCGGCGGGATCAACATCATCGTCGTCGACCGACACGCCTTTCGATCGGTCCCAGTCGGGCTAGAAATCGCCAACACCCTACGGCAACTTTATCCCGACCAGTGGGAGACAAAACGTTTCAACCGATTGCTTTCCTACGACGATATCTTTGAGAAAATCCAAAGCCGGTCGGACCTCTCTGCTGCAAAACCCAAAATCAAAGCTCAAGAAAAGCAATTCCAAACCCGCCGCAAAGAATTCTTGCTCTACCCCTGACCGTCACATTTTGAGAGCTTTAGTAACTTCGCAATATAGACAAACCAACAAACGAGTTGTCCTATGTGCTCCTCCAAAACATATGTTGCTTTGATCGCTGCGTTGTTATTGCCTGCCATCGTGCCAACGGTTCTCGTCGCAAACGAATCTAACCGCACCCATCACCTTTCCGGCAACAAGCGACATACGCTCTGGATCCCCGGCGACTACCAACACCAAGACAACAAGGTTGACGTCCTGGTCAATTTCCACGGCTCTGCCCCACTGGTGCAATCTAGTACTCGCTTTGCTGGTTTAAATTGCGCGGTAATCAGCGTTAACTATGCTGGGCTCTCGTCGGTCTACCGTGTCCCGTTCAGCAACGACCGGCGGCTCTTTGCGACTTTACTCGAAGAGGCACTCAAAGTCTTGCGTGCCAAGCCCAATATCCCTGACGATGCCGAGTGGGGAAAAGTTGCCATTTCCTCCTTCAGCGCCGGCTTTGGTGCCGTTCGCGAGATTCTCAAAACGCAAGACTACTTCGACCGCATCGACGGCATTTATATGGTCGACTCAATGTATAGCGGCTACGTCGGCGATGGTACCGGTAGCATAAAACAAGGCGTAGTCCATCCTGGCCTGATGAAAGATTTTCTCCGATTTGCCCAGGCCACCGCAAACGGCGACAAAGTGATGATTGTCACCCACTGTGTCGGTCCAACGCCAGGGTACGCCAGCACCCGCGAAACAGCTGACTACCTTTTAGAAAAACTAGACATTCAACCCGAGCCAGTGGACATCGAGGTCCAACTCCCACCCGAGGCTGAACTTTCCAAAGGAAAATTGAATCTCTACCGTCAAGCTAAACAAAAAGGCTTCTCACTGTATGGTTCGCCCGGCAGTAATGTTCAAGACCACGGCGAGCACCTTCGCCACATGGCATACTTTTTGCCCGGTTTGCCTTTAGCAAAACAGGATGCCCAAACAGTAGCTCGTGAGAAACACCCCAGTGCAGAATCGGGTTCCGTCCATGAAGTGACAATCCACGCTGACATCCCCTTTACCGAAGTGGATGGAGTCGAACTTCTGCTGAACCTGCATCTGCCGAAAAACGTCGATAACCCGCCGCTGGTTATGTTCATTCACGGCGGCGGCTGGAAGAACGGTGATCGCAGCCGCTGTCGTATGTGTTGGGTTGCTACTAGCGGATATGCGGTTGCAAGTATCGAATATCGCCTGAGTCACGAAGGAACCTTCCCGGCTCAAATTCACGATTGCAAAGGGGCCCTGCGCTGGTTGCGAGCCCATCAAGATAAATATGGCTACGATGCTGAACGAGTGGTTGTCGCAGGCACATCCGCAGGCGGGCATCTGGCCGCACTGATGGGCACCAGCGGCGGCGTCACTCAGCTAGAAGGCACCACGGCAGGACACACAGATCAATCTTCGCTCGTCCAAGGTGCAATCGATTACTACGGACCGTCAGACTTTATCTTGCGTGCCAAAAACCAACCCTCAAAAACCGACGACCCAAAGGGCAGTGTCTATCAACTTCTAGGCGGCCCCGTCAGCCAAAACCAAGACAAAGCCCGCCTGGCCAGCCCGGCCTTCCATGTAGACTCTAGCGACCCGCCGCTACTCATCATCCACGGAGAGAACGACAAAACAGTCCACCTGGCACAATCCAAACGCCTCGCAGCTCTCTACAAAGACAAAAATCTCGACGTCCAATTACGCGTCGAACCCGGCAAAGGCCACGGCTGGAGACCTCCTTCAGAAGACGAAAAAAGCCAGGTTCTCAACTTCTTAGAAAAGCAATTACGCAAGAAATAGCCCACCCCACGAAAACGACCCGTATTTTTTCTTGCCCTACGTTGTCACCGCAGCTAAAATAGCGCAGCCCGGAAAACACAGGTCAAATCACCAGAAAACGGCCCCGACTTACCACATTTCACCCAACTTTTCATCGGCACAGCCAGTGAATCAATCTACTCACCAACTACCTAACAATTCGTAGCACTTCTTTGGCTATTTGAATTAGGTAGTTCTTTCTTGGTGAGCGGCCATACAAACGGTCGACTATTTTCAGACTTGCAACGTTCAGATTTGCGTGCTCAGGCTACCGATAGGACGCCGTTTTTGCGTTCTGTACA
>Ga0315338_1002921_pt1 | contig 15828 bp, 17 predicted proteins | sample ASW8metaG_FD_204518 | JGI IMG/M metagenome (GOLD analysis project Ga0315338, IMG submission 204518) | Ammonia-oxidizing marine archaeal communities from Monterey Bay, California, United States - ASW #8 | ecosystem: Environmental > Aquatic > Marine > Coastal | place: USA: California | collected... | reverse complement strand
GCCCGGTTCTTACCCAGCCAATCGGATAATTTGTGCGCTTCTGGATCCCAGTCATCAGCCCGTCACGAGGACCTGGGCCAAGGTTGGCTGTGAGGTACAAAGCACTGCCAAAAGCCAGGAGAAAAATTCCCAGTAAACTCTGCGTCATTCCCATAGCGAAGCCGGTAGGCTGCGGAAGCATCGGTATAGTAACGTCGATCGCTATCGCGACAACGATGATGTTCGCAATCGTGCCCATCCCGGGCCGCTCTCGTAGCGGAATCCAGATCGCCAGAACCAGAATACCCACAACAAATACGCAGGCTCCGATAGACCACCCGGTCTGTTCAGCGACACCTTGCGCCAAGGTTGTCCACGGACTGACCCCCAGACCCGACACAATGAGCGAGGCGTGACCCATGCCAAAGATCCATAATCCAACCAACAGGAAAAGTACGCTCTTGAACCTGGGACGCAGCGTCATCGGATCCACCGCGCTCCAGGTTGTGGTCGGCACAGCCCGGGCCAACTGAAATAACGCCCGTTGTTTTTGTTCCATTAAGAGTGCATCGACATCAGTTCATCGTTTATGACGACGACACGGCTTCAATTGGCTCTCCCTCAATTGCTCGGGACGTTGAACCATCTACTGCCGTAGGCACCTCTCCCAATAGCGTGACTCGATAGAACTGTCGGTCAAAATCAGTCTGGTAAATGTCACTGGGTGCCAGATGGGCCGTTGCACGATTATCCCAGAAAGCAACGCTGCCTCGTTCCCACCTGAAGCGCACTGTGAACTCAGGACGCACCGCATGCTCCCACAGCAATTCCATAATTTGCTGACTTTCACGGGGAGCCAAACCGGTAATAGATTTAATATAACTCGGGCTACAGTACAGTATCCGCTCGCCGGTTTCCGGATGAACTGTGACCAGCGGATGCTCAGTAACCATCAGTCGCTTTCTTACTTGCGTCTCAAATTCCTTAACACTTTCCCCATCCGCAGTAGCTTTTGCTTCGAATCGGTGGACCCCGCGTAACTTATCAAGCATATCCCGGAATATCGGTGACAAATTTTCGTAGGCTGTCACTAGATTGGTCCACTGTGTATCGCCGCCATAAGGCGGCACGACATCACCGCGAAGAATAGACGCTGCGGGTGGGTTGAGTGCAGCAGTAACGTCAGTGTGCCAACCAGACCACGGTCGGGTCGTGGGTGGAGCCGCATTTTGGGTTGCCGTTCTAAATTTACTCACCGAGTAGATTTCTGGATAGGTCTCGTCATGCCCGAAGACGACATGCCCCAGTGTTAAAGCACCAAAATGACGCGCAAACTGAACGTGCTGGGAATGGTCAAGATGCTGGTCTCGAAAAAACACGACTTTCCATTTCAGAAGTGCTTGGCGGATCTTGCTGACTATTTCCGCTGAGAGCGGTTGAGAAAGCTCAACACCTTCGATCTCCGCACCAATGTGTACAGACATTGGTCGAATATTAATCGTAGAATTTGTTGCTGGCATGATATATAGGTTGGATCGATCGCAGCCTGTCAGGGGCTTACCCATCCGCCACAGACATCCAGCGTGGCACCGGTCACGTAAGAGGAATCATCAGACAACAGGAATATGGCGGCACGGGCAATTTCCTCGACCTGGGCTGGCCGACGCATCGGGATTTGTTCGATGACCCAGTCCAACCATTGTGGATTCTGCTGGGCCCAGTCCACACTCAACTCTGTCATCGTTGCTCCTGGTCTTAGACAGTTGACCCGTATTCCCTCCTCAGCCTGCTCTTTTGCCAGACCGACAGTGAATGTGTCAATAGCTCCCTTGGATGCGGCATAGTCGGTATAGGTGCCAGGCCCACCGTGTTTGGATGCCGCCGAGGAGACATTCACTATTACCCCACCAGAACCCCCATGGCGCTTGGCCATTCGCTTGACGGCATACTTTGCACACAAAAAGGCACCCAACACATTGACTTCGAACACTCGTCGAGATGCGTCTGCGTCCAGGTCATCGACACGGGTCCCGCCACCATTGACACCGGCATTATTTACCAGGCCCTTCACCGAGCCAAGGTCTTGTTCTACCTGGTCAAACATCGTCGACACCTCGGCCTCAACCGAGACATCGGCCCGCACTGCCACAGCCACACCGCCTGAAGTTCTGATCTGATCCACCACAGCTGCTGCCTGATCATGTGAATTCCTGTAGTTCACACAGACCGACCATCCTCGCTGTGCGGCCAGGCGGCAGATCTCCGCCCCAATACCACGACTGCTTCCCGTCACGATCAGACCACCGCCCGTTGTCGGACTTTGGAGCTCAACCATAAGCACCCCTGTGCAACGGTCGAAGATCGGAAGGCACTGCCAACTTCTCGGCTGTGACTCGAAGCGTACTGTGAAAATCACCGCGCTTCACTTGTATCCATCTCAGCCATCGCCGGCCGGTTATGGTTAAAGCGGTACGGCCATGAAGCACCCGGTGGTTGTCGAAGATAACAGCGTCACCGGGTCTCAGTATCTTCACAATGCAACGGGCCGGGTCCTCCGACAGACTCAGCAATCGGCGCATACCCCGGTAGTACTGCGGTACTTCTTGTGATGGGATCGACAACGGTGCACCCACACGATCATTAATCCGCACACCATTAATGTGACCGAACTCATCCAGAGAAATGACTGGAAACTCGGTAATCAAGTTAACATCACCAGCGAAATGTCGACGGAAAACTTGTCGATTTCGGATCAGTGAATCGAACGCCTCCGGATCCTCAGATCGTAACGTTTCAGCAATTTCAAACCCGTCGAGAAAAATCGATCCTCCACCATCGGTTATATCAGTTTCCAGGCAGTGAAACATGAGTAGACCCGGCGGTGATGCACGATAAGGTTCGTCTGTATGTGGTTTAAGCGCAGCAACGTCATTGGCAATACTTCTCTTTGACCGATCTACAATGAGATCCTGAATTCGACCGAAATTGCTCTCCTGTGGAGGTCCTATCCGGCGGGCTAACTGCTCTAACGCATCAGAATCTAGTGGCACATCATCCAGAAAACAGATTCCGTGGTCCCGAACGCCGTGCAACATCTCAAGAAAGGCGCCATCATCCTCTAACACATCCGAGTACAGCGCCCTTGCCGGCGCTTTTCTGAACTCATCGGTCCAAAGCAGCGACGAAAATGAGCGGGAACAACGGGACTTATCATCGTAAGCATGTGTTTGAAGCCAACCATTGTCAAAACAGCTCTTATGCCCATCTGACCATTTGATGCTCAGGCTGCCGGTATCATCGATGCAAACCGTATCCGCTGATATGGTTAACGCAATATCAGACAACCGTGTGGTACGGCGACCGATGGTTGCGTCACCGCATAGACCACAGTAGCAGTTGTCTCGGAGCCAGATCGAGTGGAAAAATGACTCCCGGCCATCACTCCAGACCGTTTGAACACCTGCCTCAACGGCCTCCACAGCCTTTAACGGTAACTCGGTCGTTATGCGGTCTATCATGTTCCCCGGTATACCGTTGGATTGCCCAGCATCGTGTCAGCTGACCCTGAACCTGCCGGGGTCACACCAGGGGTCGCAGGAGCATCTGATAATTTTCATCAGTAAACGGCATGGAGCGGCCTGTTTCGGTGTCAAAAAGGTCACGTGAAACCGTGCTTAATCGTCCCAGGTAAATATGTAACCCAAGACTTGGCATCGCGCCCTCAGTATGAACTGCGTGTATGCCATCACCACCGATCGACATCGTATCTCCAGGATTCAGAACCCGACGCTTGGCCAGTTCCAACTGGCCTGATTCTACCTGCCGGTAAAGCAGATTAACCTCGGATCCTTCATAGACACCCAGAAATGCGTGCATCCGATGATTGTGGGGCGGCACCAGTTCATGTGGTGCAAAACGCACCCTATAAACCGAGACCTCGTCATCCTCGTACAGACATTCCTCCGACGAAATAAACGAACCAACTGCCTTGGCGATACCCTGAGGATCTGCGAATGTCTGTGACATAAGTGTTTTAACAGTCACAACAGGCCGTGTGTCAGCCGCCGCAGAGCGTGCGGATCGCACAAACTCAGTCAAAGAAAATGACATATCGATCTCTCTAGGATCACAAACAGCGATAACACCGTCACGGCGTAAAACCTCCTGGTGGCACCAATATCTTCATGATACCAATGAACCGAATGTGAATGAACGCTATGATACGCCATATGATAAGCCTTTCTGTTATTACGTTCGTCGGTCAGGCCACCTGACCAGGTTAGCAACCGGTTTGCGCAGTACCGCCGTTCCCGAGTTCACTGATCATGACTCCTGAAGCTTTGCCAATTACGATACCCACGGAGATTTTCGACCTCCCGGTTCACGAGATCCGCAGGGGTTATCGCAGCGACGTTTACTTCTGGCGTGCCAAGCGAACACTTGAGGCCAGTCATCGCAGTAATACAGCAACTGTACAGGTGTTTCAAAAAGGTGAGGCCGTGGTGTGCGGAATCGAGGAAGCACTCGCGATACTGATGCTTGGGATTGGCCATTACCGGAATTCCACCCACGCATTTGAACTGTTCGATCACTACATCGAGCAGAAAAGGCGGATCCGTTCTCTCTATCGTGCTGATACAGAGCAGCTTCGGGAAGCCCTGGACGAGCGAAAACGAATCGAAACTGCACTTGATGACGAATGGGTCAGCGACCTCGGCCAGATCAGTGTCAGATCTCTGCGTGATGGTGACTCAATTGTGCCGTGGGAGACTGTACTACTGATTGAAGGACCTCTTTCTGAATTTATACACCTGGAAACTCTTTATTTGGGTGTACTTGCGCGACGGACACGAATTTCAACCAACGTCGCACAGGTTGCCCATGCGGCCAACACCAAGCCGGTTTTCTTTTTTCCAGCGCGTTTCGACCACTGGGCTGTACAGGGCGGAGACGGCTATGCGGCTTCGATTGGTGGTGCAGCCTCTGTCTCCACAGATGCCCAGGGCGAGTGGTGGGGAATGAAGGGTGCAGGCACCATACCGCATTCCCTGATCGCCGCTTGCGGCGGGAGCACAGTCGAGGCAACAAGATCGTTCGCCCAGACCTTTCCCGATACATCACTGGTAGCTCTAGTTGATTTTGACAACGATTGCGTCAAAACGTCACTGGAAGTTGCTCATACGATGGGTGACCGCCTCTGGGGTGTCCGACTCGATACCTCTGAATCGCTGGTAGATGTATCACTCAAAGGTGCAGCCGACCTTACCAATAAGGCCGGTGTAAACCCAGCGCTGGTCCGCAACGTACGTAAGGCACTGGACGATGCCGGGTTTGGACGCGTACAGATCGTGGTTTCTGGCGGTTTTGACGTCGAAAAGATTGCAGCATTTGAATCGGAACAAGTACCTACCGATGCCTATGGCGTTGGCTCTGCATTTATGAAAGGCAGTTTCGATTTCACCGCGGACGTGGTGAAACTGGACGGAGCCCCGATGTCAAAAACCGGCCGTCAATTTCGGAACAACGAGCGCCTGGTGCCACGGGCCTTGATTACCAACTGATCAGGCGATCTGGTCAGTAGAGTCGTTCTGAAATCAGTTTAAGCATTGTGGCTAATGCTCATCCGCCCGGCGGTCCGGCCCTGATCCAGTGCCTCGGTGAGTCCGGCCGGGTTTCGACAGTCACCAATAAATATTTGTGGACACGATAAAACCCCTGCTAATTGAGGAAGTGGGTTATCGGGTACTGATCCAAGGGCAAGAACCAAGACGTCAGCCTGTATTCGTTGCTCGTCTTCTAACGGGTTAGCAACTATAACAGCCGATCTCTCACACCGTATCAGCTGTGACTGCAACATAATGTTCACACCGTAGTGTCTGAGCGATGCCAGACGCATTTTGCACAGGTTCCACTCCAATACACTGCCGGCCCGTGATCCCTTTTCTATGATAGTTACCCGATCAGCGGTCGTTGACAGGACCTCGGCAACATCCAGACCTACAAGCCCGCCACCGACAACCACTACTTCACCGGTCAGAGACTCACGGGTGGCAAGAATTTCAGTCGCCTGAACTACGTGACCGTGCGCTGTGCTGCCGTCCAAAATCAACGACCTTGGTACGCCCCCGGTCGCAATAATCAGGCAGTCAGGCTGGAGTGACCGGACCAGATCCAGATTCACTACCGTGTCCAAATGAATCTGAATTTCCGCACGGTCGACTTCATCTAAAAAATAGTCCAACAATCGTTGAAAATGCGGCTTGGACACAAAACCGGCTGCCAGCTTGAGTTGCCCCCCCAGAGTGCTTTCGCGCTCAAGCAATGTCACCTGCCGACCGCGATCAGTGGCTGCTAGCGCCGCTTCCAGACCCGCAGGTCCCCCGCCGATCACCACGATATGGCTTAATTCCGGGTCCGCTGGGTGAGTCGTTTCTTGACCCATTTCCGGATTGACAGCGCAGCGTGTTTGTTTTACACCAACAAACTGAATGCAGACGTTGCAACCCAGGCACGGTCGTATTGCCGAAGCGTTCTTCTCTACTGCTTTACGCGGAAGGTCAGGATCTGCAATCAAGGCTCGTCCCATTGATACCAAATCTGCAGATCCATCTTGGAGGAGGCGTTCGGCTGTATCCAAATCAACGATACGACCTACCGCAATCACAGGAAGATCAGACTCCTGACGAATGGCCCTAGCCAGATCACCAAGGCACGCATGCTCCTGCAGGTAGGGCTGAACGATCCATTCCATACTCGAATAACACCCAGCGGACACGTGCAGCGCAGAAAATCCTGCCCTCTCAAACAACGGGACCAAGCAGCGTGTCGCATCTAAGGTCAGGCCACCCTCGAGCATTTCGTCCGCTGAAAAACGCAATAGAACCGGGAAGGCATCACCGACCGCTTCACGAATGCCACTTCCAATTTCGAGAACAAACCGGGCCCGACGTTCGCTGCTACCACCATAAGCATCTGTCCGGTGATTGGATAGTGGTGAGAGAAACTGTGCCCCAAGATAGCCATGAGCGGCGTGAATCTCGACTGCATCGAAACCAACCTGCTTGGCTCGAACTGCGCCTGCTACAAAGTCAGCAACCAACTGGCGTATTTCTGCACCGCTTAATACTGAAGGCACAGCTTTCATAACCGGACAAGGGATCGCAGATGGAGCCACTAATGAATTGCCCGTATATTTCGGATGCATTTGTCGACCCGGATGAAATAACTGTATGGCAGCTCCTGCGCCGGTGCTTTTTATACCTGCCGCCAATCGCGTAAGGCCTTCCTCATACCCCGCGTGGTGAATCTCAAGCGTACTTGGATAGTTTGCCGATCTCGGAGTCACAGCTGTGTTCTCAACGATGATGAGTCCAACTCCCCCGCGGGCTCGCCGACTGTAGTATTCGTAGAGTTGGGATGACACGCTCCCGTCGGGTGCGCCGTACAACGTTGCCATGGGCGGCATCACTATCCGATTTCGGAGCGTAAGTGAGCCGATGGCCGTACTCTGGAAAAGTGTCATGGGTTACGCCAGGTGCTGCTGACGACTGGCCATCGTTCAGTTACTGGAACTCACATTCAACTGTTGAAGCCCCGTGCGCGTGATCTTGCCCGATGAAGTCTTGGGCAACTCGGATAGAAACACAACGTCTTGAGGACACTTGAATGTTGGCAGTCGATCGAGACAGTAGGCCAATAGATCTTTATCGGATACTTGAAAACCCCGACGTAGCACGATGTAAGCCCTGGGGCTTTCGCCCCAATCTGGATCAACGACACCACAGACAGCGGCCTCCAGCACTGCCGGATGATCAAAAAGAACTTCCTCGATCTCCTGAGGGTAGATTTTTTCACCACCACGTTTAATCATGTCGTTCTTTCGCCCAACAATAAAGATATATCGTTTCTCGTCCATATAAGCCATGTCCGCTGTGCGTAACCAGCCGTCACGAATTACCTTGGCAGTGCTCTCGGGATCCCTCCAGTAACCGACCATCACACTATCACTTCGAACACAAATCTCACCGATTTCTCTGAAAGGCACTTCAATACCGTTGTCATCCATAATGGAAATTTCATGGCCCGAATGGGCGCGACCGCAGGATTTCAGGCGTTCCAAATCTCGTGCAGGCGCGCTGAGATCATGGATTTCGGGTTCCAGAATGACGATGTTGGCTGTACTTTCTGTCAGACCGTATCCCTGAAATAGGGTCGATCCAAAAAGCGCAATGGCTCTCTTTAATCGCTCTAGCGGCATCGGTGCTGCACCGTAGCCGACTCGCCACAGGCTGGACAGATCGTAATGATCGGCGTTGGGCACCTCCAACATCCGAAACAGCATTGTCGGCACAAGAAACAGATAAGTAATCTTTTCACGCTCAATAGTTTCCAACACCTTCACTGGATCGAATCGATCCAGAGTCACGCTGGTACCGCCGAGGTAGTAGGTTGTAAGTGTCTGAAAAACAGTGGCAGCAACGTGATACAGTGGACAGACATTAAGATTTACTGTGTCATCCGAGAGCTCGACACCTCGGGCCGAATCGATCACGTTTGTACAGACGTTTTGATGATTCAGCGCCACACCTTTCGGCGGCCCCGTAGTGCCGCTCGTATACACCAGTAACAGCAGATCATCTCCGTAAACCACAACCGGCGACTCCTTGTCGGACGCGTCAGCAAGAAACGTGCTGTAGTCCCAAGCAAAATCGACCGGACCACCCAAAGAAATAAAGTACTTAAGCTCAGGACAACTTGACCGAATTGCATCAACAGCTTCTGCAAATTCCGATTGGAAAAAAATAATCTGGGCACCACAGTGCCGCAGAATATAGGATAACTCGTCAGGCTTAAGAAGAAAGTTAAGCGTGGTCAGCACAAAACCGCCTCTGGCTGCTGCTAGGATACCCTCGATATAGATGTGACTGTTGCGAGACAGAAAAGCGATTCGTTCACCTTTCGCAAGACCGAGCTCACTCAGAGCATTGACGATTCTATTCAACTGCGGGTCCAGCGCTCCATAAGTGACAATGCTCCCGTCAAATCGGGATGCTATTTTGTCCGGAATCATCTGCGCGTTGTTGCGGATTATCTGATCGAAAGTATTTGTAGACTGCACTTGCATTGTCGACCTTATCGGATCAAGCCGGATATATAGAATTCGTTCACTTTAAACAAACCTCACAAAAACTGCATCAATATTCCAGACTGGAACAATCCAACAAAGAATATAGAATTGTCTTTGGCAAAAAAATCCCTGGAACTGGTTATGACTCATTCAGCTGAGTGGTATTTTGACTTCATCTCGCCTTTTTCCTATCTACAATTTAAGCACTTCGGTAGGCTGCCCAATACTCTGGAAATTCGACTGGTACCTGTTCTGTTTGCCGGGTTACTGAACCATTGGGGTCAGAAAGGCCCTGCAGAGATTCCTGCGAAGCGGATTGAGATGTACCAATTTTGTCACTGGTACGCCCAGCAGAATGGTATTCCCTTTAAAACGCCACCAGCCCATCCATTTAATCCACTCAAGGTTCTGCGACTGGCCATCGCACTGAATGCCAGCCACAACGCAGTTGCTGGGGTCTTCGACCATATCTGGGGCGATGGCAACGACATACATACAAATCTCGGATTTCAGACGCTGGCTTCAAGTCTCGGGGTCAGCGACGCAGAAACCCTAGTCTCCTCAGATACCGTCAAGAAAACACTCCGGGATAACACTGAACGAGCGGTGTCAGTGGGTGTTTATGGTATTCCGACCTTCGTCATCAATGATGTGCTATTTTGGGGATTCGACCGCACAGATATGCTACTGGAGTACCTCAAGGATTCCTCTTTGCTGCAGACACCCGAAATGCTGCGTCTGGCCGCAATACCATCAGCTGCTGAACGAAGTCGTTGATTCCAAACAGCTTACGACTGTCAACTGTCGTCGCCCACCATAAATCTAGAGTTCAGCCTCCGTCCGCAACCGACTTTGAACGACTGAGATACCATCGTCTGCAGGAATGTGTCTTGGATTCCAAAACCGGGGGCAGCAAATATCACGCTACTCTGTATATCAGCTGATAAAAACAGCCGACTTGCCAAATAACATTTTTTTATTTGCACGCTGTACGCAACTACGGATATTCTGGACCGGACAGTTGTCATCATTACTGTCCTCCTAATAGTCGTCATTGCGCCGCGGTAGAATCCAAAAATTCTACCGCGGTTTTGTTTGCATCAGCCTACAAAGACGGTTCTAAGTACTGGGAAATATATACGCCATTGCGATCAGGACCGAAGTCCAGACGGCCAGCGCAAACACAAAACCTAAAAAAGTACCCATAGTTCTACCCCAATAGCTACTGCTCAAAAACAACCGGTCCAGAAACCGGGTCTGTAACACCCAACTCCGGTGAGACCTCCTCCATCATATGACGGATAGAGTTGAGAAACTCTATCATCAGAGGTCTTGCTTTAATCAAATCGTCCTCTGAATCCCATATGCCCACATAACAATAACTGTAATCACCAGTCTGTATCAAAAATTGGCTGACCAGTCCATCAATTTGTGAGCGCTCAGAATGCTGCTTAAGAAATTCATCGTTACAGTCTGCTTTTACAGTAGTTCGGACAACGTTCATGAACTTGGCCATAATTTCCACTCCTTGGTGGTCACTATCGGTGAGACAGCGCTGTAGCTAATGCAAATGCCGATTTCCACGTAGAAGTTTAACCCATAGACAATTGAGGTTCTCAGTTTAGTTGAGCTTCGATCATTGTTTAATTGAATGCTTCATGTACTGGTGGTACAAAGTCTTCAAGAAGACGTATAGATTCTGTACACCAGATATAAGAGCCCTGCAGCAGCGCTGAATTCCATCAGGAGCACACCCATGATCATCCACCGATTGAGTTTTCTTTTCGGCAAATACGTGTTGTTCTTCTGGGCAATCTGCCGCTCTTCTTCATAGCTCAACTCTTTTTTTAATCTACCGCTCATTGCCATAGTGCCTGTCAACGCATTCCGACCAAAAGTCTGTTTATCTTATTTTATCCTGATCCCAGCCTACTTCCATCACCCAGCATCCCAAAACAGACTTAATTGATTTCAAACTTCTGTTATTCTATTAGCTGCAGTACACATAATTGCAATTTATCCAGAATTGGATCTGTACCTCACTAAACATTACACTTAAGGACACCAACATGGCTTCGAAAAACGGACAACTGACCTTCAATTTCGCACTGCTTGTACCCGCTGAAAATTCTGCAGCAGTCGAAGAAATCATCGCGGCGCATGCAGCTTGGATGAAAGAAACTCACTCGCTGGAGGCTGGAAGCGGGATCCATCTTGTCGACTATCACGTGGCCAGGGGTGAAGAAGCCAACGACCTTTTGGATCCAAGTAAAGGTACAACTGGTAACATTCTGTATTGCATCAACGAAGTCTACGTCGAAGCAGATGGCATTGAACAGCACATGGGACAAGCCATGCAATGGGATGGCCTCGAAGCTTTCGCGGGTACCTTAATGCAATATGGGAAAGTTCTCATCGGTGGTGGATCTGTCATACATTCAATGAATTGATAGCTGACGGTCTGTTAAATTTATGCACTAAACCATTGATTGGTCCCGTCCGTCGGGCCTGAACTAGATATCAATCAATAAATATCGCATCATCTATAGGAGGGGCATCGCATGAGTATCACGGTGGTGATATCGGCTCAAGTATCGGATTTTGATCTATGGAAGTCCAAGTTCGACGAGCTTGAGGATCAACGCATTGCGACTGGTATCAACGCAAGAGCATACCGCAACCCAGATAAACCAAACACCAGCTACGTAATCGGCACAGCACCTTCAAAAGAAGCTTTTATTGAGTTCTTTACTTCGCCGGATAGACAAGCAATCCAAGACAGCGGCGTGATAACGTCACCACCAGAAATTACCTTCCTGGAAGGATGTTAAGGTAGCTGTTTTACCTGCCCCCAGCGAGGGCGACAAAATTCTACATGTGGGTGAGCGGGGTATACGACTGTATACCCCGCTTTTCTTTTAGTGCTTAACCACGATAACAATTTACCATTGTGACCAAAAACACTCCGATTTTAATTACTCGCACCAAGCCACTGAATGCAATCTTCCCGGAGAAAAACCGACCATCGGAAACTCAATCTCATTTAACGCGATCTTTGCTTCCCACCAGTAGTAGACACCGTCTGATTTGTATCCCGGTGCCGGCGCACGAGGTGCTCCTCTGACCCTACATCTGGCCGACCCCACATCCGTATTCTGCCAACCATCTTTGTAACAGGTGTCGTTTTCTGCACATACTCTAAAACAGTCCCGAAGGCCATCGTAACCGGGGTTGTCTCCCTTTCCTACTATCCAAGGATTCTCATTATTCGTCCATACTGGAGGATTCCAGCATACTGGATCATCAGGAAATTCAGTACTCCAAGGGGTCTTATTTGCCGCACGATCTTCCCAAGTTTCGGCAAAGACATAGCCCTGAAAGGCCAACAATCCACACAAAACAACTAACAATTTCTTCATCATCATTCCTTCTCCGTTCGGTTTATTTATATCGGCCTCTATCGGGCCTGTAGACACCATAGTACACCCAAACAACCGACTTGTAATCGCTCTTACAACCTCATTACTTGCACCACATAGCTGAGAAAATTGCGCACCCCAGCCATTAATCGTATCTGGTGTGAAACTGTTCCGGAACTTGAATATCTCATCCCGCTATGGACTGGCCAGCATCCATTTTTTACTACATATTGGGCTTTACACGTGTTTCAGGTTGGGGGCCATGGCGTACAGTATCTGTATCAGCCGTCCACTTTTTCAACTCCTCATGATCTGGTAATGTCTAACTCACTACTTCACAAAGGAGAATACGGATGTACATAAGAGTAACCACCTATGGGTTTGATGAAAGTCGATTTGATGAGTTTCTCGTCAAAGCCGACGCGACGTTGCGAGATGATCTGAAGGCCATTGCCGGACTTGATTCTGTCCACTCGTGCCGAATTGGCGAAGGACAAGGAATGATCGTCGCAAGCTATGATAGCGAGGCATCAGCTGTGGCCGCACAACCAAGAATTCAAGCTATTTTTGGCGAGATGGCTGAATTTATGACCAGTCCACCTGAAGTTAAAGAAGGGAATACAGTCTGGACGATGTAGATGTTCAAACAGCCTACGAAAAGCCCCGCACAAACGGGGTTTTTCTGTATAGAGCAATGGTTGTTGATTGACTAAAGGTCAACTGGAATTTTTTGCCATTCCTCGATTTTGATTTCCCTACCGGGATAGGCAGGCCTGGTAAAGGGCCAAAGCTCACTAATCCACTTTTTAACAACACCGTAGAGGTCCGAATCCAAACCGTTACCAAGTTCCGATACCCTTACCCACATTGAAACCACCGCATCAAAGCTACTCTTCCGACTGGGCTCCAGGTAGACACAACCCAAACATCGCGTTTCATCCAGTGTCATTACGGTATAAGCAAAAGAATAACGAAGCGTAAACTCTCTCTGGTGCCAGCCAAGGTCGATCAGATCCTCTTCAAGCGTAAGCCCAACGGGCCAGTTAGAACCCGAGATCAAAGCGTAGGTATTTCGGAGATGATCAACGCTAGACATCACGGCATCGTAGTCTTTGATCAAATCGTTAATACTCAACATCCGCAATCTGAACTGATCGGTCACCAACTCGAAAGGAACGACGAAGTCGTTGCCAACCAGAGTTTTACGATTCTCCATGGTGATTAAGGACTAAAATAGTTACGTAGTTTCACAAAAATATCCACAAGACGATTAGCCCTTTAGAACTGCTAGACGCAAAACATCAATCTATTAGTTTGAAATCGACATTGCATCAGTTTTTGTTCTGATAATTTTGTCATTTTTTTAAGAGTGTGGTCCCGCAAATAGAACCCGTGGCGGCGAAGCGTTTCATTTTACTTAGTTTAAATAAAAATGGTATACACCATCAGGGTAGCCCAATTAGCAAACTAACTCTTCCTGGAGCAGGCGGTCCATTTGACCAAGTGCTCACGAAATCCTCTGTCTGTTCGGGTCTCACCTTGAACCGTACAACGCTCATAATCGCAACCATAACGCCCCCGATATATATCTAACCACCAGTTATATTCGACACCTCATCGACAATGTAACTCTCATTGCCATATTTAAGGATCAACAACAATTGGCGTTTTGCTGAATGGGCGGACAAGGCACCGTACCGTAGGAACAAAATACGCAACAATCCCCCAGCTTGGGTTTCAGCTTCTCGTGGCAAGATTCACACTCGTAGAACCACAGACACGAATCAGTCGGCATATTCTCATTTGCCTGATGATGGCACTCGGGACAAGTAATTACCGACTCCAGTGTTACTTTTGAATTCATGTCTGCTCTCTCGATTCCACATGACACAGGAGTGATTCCGACACCTTAGGCTATCATCACATTCATCAGTTCAACCAGCGTGAAAAAACATTTAGCACGTCTCTTATTACCTGTGTTATGCCCATTACCTGAACTTTGAACACCAGGCGATGACGCATTATGATTAATTAACCAAATATTTCCGCTTTGCAGTTTGTCGGATATTGTCAAAAAATGTAATCTATACCGATTCAACCCTAGGAGGAAATAATTATGACAGTAGTAATTGCAGCAGGTGTGAAGCCCATCATTGGAAAGTCGCAGCTTGCAGAAGAGCGGGTACGCAAGGTGGCTGAAATTTATAACCATCATGGCGGAAAAGTCCGCGTCGCGAGGGTTATTATGGGCATGTATGCCGGAAGCATGTTACTCCAAACAGCGACACCAGATTTTACGACGGCAACATCTGTTATGTCCGGGGTGATGAACGATGATGCCTATCAACAAGTAATGCAAGAAAGAGAAGAAAATCCAGGTGCAGAGATGATGGGTCCGTTTATGTTTCGGACAATTTATGGTGATATTGCGTGGGATACACACCCCGTATCTCAGATGCGGATCTACCAGATAACGCGAAAAAATATACCAGCAGCTGTAGCAATTCTAGGAGAAGTCGATGCACTCACTGAAGACGTTAAAGTCGTCGGTGTCGCTCCTGTGGTATCAGAAGATATGACAATCATACACGCGACTTATCAGTTCAAATCAATATCACACTGGGGTGAACAAATAGATAAGGTCGGAATGTCTGAGGAATTCCAGCAGCTTGTTAACAAAGCCAACGATTTGGGTACTTTGGTTTCGTCAGGTGTATACATGACAATATAGTGTGGCCCATTCAGGACTTCTGATGATGTGCTGAATTATGTATTGTGAACAAAGGCCTCGTTTTCGCGAGGCCTTTGTTATCTGAGCTTCCCTCTCTCCATATTCCCCTTTGTGAGTCTGTAAAAAACGAAGTAACACCTCCGCCCGCTTCGGCTCAGCCAAGTTTTTCAAACTACATTTTAGTTTACCAACAGTCATGCTTAGAATTAAATTACAACAGACACTCTGGTAGGGCGAATAGATTAGCAAGGCATGGGCATAGCTACTGCCTGGCCAACCAATCCTCCCGAATAATCTGGAACCCCGGTAGGTCTTCTTCATAAGCAAGTCGAGTTCCTGTGCTCACAAACCCAAACTTTTCGAGCACCCGCCTTGAACTTTGGTTTCTTGGATCGATAACGGCCACGACTTCCCCAAGAGGAGAATCTTCAAATGCAAATTGCAATATGCGGTCAGCAACCTCGGTTGCATAGCCGTTTCCCCAAGCGGATCGTTTTAAAAAATATCCAATCTCTATCTCGCTGGCCGGCAACTGGTCTTTAATCAGTTGCCCCCAATCCGTATCGTCCTTG
>Ga0315338_1002920_pt1 | contig 15832 bp, 14 predicted proteins | sample ASW8metaG_FD_204518 | JGI IMG/M metagenome (GOLD analysis project Ga0315338, IMG submission 204518) | Ammonia-oxidizing marine archaeal communities from Monterey Bay, California, United States - ASW #8 | ecosystem: Environmental > Aquatic > Marine > Coastal | place: USA: California | collected... | reverse complement strand
TTCGACCCGGAATCCAAACCGACACGGGGCTATGATGCCCTCGCCCGTCAGCACCATGCTGACGCAACCGGGCGTTTCTTTTCCGGTCACGGCTCAAAACGCACCCGCAGCGGAGGAAATTCTGAGGCTCCAAATGTAGATCCACAGCTAATGTAGATACATTTGCAGGTGTTGGTGACCGCAGTGGCGAGGTTAGAGAAGCTAAGCGGAGCGTGGGTCGCGGAGGTCCTAACTGGACCTGATAACATAACTCGTACTACAGAGCGGCAGATGGAGGTATTCGTATGTATTCGATCCGTGCAACATACATTCCAAGAGAAGACATGCATTTTGATCGAGACTACTACATTAAGCACCACATTCCACTTGCGCAGAAACAGCTGGCCGGCCGCGTTCGCTACCTACAGATGCACGCAGAATTTGACATGCGGGTGCTGATGGAAGAAGACCTTCGCTCGCCTTGCGTATTCGTGCTCTCCGTTGAGACCAAGGAAGATGTGGAAGCCTTCCGAGAATTTCGTCGCAGCCCCGAGGTCCTGCCATTAAGGAAGGACATTGAGAAATATACGAATTGCATTCCAGAATGGACGGTCGCGGAGGTCCTAAGCGAAAAGAAAACATATACAGAACAAGCAAGAGAGTATGCTCGTGCTAGAGAGAGTTAAAACTGTCATAGTACTGGCGTGGAATAACTAGGAGCCAAACAAGAAGTAGTTAACCTGTTAACCGCAGTTAATAGCTAAATGACAGGGTTTCCTGCTCTAAATGTATTGACTTTTAGTGGTAAAGTGAGTTCTATACTTACGGCAAATTACCTACGGAGTTACGATTATGAAAGACCGCCACATCAAGATTCTTTTAACCGTTATCGCCATTAACCTAACAGTGATCTCGCTGAACAGTGTCGTAGATAGGTTTGTGTCAGACGCAATCGCGGAGACTGGCATTCAAAGGGTTATGATATGTGATCCTCAACGACCAAAAATATGTGCGAACATAGCTGCTACAGATTCCTATAGTTTGTTACGCGTGATGAGATGATGCTGATAAGTAATGTCCTATCCGGTCACTCACACGGCAGTTATACGCCTTGTGGAAAACGCATCCAGAGCGAGATAGCTACAAGTACATAGATCAATATGAATCCTGCAGCTAAATAAAGCAGGTCTGTAAATACAAGAATCACTATTACCTTGCCCTAAGATGCACGCCCGATGGAGCAATAAACAAATCAGGTTGTTAGCAAATCTCCCCGCCAAATCCTCTGGTAGCCTCTTTGTAACAGGAATAAGGTAGCGGGATGAAACGTCTACCTTTTTAAGGAGAACAGCAATGAAGAAGATGCTCATTGTATTGTTTGGAGTGTTGGTTTTTCAGGAAAGTGTCTGGGCTGATGCAAACTACGATGACGCTACTTGGATTGATGGTATAGACAGGCGACCTCAGTAATTCCATCAACAGTACATAGGAGCCTACTGCTTATCCATCATGATCCTGTGCGAGTTCTGCTCTATAGCAGTGTAGCAAGCATAAAGACTTCAAATGTTGGGTTTAATTACTCCCAAACGGAAGTTCACGAGATAAGAGAATCGGAGCGTGACGTGCAGTTCGTTGCGGAGTACGTTCCCAATGGAGGTAATGCAAGACAGGGTGCAATAGCATATCGCGTATCAGGAACTAGTGATAGCACCGTACTCAACCAGCAAACTGCTTCTGTTTACTTCATTCGAATAGCGAGTTTCAATTTTACTGTATGAATAATTATTTTTTAACCTATTCTCAAAATCTTCTAATTGATCTTTTTTTATCCGAAATGAAAAACTCACATCATCATTAAATACTAATAAACATGGGACATAACCGAGCTTAGTAAGATATTTTTCTCCACCTAACATGTATTCATGGCTTCCTTTTGTCCAACCGTAGTATTTATAATCCAAATGGTTAGCTTTTTTTATCATTTCCACTTTATTTGGTGGAGTTGAAGTATAAAAACCAATAATAATATCGGCATTATATTTTTCTAACAATTTGGGGTTTCTCTTTTTAAAGCCACCATAAATATCAACCCTTGGAAAAGGATCTGTAAAAGCAATTTCTTTATTTGTTGTACCAAACATGTCAAATATTTTATGATTCGAATAATAACTAAAAGTGCTTAACTCAACAATTACGATTTTTTTAATAACATCAGGGTATAAGTTATTAAAATAAATTGCTAAACCTTCTTTATATCGTCCTGGGATCAGATCAAATATTTTAAAATTTTTGTTCTCTATATTTTTGCTAGCAGATTTTAAAGCTGCAGTATTTATTCTATTATTGTCTTTTTCTTGTATTTGTTTGTCTGTTTTAACCAACGTAGTTGGTGTTATATTTTTACGATAACCTATTTTTTCAATAATTTTTGCTGGATCTATTGAGTATTTATATATTCCTTCTAAATTTGCGATGAACTGTAAAACAGGCATATTACTGGGATACTTAAATGAAGTATAAGGATTATCACTGATACCGATAATAAAAATAGAAATGATAAAAATAGAAATATAAATCTGATTTTTTATGACTATACTTAACAAATAGATAACTAATAATAATGTACTAAAATAAAAAAGAATATCATATCGATTCATTGGTAAAAAATCGCCACCATTAACTTTATAAACAAATGTAAGTAAATATAATGGAACAATTGTAAGCAGTACTTTTTTATTCGATAGAATATGCAATAAACATTTCTTTAAAGAAAAAGTCGGGATATCTTTAAAAAATTTCAATTTTAGTAACAATAGTAAAATTCCAATTAACAATAAAAAGAAAATAGGATAGGACACACTTGTTAGTCTTCCCAAACCAAATTCCCATGCTGGCAAATAAAATAAAGGGCTTTGCTTACTTACTCCAGGTACAGGAAAAAAATAACCATAATATAAATACCTGCCAATAAATTGAGCCACAAATGAAACTACATAAATACTATGAAATAGTTTTATGTTATCTAGATCTTTTAAACGATATAATAAAAAATAAGTTAAAATAACAAAAATAGGATAGACAAAAATTCCTTCTATTCTGATTAAAGGTAAAATTGCTAATAAGAATAAACCTAATTTATTACCTGAAAATAAATATAAATATATACTCACAAAATATATAAAAGCGAACAAACCGTATCCATAACCACAAAATATATTTCCTGTAATATAGGATGAAGAAATTAATGAAAAAATAACTAATAGGTTAGAATAAGCATGGTCTTTAGTAACTTTTAATGTAATTTTCCATACATAAAAGAACGCTAAGAAATAAAAAATAGCAGACAAAATAAAAGAAGAATATACAATATACTTTTTATTTGCCCCTCCTAAGATCGAGACTAAAAAGTAGAAAAAATATTCTACGCTTCCCTCTTGCCTTTCAAACCGACTGATTGAAAAAATATTGTATTTGCTAAAGTTATATGAAGTAAGAAAATTAGAGAATAAATCGTCTTCCAACCACATGTACCGGTATGAGACACTTAGTAAGTAAACAACAACACACATCCAAAATAGATATTGTTTTTTAGGTGTTAATATTGTTAATAAGCAAATTAAGATTATGCTCAGAGTAGAAACAAGGCGAGGTGCACCATAAAGATTCGTCGATATAGCTGCACTATTCCCAACTATCGAATCCTGAATTAAATATATATTTGAAAGAATCAAATCCATATTGAATTCACTGCACCTTGTGCAAGGTAATCTAGACTAAAGCCAGATACCCTGATAGCTTACTGCGTAGAGAGTTTCATTTAATATTGTCTTCGATATATCCATCTAATCGAAACAAAGTAACATTTTTGTTTAAACTTTGTAATTGTTCACAAATTTCATTCGTATAGCTTCCCATATAAATCACAATAATCGGATGTGTATCTTTTTCAATTATTGATGGTTTTTTTACTATCAAATCTGTACCACAAAGGCGACGATTTTCTTTAGTCGGTTCATTATCCAGTATATATTTAACTTGGTCAGAGCTTTCTAAAAAACGAAGAAATGTTATGCTAAAAGCGTGAGCTCCAAATAGATAATAGTTTGTTATGTCTTGACTATTTATATATGAAGCAAAAAGACTAATTCTTTTCTCATAGTCCTTGTATATATTGACTAAATCAAGCTGTTTGAAATTTAAACTGGAATCCGTACTATTGTTTTTCCTAAACTTTAAGTACATTCCATGATCACTAAATTGGTAATAATTCGTAGCAAAAAAACCATGTTTTTCAGCAAGTTTTGTTAATGTTGTTGGTGTAAAATAATTGAAATGATCTGTTGTAAATGCATTTAAATGAGTCTGTTTAAAGCTTTCCAAAATATTCGGACAAGCTGTAACTAATGAACCATTCTCATTTAACACATCAAAAGATTTAGCAAAAAATTCATTCACATTGGCTAAATGTTCAATTAAATGCGAACAGTAAATTAAATCTACGTTTTCATTTATAAAAAAATCTTTGTCAAAATACTTACGAATAGTAATAACATCACCTAATTTATAAAAAGGATCCGGTTCAATATCGAATATTCTTGTATCTTTTTTTATAGAATTAATTTTTTCTAATAATATGCCATTTCCACCACCAACCTCCATGATATTTTTAGCATTGTTCACATCTTCCCTGATAAAATTAAAAAAGGTATCGTAATGATCTTTCCATTTTCTTCCTATACCAAAGGCCCTGCGTTCCTGATATAGAATTTCTAATGGTGGAAGAGAAATTTGCTGAATTATCAAACAATTTTCGCAAAGAAAGATATTAAATGAATATGTTTCATCATTCTCTTTTGAAAGATCTGAGCATCCTATGAAAATAGGATATTCGGTAAAGGAAACTAATTCGAATATATTTGTTGAGCCACAAAATCTACAATTATCTTCCATTTTTTGTAAAATTATGGATCTATCAATATGTTCTCAACGATAAACTATCTGGCGGTGATCTGTACCGCCACGTGCGCTGCCAGAAGATCTGCAGAAAGCACTATGGCGGCTATAGCCGTCGGGGTCAACTGATTAACCGGGTCAGTATTGATGAGCGTCCAGCTATTGTAGACAGTCGCGGTCGTATCGGTGACTGGGAACTGGACACGATCATCGGTAAAGGCCATAAACAGGTGATTGTCTCTCTGACAGAGCAAAATCTCGGTTAACCCTGATCCACAAGGTGGGTCACAAGAGCGCTGACAAGGGTGCCAGTGCGATTCTCGACATGCTGAAACCATGACTCATCGGGTACACACCATGACCTCGGACAGTGGCAAAGAGTTCGCACAGCATGAAACCATTGCAGATCGACTCAAGGCGAGGTTCTACTTCGTTCACTCCTATGCCTCCTGGAAAAGAGGATTGAATGAAAACACCAATGGCCCTAGTTGCCAGTACTTCCCGACAAGACGTGGTTTCACGACTATCACCCAGGACCAGATCGACCGGGTAATGGGTAAGCTTAATGACCGCCCGAGGAAATGTTTAGGTATGAAAACACCCAATCAGGTATTCTTTGGCATCAACCAACCTGTTGCGCTAGGGGGTTGAATTCACGAAAATATTTAAGGCGGGTTATTTATTATGAAGAAACTTTTTTAAATCTCAATAAACAAATTTTAGCAAAAGTTATGAAATAAACTTGCCATCGTTTTCCACTCCAACTAGAAACACCACTATACCTTTTATACCAACCTACTGGGTATTCAATTATTGCCATTCCATCCATATGAGCATGGTATAACATCTCCGCATCAAAGACGAAGCTTCTTTCCATTTTTTCGGGTAGCTGCTGTATAAAATCGACTGGGAAAAATTTTGGCAATGCATTTAAGTCTTTAATTTTCAAGCCAAGTACAACTATACCCAACATAGTATAAAATTTTGAGGCACAAAGATTCAACCAACCATCTTCTCTACTAATACGTTTTCCCTTAACTACTTGGTCAGTATTTCCATGAAATTTAATATAATCCCAAACATCTTTCACTTCTGAAGGTCGAACTTGTAAATCGCCAGGTATCCAACATACCCATTCGCTACTAATAAACTCAAACCCTTTTCTAACCCCACCACCATAACCAAGGTTTTCAGGAAGATAAATTCCTTGAAATAGAAATCCATTCTTTTCAACAGCATTTTGAATCAGCTGTTTCGTTTTATCCTCACTTCCATTATCTAGGAGGTAGATACACGTATCTTCTACGCTAAAATGATTTTTTAATTCTTCTACTAGTTTTTCAATATTTCCTTCTTCATTGCAAAGTGGAATAATTATACTAAGTTTGCTCAATAATGTTTTCCTAAATTAAGAATCAAAATAAGCTACCTTTTTTGTTATACAAGACGCCTTTATTGTTGTACTCCTGGACTTTTTCCGGAGTTCCAAAAGTAAGAAAATCTTCTTTTTGAACTGGGTGAGTTCTAACTTTTTTACCCATAAGTATGATCTGATTCAATGCAGGAGCAAGATAATACTGCCCTAATACCATATCTTCTTTACGAATAAGCATTTTAACGCTTTCAATAAAATCTTTTCCATGGCGAAACCAAAAAATACCAACGTTAGCATTATCACTGATTGGACGCTTTTCAGCTACTTCAACAACCCACCCTTCTTCATCCGTTAAGACAAAAGAATATTGTGGATGAATTGATTTAAAGGTTATCGTACCCGCATCTGCTGGAGATTTTCTGAAATCCTCAATAATCTCCTGCAAATTGCAATTCATATACTGATCTCCGGCAGCGATAATAAGCTCATCACTATTATCTATATATTCAATTCCTAACAATGCACTACAGGCGGCTCCCATAGCAGTGTCGGATTGGAGAATTAGATTACAATCTTCCTTTAGCCTTCTTAAAACAGCATCTAAACTAAATTCCAACACATCTGATTTATTAATAACAAAAGTAAACTGTGCTTTAGGAAGAGAAAGGTTTTCAATTACCCACTGAATCATAGGTTTATCAATTACCTGAACGAGGGTTTTAGGAAATGTATGGCCCGCTTCTTTAAATCTTTTTGCCGCTCCAGCAAGAGGAATAAGTATGTTCATCGTTCTACGTTATTGATTTAATGAAATTCATAATATTGTTATAGGTCACCTCATGAATATTTTTTACAATCATTACATGAGCTTGACTATTTTGTGCTGCTTCAACGCCATATGAATTATCTTCGAGTATCAATGTTTCAAAGGGTTTTACCTGAAGTCGCTTAATCGCAGTCTCATAGATTAATGGTGATGGTTTCGGCTGTTCTACATCTTCCCAACTGATCATCAAATCAAAATAATGCTCAATTGCTAACAACTCGGTACTAAACTCAAGAGTTTTCCTAACGCTGTTTGTTCCGACAGCTAATAAATAACCTTCATTTTTAAGTCTAGATAAGGCATATTCATGGGAGAATACTGGATGACATTTTTCATTAATCAGTTTTGTCGTATATTTTTGTTTCATTTCATTTATAAATTCATGCAACTTGTCTGGCAATCCTTTCTCCACAGATAACATCTCCAGTTTTTTTTTCGTTGGCAAGCCATCATAGTGCAGTAAATGTTCATAACGACTAATATTATGTCCAAACAAACGTAATGCCATATTCAGAGCTTCATAATGCCATTCTTTAGCATCTAGTAAGACCCCATCTAAATCAAAAATAATAGCTTTAATCATGCGTAAATTCGGCTTAAAGTTTCGGGTATATCCGTACAAATCATAAAATTATCCCAGTTTTTGAACATTTTTAAAGTGTGCCAAAGATTGTCAGGTTCTCTCCCATGAAGCTCAGGTGAAACAACACACAATTTTCTATCTTCTTCTAAATGCACCCTTATATGAGTTGGATCAAACCATGTTTCAGTAAATTGATCTAACCAAACTCCACTTACATCACCTAATAAGGATACAAATGGCTCATACTCACTTTCCCTCATAAAAACAGGAATTTGTTGGTTTAAATAAGAAAATGAGTCTGGAAAAGACATATCAAATACAAAATATTGACAATGAGGATAGGGTTCAAATACTTGCTTTACATTTTTAGCTAATCCATCTGATTTTATATTAATTGCTAAAATGGTTTCTTTCGTCCACAGATGATTGAAATACTCCAGAAATTCCGTTAAACCTAGTTCATCTCCCGTAGGAATATCATGTGAAATAACCAATTCACCATTATTGTCACGAATATCTGTTTCGATACCGTATCCATTTTTTAAAGCACGTTCAAAAGCAACAAAAGTATTTTTCTCCCTTTGACTTTTCCAAAACCCTCGATGCGCAATAATTTTCATACGATCAATATGATTTAATTGATGAAGCAGTAAAAAGAAATGAGAAGAACGACACAAATTGCAAAATAGTTAGTCACAAAATTTCAATGCTTTTTCGGAAATACTATGCTTTTCAAATTTGGCCAAATCAGTTGGTATACCTAATCCATACATACCATTAAATTCACTCCCGATATTGAGATAACCAATTTTCATTTCTTTTTCTATCATTTGATTAAAAACTGGAGCTACGTAAAATTCATTCTTTACTCGCAAATTCTTTTCAATCATGATTTCAGTTGCTTGTACAAAATCTTTACCTCTTTTAAAATTATAAATTCCAACAGTCGCTTCATCAGAAACTGGTTCTTTTTCTACAACTTCTGTAATTTTTCCAGAGCCGCTAAAATGAATAAAGGACCATTTAGGGTCATTTGCAGTCATGGTCATGATAAACCCATCAGCCTGATCTCGATCCATAGCTAAAAGATATTCATTAATATCAAAATCAATCCATTGATCACAATTTGCAATCATTAAAGGGTCGTTATTACAAACTAAGGCTTTTGCAAGCAAAACTGTGCAAGCCGCCCCTTCAGTAACAGTATTTACTTTCAGTATCTGACAAGAAGGCAGTATTTTTTCTAATTTTTGATCAATTTGGTATTCTTCAATATGTTGTCTCAAACAAAGAAAAATAAAACGATGTTCACGAGCAGGTCGTAAATTTGAAATAACTAATTCAATCATGGTTTTGTTTTCATGAATAGGTATTAGAGGTTTTGGCATCGTATACCCCGCCTGAGTAAACCGACTTCCTCGGCCAGCCATGGGAATCACAATATTTAACATGAGGTTTACTTATCAATATATTTATCGTTATTAGCGCCAGGCAGTTTTACTACTACATTAACAGAGTCAGTAACGGCTTTAAACTGACTACTCTCACCTGGTTCAATCAGTACAATATCTCCAGTAACGTACAATTTCCTATTCATCTCAATTTTGCCGGAAATCACTACTGTTAATTCAGTTGCAATTTTGTGATGATGGCTGGCTTCTGAATCACCGGCTTTATAGTGTTTTATTGCAACTTCTACATCATTGGTTTGGTAAACCGTGGGCAAAAAATTCCCAACGAACCACCCACCTGTCATTTTTGAAAGCTTCTCACACCTCATCTCTTCACCATTAGCAATTTTAGGAAACCGTAATTAGAACCATTATATAGAGAGTTTAGAATGGTTATTGATATGTTCTTAGAGTCAGAAAAAACAAACCCATTTTTTGCTTTGGCACTCATTAGCATCTGCCTTATTGGCGCTCTGGGAACTTGGTTTTCAGCAACGGTCATTTTATCTGAGCTAACGCTACGCGCCCAGCTTGGAGAAAGTCAGCAAGTCTGGCTCACTAACGCAGTGCAACTGGGGTTTGTTCTTGGTGCGGTGTCGATTGCCTTTTTTAATATTTCCGACAGTATGTCTTTAACGGTACTAATTGCTCTTTCGTGTGTTCTGGCAGCACTGGCAAACCTTTTACTGCTTTGGACAGACACACCGTTTGGCATTATCACGATCCGGCTTATGACTGGTGCTGCTTTGTCCGGTGTTTATCCCCCTGTCGTAAAGCTGATCGCAACTTGGTTTCAACAAGGTCGTGGTATTGCGATGGGAATCATGATCGGCGCGCTGACCATAGGTTCAGCTACCCCACATCTTTTCCGAGCGATAGCAGCAGAGGCGAATTGGATGTTCGTAATTTGGGCAAGCTCTTTGACGACATTTTTAGCAGGGCTGATATTTCTTTTTTATATTTCGGAGGGGCCGTTTGCCTTTCCCCGCACTCGGTTTGATCCCCTTCAGATTATTCAGGTTCTTCGCAGCAAACCCTTGACCCTCGTCAACATAGGTTATGTTGGCCATATGTGGGAACTTTACGCTATGTGGGCTTGGATATTAACGTTTGCCCGTTTTTCAGAGCAAAGTTTCGAGGTGTTTCCGTTTGGAACGCCTGAGTATTTTAGCTTTTTCATAATCTCTATCGGAGCGATCGGTTGTGTCATGGCTGGCCGTTTGTCGGATGTTTATGGTAGATGTTACACGACTGCGATATTGATGCTTGTCTCGGGGATTTGTGCTTTGTCGATCGGGCTTCTAGTGAATACATCCCCTTTCTTGTTTACTGGGGTCGCTCTGCTTTGGGGGATGACAATTGCTGCGGATAGTGGCCAGTTTTCGACAGCAGTCACAGAATTATCAGAACCTCACCTTGTGGGCACAGCCCTGACGTTTCAAATGGCTCTTGGTTTTGGGGTTACGGTCATAACCATCTGGCTCGTACCCATTGCTGCGCAATGGCTCGGGAGCTTTCAGTGGGCGTTTTTATTCCTTGTCCCCGGCCCGTTTATCGGCGTAATAGCAATGCTATCACTGCGCCAACGACCCGAGGCAGACAAACTTGCTTTGGGAAAACGCTAGCGTTTATCGTGAAACTAAAGCAGCGATGTAAAACGAACTGCGCAGGGCTAAATCCATACCGTTGACGATAGGGCGCACAAAGTGTGGCTCGGTTAGGAAAAATAGTCTCGATATAGTCACGGTACAAAATCAACTCAACTACAAAGGAGCGTAACTAACTGAAAATATAGTAGATGGGTAAAGTATGTTGTTTGGGCAAGTGGCTTATGAGTCCACTGCACTAACCAACCGAGCTAAAGGCCCATTTGTTGTGTGGAGACCGGACTTAGGCATGGTCTCGTGATTACTGATCGAGGTAGCTTCTGAGTCTTTCCGAGCGTGTGGGATGACGCATCTTACGCAGTGCTTTAGCTTCGATCTGTCGGATGCGTTCCCGGGTGACATCGAACTGTTTCCCGACTTCTTCCAGCGTGTGATCGTTGTTCATCCCGATGCCAAAGCGCATTCGGATTACTTTGGCTTCCCGCTCGGTCAGGCTGTCCAGAATATCGCTGGTTGCACCGGTCAGACCAGAACCCAGTGCCGCTTCTTCAGGCGCTTCGACGTTCTTGTCCTCGATAAAATCACCCAGGTGTGAATCTTCATCATCACCGATCGGGGTTTCCATTGAGATCGGCTCTTTGGCAATCTTCAGGACCTTGCGGATCTTGTCTTCTGGCATATCCATGCGTTCGGCGAGTTCTTCCGGCAGTGCTTCACGGCCCTTTTCCTGCAGAATCTGCCGGGAGACCCGGTTCAGCTTGTTAATGGTCTCTATCATGTGCACCGGTATGCGGATGGTACGTGCCTGGTCTGCTATTGACCGGGTGATGGCCTGGCGAATCCACCAGGTCGCGTAGGTCGAAAACTTATATCCGCGCCGATATTCAAACTTGTCTACCGCTTTCATCAATCCGATATTGCCTTCCTGAATGAGATCGAGAAACTGAAGACCGCGGTTGGTGTATTTTTTGGCAATGGAAATAACAAGTCGTAGATTTGCTTCGACCATTTCTTTTTTGGCCCGGCGCGCCTTCGCTTCGCCGATGGACATCCGTTTGTTGACATCTTTGATCTCGGTGACACGAATGCCGGCCTGCTGCTCGATGTGCCCCAGCTTTCTGCGTACGAGTTCAAGATTCTCAGCATTCGCCTTCAACACATTTTTACTGCCTTCTTTTCCTCGCATCAGACTGCGGATCCAAAAAGGTTCGGACTCGCGCCCCACAAACTTACTGATAAAGGTTTTTCGGGTGATTTTTGCTTTTCTGATACAGATTTGGGTCACCTGTTTTTCTAGCTGCCTCACATCATCGACGATCACACGCATAATCAGTGACAGGTAGTCGATCTGCTTCGGCGCCAGTCTGATCTCGAGAAGCTCAGCCGACAGTTTCTTCTGATGTTTCTGTAGCTGCGGCGCACCGATGCCGTATCGGTCACGGGCTCGAACAAGGCTCTTGTAACCTTTGCGGATGCGGTCAAATCGTTCTTTGGCTTCTACTGGGTCGGGGCCTTGGGGGCCGGCGTCTTCGCTATCGTCACTGTCAGCCTGTCGGACACCACCGGCAGGGATGATTTCCTCTTCTACAGCGTTGGGATCGATGAAGCCGACCAGCAATTCTGGCAGCTTCATCTGACCTTCCTCGACCAGGCCAGCGAGGCGAATCAGCTCACCAATAATGACAGGGGTAGTGGATATCGCTTCAACACTCTGTCGGATGCCGTCTTCAATCCGTTTGGCCAGGTTAATTTCATCTTGCCGAGTCAGAAGGTCCACTGTCCCCATCTCCCTCATGTACATGCGGACCGGGTCGGTGGTACGGCCAAACTCACTCTCGACAGCTGTGGTTAGTACCGCTTCGGCTTCCTCGACGACTTCTTCATCGTCTGTATTTGCCGTTTTCAGGAGGAGTGAATCAGGATCCGGTGCGCTGTCGAAGACTTCAATGCCCATATCGTTGATCATGTTGACTACCGTTTCAATCTGGTCAGTGTCATTCATGTCTTCAGGGAGATGGTCGTTGATCTCCCGATAAGTCAGGAATCCCTGTTCTTTTCCCTTGATAATCAGGCGTTTGAGTTCAGACTGTTGGCTCTGTGGATCCATAGACCGTACGCTCCGGACGAAAATAATGAATAGAAATACGACGGGACTAGACTGACAATTATACCATGAATATGTGGTTTTTGGGCTCGAATTCAATCCTCGGTCGTGTCAGACCGTACTGACTCGCGTTGCTGGTAGAGCTCGCCCAGTTGTTGTTTTTCGATGCCACTGAGTTCTCGTTCAGACGCCAGACTCAACAGTTCTGCGATCGTATCGTCGATCGACTGGGACGCTAGCGTGGCGAGTGTTTCGGCTAGAAAAATCTCCAACCCGTCGTCGTCTACCAGATGGTTCCGCGACGCAAGTTTTTCAAGAGTCGGTTGCTGTTCATCGCCCCTAAATCGCTCGATCAGGCTGGCTGTAGTCAGTTGCGGGTTCTCCTGCGCCAACCCGTGAACCTTTGTTAGTAACTGAGCGCCGGGATCGTCCTGTGTGTCGACTATAGCGGTCGGTAGATCCAGGCCTGTAGCGAGCTGAGGGCGTTGAACCAGAACACTGATCGCCGTGGCCAGGGGCGAAAGTCGTTTGCTGCGAGCAGAAGTGCGCTTATGGGGGACCGTTGGGGGTGTGGTCGGTAACCTGCCAAGGCCGCTAGGCGAAACACCCGTGAGGTCGCTCAGGCGCTGCTGCATCAGTTCCCGCAGAGGACCTTCGGGGACTCTTGAGACTAATGGCCGGGCGAGCGTCGCCAGTCGTGCCTTACCATCCATGCGCGTGAGGTCTGTCTGGTTCAACAGGGTATCGAACAGAAGATCAGGCAAGGGGGTGGCAGACTCGATAAGCGTCCTAAACGTGTCTGCTCCTTGGTCGCGAATAACCGAATCGGGATCCTCACCATCGGGGAGAAACAGAAAACTGACCTGGCGGCCGCTTTCGAGCAACGGCAGCGCTATCTCCAGCGCCCGCCCAGCTGCGTCTCGCCCTGCCCGATCTCCGTCAAAGCAGAAAACAATGGACGGTGCAAGCCGAAACAGCCGCTGCAGGTGAGTTGTTGTTGTCGCGGTGCCCAGGGTTGCCACACAGTGATCGATACCATGCTGGGCAAGGGCGAGAACATCCATGTAGCCTTCAACCACGATTGACAGCTGCTGCTGCGCAATAGCGGAGCGTGCGCGATGCAGGTTATAGAGCTCTGAGCCTTTGTGAAATACCGGTGTTTCGGGAGAGTTAAGATATTTCGGTTCACCCTCGTCCAGTAGACGACCGCCGAACGCGATGACACGGCCCTTGTTATCGTGTATGGGAAAAATAACCCGGGCTCTGAACCGGTCATAGTGTCCGCCGGACTCACGTTTGGAAATCAGACCGGCTTTGACCATTAAACCAAGCTTTTCTTCGTTGCCGGCCGTAGACGACAGATTATCCCAGCCTGTGGGGGCATAGCCGAGATCAAATTGGGCGGCGATCTCACCGGTTAAACCCCGCTGTTTCAAATAAGCGATTGTGGTTGAGGCGTCTCTGTGCGAGCGCAGTTGATCCTTGTAGTAACGGTTGGCTTCACCCAGGATTTCCAGTAGCGGCAGCGTTGGGTTGTCGCCGGATCTTGCGGGCCCAGTATCGGGAACCTCCAGACCGGCTTCACCGGCCAACTCTTCGACTGCCTCGGGGAAGCTGAGATGCTCGAACTCCATGAGAAATGTGATCGCAGTACCGCTTACACCACAGCCGAAGCAATGATAAAATTGTTTGGGTCGGCTTACTGTGAACGAGGGTGTTTTCTCGTTGTGAAAGGGACAACAGGCTTTGAAGTCCTTACCTGCTTTCTTGAGTGGTACACGACGATCGATGACCTCCACCACGTCAAGGCGGGCAAGTAACTCATCAATGAACTCCCGGGGTATTCTGCCGCGCATCGCCTGTCCTCAGCCAGTTAACGAGCGATATTATCACCGGCAATCGGGTGCGACCTGGCGTATTTTGTATGGCTTAAGCGTAACCGCAGTTTGGAGTCCAATATAGGGCTGATTCCTGCAGGGCCACTTTGTTGTGTCATTCGATATAACCTGAAACTCAATGAAATTAGAAGGATAAAAAAATGTCGCTGAGCACTGATCGCGCGGTTGGCGTGTGGCTATTGGTATGTTGTTTTCTAGTTTTTGCCATGGTGGTACTCGGTGGTGTCACCCGCCTGACCGGTTCGGGTCTGTCGATGGTTCGGTGGGCACCGCTCAGCGGGGCTATCCCCCCGATCACAGCTGCAGCCTGGAAGGCGGAATTTAGCCATTACCAGCAGTCGCCCGAATTTCAGAAGGTTAACCATCAGATGACGGTGACTGAATTCAAGGCCATCTTCTATGTCGAGTACTTCCACAGACTGTTGGGCAGAGCAATCGGACTGGTATTCCTGATCCCTTTTTTGGTGTTTTTATGGCGCGGGCGAATTCGTCGTGCACTGATTCCCAAGCTGTCGCTGATGTTTGTGCTGGGCGGTCTACAGGGGCTGCTCGGTTGGTACATGGTCAAGAGCGGGCTTGTTGATGTGCCCCGGGTCAGTCCCTATCGCCTGACGGCACACCTGATTGTGGCCGTCGCCATCTACGCTTACCTGTTTTGGACTGCTTTAGGGCTGCTGAGTGAACGGTCCCGTCACAGCACAGTTTCTCCTCTCTCGCGAGGGGCTATCGGCATCACGGCTATGATCGTTGTCACAATTTTGTCCGGGGGATTTGTGGCCGGGCTGAAGGCCGGGCACGCATTTAATACGTTTCCACTGATGGGAGGTCAGTGGATTCCAGCAGGCTATCGGGTCGCGGAGCCATTCTGGCTCAACTTTTTTGAGACCATACCCGCAGTCCAGTTCAATCATCGCTGGTTGGCGATCACTACCTTTGTGTTGGTGTTGCTGTTTGCGTTTAGAGCCTGGCGGGACGATGCATTGAGAATGTATCGGGCTGCGGTGGGTGTACTTGCGATGCTCGCCCTGATCCAGGTGAGCCTCGGTATCTCAACAT
>Ga0315338_1002918_pt1 | contig 15844 bp, 11 predicted proteins | sample ASW8metaG_FD_204518 | JGI IMG/M metagenome (GOLD analysis project Ga0315338, IMG submission 204518) | Ammonia-oxidizing marine archaeal communities from Monterey Bay, California, United States - ASW #8 | ecosystem: Environmental > Aquatic > Marine > Coastal | place: USA: California | collected... | reverse complement strand
AGCGTCCCAACCCCGGAACGAATTGTAATACATCTCCCGGAATGCCAGCTTCCAGCATCATTTGCACTGCTCTCGCAGCGATAAGCGGTGTCTGTTCGGCGGGCTTGGCAATCACCGAGTTCCCTGCAGCCAGCGCCGCTACAATCTGCCCGGTGAAAATCGCCAGCGGGAAGTTCCAAGGAGAAATGCAGATAAACACGCCCCGCCCTTCCTCCCCTGTTTCAGGTATTTCAGCCCTCGCTTGCTGCGCATAAAAACGGCAAAAATCGGCGGCTTCGCGCACTTCCGCAATCCCGTCAAAGAGTGATTTCCCTGCTTCCCGACTGAGGAGGGAAATCAATTCGACCCTGTTTTTCTCGTAAAGATCGGCGATGCAGTCCAAAATCTCGGCGCGGCGGTTTACGTCCGTGTTCCGCCATTTTTCTTCCGCAGCCTCTGCCGTTTTGAGCGCCAGATCCGCTTGGTCGATGCTTGCATCGATGCATTGACCTACGATGTCAGAATGCAAGGCCGGATTGGTTACGTCGCGCGACGGGCCGGACTGCCGCGCACCGCCGATGATTGGTGCTGCTTGCCAACTCGTCGCATGAAACGCCTCACGCTGATCATTGAAGGCCGCTAACGTCGAAGGGTTCGCATAGTTGATACCCAGAGAATTTTCACGATCCCCTTCATAGAGGTCTTTTGGCAGCGGGATGCCCGTATTCTCAATGGTAGGATAACCGAGAATTGCTGCGACTGGATCGCGAACCACGTCTTTGGCGGGGGTACCTTCGTCCAGTACCTGATTAACAAAGGAACTGTTGGCACCATTCTCAAGCAGACGCCGCACGAGATAGGCCAGCAGGTCTTCGTGGATACCGACAGGTGCGTATATGCGGCAGCGGTTTTTATGTTTTCCCATCACTAGGTCATGCATGCCCTCTCCCATGCCATGTAGACGCTGGAATTCGAAATGATCATTACCTTCGGCCATATGCAGGACCGCACTAACCGTATGCGCGTTATGGGTAGCGAATTGCGGATAGATCCGGTCGGTCATGGAAAGCAATTTTTGCGCACAAGCCAGATAGCTTACATCGGTGGAGGCCTTGCGGGTAAAAACCGGATAGCCCTCATACCCTTCGATTTGGGCGAGCTTGATTTCACTATCCCAGTAAGCGCCCTTCACCAAACGTACCATGATGTTGCGATTGAGCCGGGTGGCCACCTCATAAAGCCAATCTAGAACATATCCGGCGCGTGGCCCATATGCCTGCACAACGACCCCGAACCCGTCCCAGCCTTTCAAATCCGGGTTGGAGAGAACGGCCTCGATAACGTCCAGTGACAGATCAAGGCGGTCGGCTTCCTCGGCATCGATATTGAAGCCCATGTTTGCATTCTTTGCCTGAAACACCAAGCTCGACAGACGCGGGACCAACTCGTCCATCACCCGCTGATGCTGTGTATATTCGTATCTGGGATGCAGGGCCGATAATTTCACTGAGATTCCGGGATTGGATCGAATATCTTCGTGCTCACAATTTTCTGACAGGCTGGAAATGGCTTTGGAATACGCCATGAAATAACGCTGTGCATCATGAGCGGTACGAGCACCTTCGCCCAGCATATCATAGGAATAGGTATAGCCTTTTTTCTCAGACGTTCGCGCGCGTTCCATGGCTTCATCAATATTACGGCCGAGGACAAACTGATGTCCCAGCACCTTCATGGACTGACCAACCGCTTTTCGGATAACCGGCTCGCCGACACGCTTGACGACGCGTCTAAGCTGGCCAACTATATCCCAGTCCCCGGCGTCCACTTCATGCACGACTTTACCAGTGAGCATGAGCCCCCAGGTTGATGCATTTACTAGCGGTGACGACGACTGCCCCAGATGCTTGCTCCAGTTCGCAGGGGCGATTTTATCGCTGATCAGGGCGTCGATGGTGATATCATCAGGCACCCGCAGCAAGGCTTCGGCAAGGCACATCAACGCCACGCCCTCCTCGGTCGTCAAGCCGTATTCACTGAGGAAAGTCTCCATCACGCCGGGATCATCGAGGCGTCGTAATTCTTCAACAAGATTGGCCGCCCTATCAACAATGGTCTGGCGATCTACCTCGTCTATCTCCAGGCTCCTGATCAATTCCGTGACAGCCGTTTTTTCACCTTTTAAGTAAGCCGCGCAGATTGCTGCACGAAGCTCTTGCTCGCGAATCCCGGACATGATGATGCTACCTTTTCGTATAAGTTACCTTTCGGCTATAATACACGAGTAAAAACAGTCTTTGTGACTTTATATATTTAAAATATTAGGAATTATCTATTATAAAAAGAAATTATACGGATTATACGTCTGCTAAGCAATAAACTCCGCGGTAACAAACAGCATATTCACCGTCGTTCCATTTTTAGACAATGGCATGATGATGTCTTCAGTTGCCTTGAAATCGGAATTTTTTCCGACGTAAGGCGTCTGAGCTCCAACAGGCTGGCAAGTTTCAACAACCTCTTGGCAATTGCAAAAGATCCGGCTCCCGGGCCCTTGCCCGATATCGCTCAAATCCCGCATGGATTTTCCCGTATGATCGCTATGCATCATTTGAAGCGTTACTTTTGTCCCGATCAGCCGATACCGAAAGTCCAGCGGGTCATACAGAACATCCAGCAGAATAATATTCGGCAGAAAGTCAATCATCTCTGCTGGTGATAAATCCGCGCGGGACGGCATGACCCTCCCTGCACATTGGCGCTGCCAATAGGCAAGGGATATCTCATTGACGGGGCATGTCAATTTTGCCGCAACGGTCTCAATTGGCTGAAGGCTATTCAAAAGGTAAACATCCGGGTACATAAATCTACTGCAGCCAGTTGTATGCTAGAAACCCTAAAAAGATATTAAGCTGGTCGCTTTATTATCATCACATTTTGCCAATAATAAATAGCATTTTAAGGCCGTATTCCGAATTTTGAGACCCCTGTTTGACGCAAGGGCGCCGCCATTTCCGCAAAATCACAAAGAAGCCTCCGGGTATCTCGAGGGTCAATAATCTCATCGATCATAAACCGTTCTGCTGTTCGGAATGGGGACCGCAGTCGATTAAGCCGCTCTTCAATCTCCGCGAGCTTCGCATCTGGATCATCCGATGCCGCCAGCTCCGCCTTATACGCCGCCTCCAATCCACCAGCGATGGGGAGGGAGCCCCAGTCCCCCGAAGGCCAGGCATAGCGAAGGTTAAACCGCGCTGAATTCATATGTGCCGCGCCGGCGACACCATAAGTTTTACGCACTATCATGGCGCACCAAGGCACTGTCGCCTGAAATATGGCGGTCATGGCGCGGACACCATGACGAATAGTCGCCTGATCCTCAGCCTGCCGGCCCACGAGAAACCCCGGGATATCAACAAGGTGAACCACAGGCATATGGAATGTCTGCACTAGATCGACGAAACGAATGACCTTCTCACAGGCGTCCGCCGTCCAGGCACCGCCATAGTGATAGGGATCGCTGGCGATAATTGCTACGGGCCAGCCATCGAGACGGACAAAGCCAGTGATAATCGACCGCCCCCATTTTTTCCCCATCTCAAAAAAGCTGCCTTCGTCCACCACCGCTTCAATGATTTTACGCATTTTATAGACTTTGCGATTATCACGCGGAATGGCCCCGATTAACCAGTCTTCGGATCGCTCTGGATCATCCATTGGCTCGGTCCGCGCCGGCAGCTCATATACTGAAGGCGGCAGGTAGGAGAGGAATTGCCGCGCCCGCTCAAACGCTTCTTCTTCTGTCTTGACTTCATCATCAACGGCGCCGTTACGGGTATGAATTTCGGATCCGCCAAGCTCGTTCTTGGTCAGGTTTTCGCCGGTTCGCGCCACAACAGGCGGTCCGGCCACAAACATCTGCGACGTTTCCTTGACCATCACCGAATAATGACTGGCCGCCACCCGTGCGGCGCCAAGACCCGCCGTTGAGCCGAGCGCCAGCGCAACCACCGGCACTTTTGAGAGATTATCAACAACCACTTCCCAGCCCATAACGGCCGGGACATAAGTCCGTCCTTCAGTCTCGATGGTCTTGACCGAACCACCACCGCCAGTGCCATCTACCAGACGCACCAAAGGCATCCGCAAAGTGTTGGCCATATTTTCCACATGGATCAGTTTATCGCGGATGCCCGCATCATTGGCGCCGCCGCGCACCGTGAAGTCATCGCCCGCAACCACGACCCGCTTACCATTCAGTCGGCCGCGTCCAGTAATCAGGTTGGCGGGCTGCATGTCCACCATCTCGCCATTTTCATCATACTCCACCTTGCCGGTGACGGATCCAACCTCTTCAAAGCTGTCGGGATCAAGGAGCTTGTCAATCCGGTCGCGTACCGTTAATTTTCCGGCATTCACGTGGCGCGCAACTTTTTCGGGACCGCCCATTTTCTTGGCCAGCTTCTGACGCAGTTTCAGCTCTTCAATTTCTTTTTCCCAAGTCATGGAACGTCCCTTTGTTTTTGTTATTTTTTGTGGGGTATCGAGGGGGCCTTATAGCACCCCTTTGCGACTGTCGCGGATTTTGTAGATTTCCTGATCATCGAAGCCGCGTACCTTACGGGTGCCGTGACTTTCAATCAGGAACTGCTCGTTAAGGTTTTCTTTCACCGGCAAATTCGTCGTGATTTCCATGGCCTCGGAGCATTCCTGCAGGCGCGACGCCAGATTAACTGCCGGCCCAAAAATGTCATATACATATTTCTGGATACCAACGACCGAGCCCACCACAGGGCCCGAGGCAATCCCGATGCGGCAACGCCACTGGTTCGGATGCCCCTGATTACGCCGCTCCAGATACCGCAGGAAACGCACTGCCGTATTGGCGACAGCGCGACAATGATCCGGTGTTGGATCGGGCAGACCGGCGACGGTGATATAGGCATCGCCAATGGTCTTGATCCGTTCACAGCCGAACTGTTCGCCAATGCGATCAAAGGCGCTGTAGATATCGTTAAGCTCACTCACTGTTACAGAGGGATCTGCGGAGGCCGCCATTTCAGTGAAACCAACAAAATCCAGCATCAGCACCGATACCGGATCGTAAAGCTTTGGTGTCACCACGCCGAAGGTTTTGAATTCCTCATAGACCGATCGCGGCATCATGTTGAGCAGCAGCTTTTCCACCTGTTCCTTCTCGCGTTTGATCTCGCGGGTGTTCCGCTCCACCATCAGCGAATAACTGTCGATCATGGATTCCATTTCGCGAATACGGGAAATATTCTGACAAACCAGAACGACAAAATTCCCTTCATCTTGAGTTGTCAGGGTAAAGTCCGCGGCGAAAATCATGGTCCGGCGTTTTTTTCGGAAATTCACTTCTGCCGTAAATCGCTTGTTTTCGAGCAATTGCTTCTTAAGCTCCGCCGCATCAAATTCCGGCAGGAGTTTTGGCAGGGTATCCTGATCGTCTTGTGGCGCGAACCATTCTTTGAAGGTATCATTCTGAAAGCGGAAGGCAAAGTCTTCGGCGTCCAGCAACGCGACCCCAACGCCAATGGCGCGCAACAGTTGCTCATTAATGGCTTCAATTGACATATGGCTAACTCACAATTGTTCCGCGGCGGGCTTCAAGTTCTACCGCAACTATATCTGCATCCTCGTTCGTGATCCCATGATCCTTCAGGGTCCCGACAAGTTCGGTAATCATCTGATCCATATGTTCATCTTTTATATCGAGATGCTTATGAAGCTGTGTTAGCTGCTCATCCGTATATGAGGATGGACCGCCCAACAAGGACGCAATAAACTTGGTCTGATGGTCGACCAGTTTTCCCATTTCCGTATTATCAAAAAACGGGCCGATTTCGTCATTGTCCAGCAGCCGATCATAAAAATCCAGCACGATCCGGCTGATAGCCGAAAAACCGCCGTATTTTTCAAATAGTGTCTGCTCTGCCATTGTCTGTCGTTCCTTAAATATCCAGCTACATCAAAATCGGGGTGGCTGACCCCTAGGGAAACCGAAAGGATAATATCCGCCTTGCCCTATGTCGAGCCTTTCCTAGGGCCAAATCCCTTAAACACCAATCACTCGACCTCGCATCCTAAATCTACGCTACCCAGCGAACAGTGCTGATGCCGGTGACCCGGTATTGCTCCACTTCATTTACATGATGCAGAATTCGGGGGTTGACCCAGTCTGCAGCCTCCATCGGAGCCATGTGGCCAAGACCAGGTAGCATCGCCAATTTTGCCCCCGGAATAGCCCGGGCGACCATTCCTGCCAATTGTTGTGTCACGGCAGGCGATTCCAATCCTGTCATAATCATGGTCGGGACATTGATAACTGATAAATCCTGAACCCGCGTCTTATCTTCCGATGCTCGGACAAAGTTCCGGTTGACGGGTTCGGCCTGTGACGTCAGATGGTCCCTGACAGCATTGGGCAGCGAACCCCATGTGTCGGTGCCGTTCCAGAACTCAAAGAAGTCTTTCATGCCTGTCTCCGGGCAATCCGACAGGATGGAATTCTGGATGCTGTTGGCAACGCCAGCGATCTCACCAAACAAATTCATATGCCTGACATTAGCGCCCATCAGCAGCGAAAACATCACCGGCTCATACACTGTAAGGCTCGCCAGCAGATCGGGGCGCATCAGAGCAATTTTGAGAGCAATAGCGCCGCCATAGGAATGGCCGACCAGATGCACCGGCTCTCCGATCCTTTCCATTTCGCTGATCACAGATGTTGCGTCGCCGGCAAGACCGGGGAGAACGCCCGTTTCTTTATTTGTTCCGTAACCCGGCAGGTCCGGAGTAATGACTGTGAAGCGATCTTCAAGATATGCCACCAGGCTCTGCCACTGCTTTGAAGAAGAGGCGGAACCGTGGAGGGCCACGACGTGGGCTGTTGAAGTATCGAAATAGGTCATCTTGTTGCTCCCAAGCGCTGAATGTCTGATGACCCTTTTTTGCCAGAGCCGTGTTTCAGTACTTTGTCTGAAAGGGAGGTTTAATATTTCAATTGTAAAAATGGCTATTTGTGAGAAAAATGTTGAATTTCTTTAGTTTTGCGTGTTTTTTGTGGAATTATGTGGAAAATTTCTGAAACAATTGAAACAAAACTGCTTCTATTAGATAATGTACTGAAACAGAGTTGCGATATTCTGCAACCATGAACGGGATCGCACAAATACTTATGTCCACGGCCGCAAAGCGCAAACCGACCACGTCTTCCGCCAGTTTCGGCGCCGACGGGAGGCTGCTTTCGGCAGATGCGGATTTTAACGGCCTGCTGCCACCCGGTGAGCTGGATGTTACGCAATCGATGTTGTTGGAGGCATTTCTCAAGCAGATCGACCATTTCGATCAGAAACCCTTTGTTTCAGCCGAAGAAACCCTCTCCGCCGCCGCCGAGCAATGGGCAGACCCTTATACTGCGGCCATTGAGGTCCGGTTGGCCAAAGGCGGCTGGCGTCTTCTCTCCACGTACGGGGGGCCGGACGACAGCACGGTATTTCTCAGTGTCAATATCAGCAAGCAAAAGCAGGAGAACGAATTTTCTGAATTTATGCTGCAGAACAGCCCTCTGCCTGTCTGGGCCAATGACGCGGAAACCGGAGAACTTCTCTACGCCAACAAAGCCACCCATACACTATACAAAAAGGCTACGTCAGATGACAGCGAGAAGGGCCTGAAGAAGTTCTTCACTAAAAACCACAGCGATCCACTGACGCGTACCCTGATGAAAACAGGCTATGACGACAACTACACGTTCGTCACCAAAAATGCCGGCGGAGAGGAACTGTGGTTCAGCGGCGCCGCGCAGATATTAAAGTCGGGTCGACGGGACATCATCATCACTACCACACAAGACGTTACCAACAGGAAGCGTGAAGAAGTCGAGATCAACAAGGCCAAAGAATTGCTTAGCAATGCGATTGAAAGCCTGAGCGAAGGGTTTGCTTTGTATGACGAAGACAGCATCCTGATCCTGTTCAACGAACGGTATCGTGAGATGAACAAAGGTGTCTCTGACCTGCTGGAACCTGGTCTGAATTTCGAAATCCTGGTCCGGGAATCGGCCCGCCGCGGTATCTATAGGGATGCCATCGGTAATGAAAACGAATGGATCAACCAAACTCTGGATAACGGCAGTGATTTCGTCCAAAACTTTGAGCTCTGGCATGCGGACGGCAGTTGCTACAGGATTTCTCATCATCCGACGAAGCTCGGCGGCTTTGTTGTCACCCGGACGGATATCACGGCTGAGAAAAAAGCCGAGGAAATCAAGCAGGAAGCCGACGTCCTGCTGCATAAAGTACTGGAGGCCTGTCCTGCCAACTTGTTGATGGCGCGCATTGGTGATGGCAAGATCATCTACCGGTCTCCGGCAGCGCGGGAATTGTTCGGCGGGACAAAATCCACCAAAGAACATTATGTCTATCCCGAAGACAATGCCGATTTTCTGACGGAACTGTTACCGACTGGACGTGTTGATGATTTTGAAACCCTCTGTATTCAGCCCGACGGCAGTCATTTCCCGGCGGCAATTTCAGCGCGTATTATTGATTACCGCGGCGAGGATATGGTCGTTTCCAATACCATTGACCTGACAGAGCAGCTTGAAGCCCGAAAGGAAATTTCATCGGCGGCAAAACGCTTGACCGACGCTATTGAATCCCTGGATGAAGGATTTGCTCTGTTCGATGCCGAGCATAAGCTTGTCACCTTTAACAAGCATTATTTGCAATCCAACTTACCGGTTCAGGATACGATCAAGCCGGGCACGCCCTATCAGGACATTATCAATGCGACAGCGGAGCAAAGCAGCGTTGAAAATATTGCGCCTTTCGTAAATAATTACAACGATCGGACCGAAGCCGACAAGGTGAAGTCCAGCCGTATGGATATCCAGGAGTTTGACGGAAAGTGGTTTTCCACGTCCATCAACCCCACCTCAGAAGGCGGCTTCGTTATTACCCGCTTGGACGTGACACGGCAAAAGGAAATGGAGGCGGAACAACGTGCCGCCGACGAAGTTGTGCGCCTGGTGCTGGATGCCTGTCCGGTGCCGATCCAGCTAACGGCGTTCGATGACGGAAAACTTCTTTTCCGAAGTCCCGTCGCACGCTCCCTCCTGGGCACACCCGCAACGTCACGATCTTATTTCGTTGATCACGACGCCATGAATGAATATCGTCGGGAGCTACAGGAAAAAGGCTCCGTCAGTAATTACCGGATCGAGCTTTACAACGCTCAGGGAGAGGCTTTTTGGGGAGCTATCTCCTGTCGCATGATCAATTTTCGGGGCGAAGAGGTCGTTGTCTCCAATACGCGCGATCTCACCGACGAGATCGCCATACAGGAAGAGCTCTCGCGTCAACGTGAAGTCCTGTTCCAGAGCGAAAAAATGTCAGCGCTCGGCGAATTACTAGCGGGTGTCGCTCATGAGCTGAACAACCCACTTTCGATTATCGTTGGTCATTCCCTGATGATGCAGGAGGAAGTGACAGATCAGGACATGGTACGTCGGGTTGATATCATCAGCAATGCCGCGCAGCGTAGCGCAAAAATCGTCAAAACTTTCCTGGCCATGGCTCGCCAGAGACCGACCGAAAAGCAGGATATTGATATAAATATGGTCGTGGCCAGTGCCCTTGACGTGACCGATTTCGCCTCCTCCAAGCGGAGCATCGAGATTACGACTGACCTAACGCAAAATCTTCCCATGGTAAACGCAGATGCGGACCAAATCACACAAGTTATCGTAAATCTTGCGATCAATGCCGAGCAGGCCATGTCAACCAGCGGCGTTGGCGATTTGGTCACCCTCAAATCGTCTTTTGACGCCGATAAGTCCGAGGTGATCGTAAAAATAGAGGATAACGGCCCCGGGATACCCGAAGCAATTGCCGCCAGGATATTTGAACCATTCTTTACCACCAAAGCCATTGGCGAAGGAACCGGGATCGGTCTTGCTTTCTGTCACCGTATTCTGGAATCCCATGGCGGCAGTATTGCCGTCAAACCCCATGAAAATGGCGGGACGGTTTTCACCCTGCGTCTTCCCGCAAATTCCGGACCCGTTAGCACCCTGGAGCCCGCTATGGAAGTCCGTCGCACCGCCGCCGCCTGTAATATACTGGTGGTCGACGATGAAAAGGACGTGAGTGAACTGATACAGGAAATTCTTGAAAAAGCCGGCTTCAAAATTGACCTTGCAGGCGACGGCGCCGAAGCGCTGAAAAGGCTGGGCACAGGCAGTTACGCTCTTGTCCTCACGGATTTGAACATGCCGGTGTTGGATGGCAAGGGTCTGTTCGAAAAGATCAAGTCACAACATCCAGACCTTGTGGACAGGGTCGGATTTATTACAGGCGATACCATGAGCGTGGAGGCACAATCCTTCCTCAAGAATGCCAAGAGGCCAAAATTGGAAAAACCCATTAACCCGAGCGAGCTCCGAAACCTCGTTTATGACATGCTGGAGGCGGTCGGCGAGCCGGTGAAAAACATATGACAACAGAAAATGCCCATATTCTCGTCTGCGACGACGAGATTGATGTCCGCGAAATGCTGCGCGAATATCTTGAAAAGCGCGGCTTCAAAGTCAGTGAAGCCGGAAATGGCGTCGAACTCCGTGACGTTCTAGAGGCAAAAGCCATTGATCTGATCCTGCTCGACGTCAATATGCCGGGCGAAGACGGCCTGTCTATTTTACGCTCTGTCCGGGCAGAACGAAATATCTGTGTGGTCATGTTGACTGCGGCAGGTGAAGTGGTTGACCGGATTATCGGACTTGAAATGGGCGCTGATGATTATCTTGGCAAACCCGTTGATCTTCGCGAGCTTGAAGCCCGGGTGAAAGCCGTACTCCGCCGCCGCGAAGGGTCAGCTGACAGCGCTAACAAAGGAACCAATGGCAAGTCGGCAAGTTTCGGCGATTGTACCCTCGATCTGGAAGCCGCAAAGCTGTTCGCAGGCGACGGCACGGAAATCGCCATTACAGCCATGGAATTCAGCCTTCTCAAGGTGTTCGCCGAAAACCCGAAACGGGTCCTCAACCGCGATCAGATATTGGAGCAGGCCCATGACCGCGGCTGGGACCCCTTTGACCGCAGTGTCGATATCCGCATCTCGCGCTTGCGCCGTAAAATTGAACCCATTCCGGAAAAACCGCAGATCATCAAGACAATTCGCGGTATCGGCTATCTTTACGATCCTGAAACAAGCTGATCGGGCCTTTATCTAGTACCCGGTAGTGGGGTGAATTCCTCATCGCCGGGAACTTTGCCAAACCGCTGATTGATCCAGTCTTGCTTGGCCTGCTCCAGCCGCTCTTTTCGGGTGGAGACAAAATTCCAATACATATGGCGGGGCTCTGGCATGGTATCTCCTCCAAGAACCGCTATTATCGATTTTTGGCGGGCTTTCACATCGGCACCTTCACCATTCTTGAGGACGGCCAGCGATCCGGCCCCCACCGTTTCACCCGAAATATCAATTTCACCTTCGACCACATAGAGGGCTACTTCATCGTAGTCAGGTTTGAAGCTTAACTCGCTTCCCATCTCCATTTGCAGATCGGCAAAAAACAACCGGCTCTTTGTCGCCACAGGCGAGGTTTCTCCATACAGGCTGCCAGCAACAAGTCGCCCCATCCAGCCGACTCCTGAGACTACCGGCAGCTCCGCTTTCGGCGTATGACTGAAGGCAGGCTCGCATTCCTCCTCATCCGCAGGCAGAGCCACCCACATCTGTAGGCCATTTATGGACTGACCTGATGCTCGTTTTGCCTCACTGCTCCGCTCTGAATGGGTGATCCCGCGCCCAGCCGTCATCAGATTGACGTCACCCGGGAAAATCTCCTGAACCGAGCCGACACTGTCCCGATGCAGGATAGCGCCTTCATAAAGATAGGTCAGCGTCGCCAATCCGATATGCGGATGCGGCTTGACGTCCATCCCCGATCCTGGCGCCATATCAGCGGGGCCCATATGATCGAGAAAGACGAAAGAACCGACGGACCGCCGTTTCGCCTGCGGCAGCAGCCGACGCACCTCAAATCCGCCAATATCGCGGGACTTTCCCGCGAGGACGAAATCAAGAGGCCCTTCCGTCATTTTTACCTCCCGTTACTGCGCCGTCCAGCCGCCATCGATGGACTGCATACTGCCGGTAATATTCTGCGCCGCGTCACTGCAGAGATAGAGCGCCAGCGACGCTACCTGTTCAATAGTAGTGAATTTCTTGGTGGCCGCGGTATCCAGCATCACGTTATTGATGACTTCTTCTTCGGTCATGTTGCGGGTCTTGGCAATATCGGGGATCTGTTTCTCGACCAACGGCGTCCATACATAGCCCGGGCAAATGGCATTCGCCGTAATATTATACGGCCCCACTTCCAACGCCGTTGCCTTGGTAAATCCAGCCACCCCATGCTTGGCAGCGGTATAGGCGCCCTTGTTCGGGGACGCAATCAGTCCGTGAGCTGAGGACGTATTGATAATCCGGCCCCAGCCGCGCCGTTTCATCATGGGGATGGCAAGGCGAGTTGTGTGAAAAACGGACGACAGATTGATGGCGATGATGGCATCCCATTTATCCAGCGGATATTCATCGATGGGTGCAACATGCTGTATTCCGGCATTATTAATCAGGATATCTGTGCCGCCGAATTCTGCATCCATGGTCTTAAACAGATCCTCGATTTCCGGGATTTTCGTCATATCGGCGCCGTGATAGAGACAGCGCACATCATAATCCTGCTCAATAGACTGACGAACCGCTTCAATATCGGCGGCATCACCGAACCCGTTGAGCATGATGTCACAGCCTTCCGAGGCTAAGGCCCGGGCATAACCTTCGCCAATACCGGATGTAGAACCTGTAACAACGGCCACTTTACCCTTCAACATATTCAAACCCTTTTCCTATTCATGCCTAAACATTTAAAAAATTAGCGAAGCTAAATCAGAGCGGCCAGAAGAACATTATGGCGGGCACGGCAACCGCAATCACCAGTATCTCCAGCGGCAATCCCATACGCCAGTAGTCGCCAAATTTATACCCGCCAGGGCCCATAATCAGCGTATTATTCTTGTGTCCGATGGGAGTGAGGAAAGCGCAGGAGGCAGCCACAGCAACTGTCATCAGAAACGGATCCGGTGAGACTTTGAGCTGGTTTGCCATTTCGAGCGCGATTGGTGCTCCGATAACGGCTGTTGCCGTGTTATTGAGAACATCCGACAAGGTCATGATGACAACCATCAATACGAACAGCACCACCATTACCGGTAACCCCGCCGTCATATCCACAATCCCGTCGGCGATCAGTTTAGTGCCACCAGATGCCTCCAGCGCAGCACCCAGGGGGATCATGGACCCCAGCAGCACAATCACCGGCCATTCAATCTGATGATAAACTTCCTGTATGGGAACAATATCGAGTGCAACATATGCGGCCACGACAATGGCCAGCGCGACGGCAAGATACAGTCCGCCGAAACTCGCAACAGCAATGGCGGCGGCGAAAATACCGGCGGCAAGCCAGGCACGCCGATATTGGGTCACGGAAAGCCCACGTTCGGCGAGCGGCAAAACACCCAGCCATTTGATGACTTCCGGCACCTGATTGCTGGGGCCTAGCAGTAGCAGGATATCCCCCGCCTCAATATCCAGATGACGGACACGTTCGCGGAATTTCTTCCCCTGACGAGAAACACCAAGCAAAGTCACGCCATGGCGGGAGAGCAAGCGGAACGAGATGGCGGAGCGACCTTCGATCCGCGAATATCGCGGGACCACCACTTCCGTGATCGCCATCCCACCGGAGGCGACTTTTTCATGGCGTTTCTCGCCATCAAATTCCAGCTTCATGGCACCGCGGAACTGATCGATAGCTTTCGGGCTGGCGTCAACCACCAGAATATCACCCGCCTTTATCTCCACATTCCGGGCCTGCCCGGCCAGCCGTTTATGACGGCGGACAAGGCCGACAACGGCAACATCATTGTCGTCCGCGTCATCATCGAGATCCCGTACCAGCTTGCCCACGATTGGCGAGGTTTCAGGCACCACCAACTCGGCGAGATAGCCTTCCTGATCCATCAATTCCCCAGTCGGGCTTTTACCATCCTTCGCGCCCGGAATTAGCCGCCAGCCAATCAGAGCGATAAAAACAATGCCCACCAATGCACAAACGATACCGACGGGGGCAAAGTCGAACATGGTGAAGGGCTCACCCAACGCCTGTTCCCGATAGGAGGCGATGATGATGTTGGGAGGTGTACCGATAAGGGTGACGAGACCCCCAAGTATGGTGGCGAAAGCCAACGGCATCAGGGTAATACGCGGCAGACGTTTGGCTCTCGCGGCCGCCTGCAAATCCACCGGCATCAGCAGCGCCAGGGCCGCCACATTATTCATAAATGCGGAAAAGACCGCGCCGAGACCGCTCATGGCTATAATATGGCCGGAAAGCTTCAAGTCCCACGCCGTCAGGCGGCGAGTGATCAGATCCACTGCGCCGGAATTGACAAGTCCCCGGGACACCACAAGCACCAGCGCCACAATAATCGTCGCTGGATGGCCAAATCCGGAAAAGGCTTGGGCCGTGGGCACCAGACCCAGAACGAGGGCAATAATCAAGGCAACGAAGGCCACCAGATCATAGCGCCAGCGGCCCCAGATGAGCAGCCCGAAGACCACTCCGAATAAGGAAAATAGCAGAATTTGATCTTGCGTCATAACACCCCCGGCTTGGGGTCAGCCCCCTCTATCGCAACATGCCCTGAAATGAGACGCTTGTCATGCCATCAAGTGATCAATATTCCAAAATTATCAGGAATCAGGAGGCTTTTTGCAGCATTTCACCCATTTTCTGGTGAATGAGATTGACCGCTTTCAAGGGCCGCAGCATGACCTTGAAATCCGTGATGCGCCCATCCTCTCCCCACGAGATCAAATCGACGCCGTTCACTGTTATCCCATCAATGACGGTCGTGAATTCCAGAACCGCATCACGTTCACCAACGACCTCACGTACATAGGAAAAGTCATCGCCGAAGAGTACTTGAAACGCGGCGGTCAAATACATCTGCGTAATCTGCTTGCCCTTTTGCGGCGTATGGACGACGGGTGAATGAAACACTGCATCCTCATGCAGCAACGCATCCAGACCCGCCGGGTTATGAGATTTCACCATCTCATGCCAGGTGGCAATGGTATCTTCGATCATTTTCGTTCCTTACTTTTTCTTATCATTCAGGTGATTTCCCAATCATCTCTACACGCACATCGCGCTGCGGGAAGGGGATATCGATATTCTCGTCCTTGAACGCCTGCCAGAGGCGGATCAGCACGTCACTGGTCACATTACGACAACCGGATTCCGGATCTGCAATCCAGAACCGCAGTTCCAGATCAATAGCGCTATCACCAAAACCGCGCATCAGGCAGCGGGGCGCCGGATCAGCCAGAACACGGGACACCTCGCCTGCTGTTTTCTCGACCAGCGCAATGACTTTCGGAATATCGCTGTCATAGGAAACACCAATGGGCGCCCTTAAACGGACATTGCGCGAGCTATAGGACCAATTAATGACCTGCTGGGTGATCAAATCTTCGTTGGGGATCAGGTATTCCATGGCATCGCGGGTAATAACGGAGGCATAGCGCGCACCCATGGCATGCACCCGGCCATAGGTTTGCCCGACTTCAATAACATCACCTGGTTTAATGCTGCGATCCAGCAGCAGGATGATCCCGCTGATCAGATTGGAGACGATCTTTTGCAGGCCAAAACCAATACCAACGCCGATGGCACCACTGAAGACGGCGAAGGCTGTGATATTGATCC
>Ga0315338_1002917_pt1 | contig 15844 bp, 11 predicted proteins | sample ASW8metaG_FD_204518 | JGI IMG/M metagenome (GOLD analysis project Ga0315338, IMG submission 204518) | Ammonia-oxidizing marine archaeal communities from Monterey Bay, California, United States - ASW #8 | ecosystem: Environmental > Aquatic > Marine > Coastal | place: USA: California | collected... | reverse complement strand
AGCGCGTCGGGCCACGAGAGGTGCTCCGATCGAAGCCAGGGTCGCCGTCACGGTTGTTCCGATGTTCTCCCCAAGGGTGATGGCGCAGGCGGTCGGGAAATCAATGTAACCTTTCGCGGCTGCAGTCAACGTGATGGCCATCGCTGCACTCGATGACTGAACAACCAGAGTGATGATAGTGCCAAAGAGCACTGCGGCGAGCAGACCCAGAGCCGTGCCGGGTTCGATCTGTGCGACCAGCTCCATGACTTTGGGGGAATCCTTGACGTTGGGAATGGCCTCTTTGAGGAGCTGCAGTCCGAGGAAGAGAAGGCCGAATCCGACCAGAGCCTGTCCGATTTTGTGCGGAAGGCTCCACTTCGTAATGAACCGAGAGAAAAACCCGATGCCAATCAAAGGAATCGCGAAGGCGGCGATCTTGACTTTGAATCCGAGGAGGCTGACTAGCCAGGCCGTTGTCGTCGTTCCGATGTTGGCCCCGAAGATGATCCCGAGGCTCTGACTCAGTGTCAGAAGCTGCGCACTACAGAACGTAACGACCATCACCGTCGTCACACTAGAGGACTGCACAGCGCAGGTGACGAGGAATCCCGAACCAGCGGCGATGAAACGATTCTCGGTCGCCTTCTCGAGAATCGTGCGGAGTTTGCTTCCGGAGGCCTTCTGCAGACCGTCGCTCATGACGGTCAGGCCGTAGAGGAACACGCCGAGCGCTCCGACGATTTGCAGCACCACCAAGAGAGTATTGATGAGGGATGCCTCCGCGAACAGAAGTTCATTTAGTCTGGACCGAACCTGTGCCTGGCGCGACAGTCCAAATTGACCGACCGCAAGCAGGTCGCTAATAAAGGGGAAGGTTGTGCTGGAGGCCGTCCGGGGTCAAGCAGGGAATAGGCCTGACGGGTTCTTTCTCGGACCGGCCGGGATCTGGCCCCCGGGCCAGATCCCACCAGAGCCTCCGGCCGCCGCTCGGGCAGCCGTCGACGTATCGATGCTCTGGGCGTTCCTTAGCGGTTCCGGTCCACTATTCGCTGTAGTGCTCCGGAAAGAGTTGGCGTTCGCAGAGTTCGATGAGGATATGGATGACTTTGATATGGAGCTCCTGGACTCGATCTGAGAACGGCAGCCCGGTCGGTGTGGGGATGTGAATGTCAGCGAGCTTTCCGAGCTTGGCGTCGGCTCGTCCCGTCAGCGCGATGACTTTGATCCCACTCTCTCGAGCGTGTTCGGCAGCCTGCAGGACGTTGGGGCTGGTTCCAGACGTACTGATGGCCAGGAGCACATCGCCGGGCTGACCTTGGGCTTCCAGGAACCGCCCGAAGACCCTGTCGTAGCCGAAGTCGTTTCCGGCACAGGTGAGGTACCCTGGATCGCTCATCGCCACCGCCGGCAGGCCTCTGCGGTCTTTCCTAAAACGACCAGAGAGCTCTTCGGCGAAATGCATCGCGTCACACATCGATCCGCCGTTCCCACAAGAAAAGGCCCGACCGCCCGACCGGAACGTCTCGGCGAGAAGGCGGCCAGCATCAGCGATTGACGCCTGGCTGGTTTCGTCGCGACAGAGGGTCTCCAACGCGACTCTGGCATCGTCCAAGGCATTCCGTACGATCGTCTGCATGTCGCCGTTTTCTCCGTTTCCGTGGCTATTCTGTCGGACTCGAATGATACCACGACGGAAAACGGATCGCTGACATGGCCGTCACCCGTTCGGAGGGAGTCTCTCGATCCGACTACTGATCAGCCCAGGAAACTGGATCTGTGCGCTTTCTTGTTCTTCATGCGTTGGAGAAGTGCAGGAAGGCCGACGGAGTGAACTCTGGACCGATTCCGATCCGGGTTGGTCCAGAGGGTTGCTCCCAGCTTCTCCTGACTGCTCTTTCCGCAGGTCTATCGAGGGCTTTTTTCGCGGATCGGCAGCCAAATCATCGTTCGAAGTTCGGCCGGTGGCACCTCGCGCTGATTGCTGAGGTACTCTTCGACACAAGGTCGATCGTCTACCTCCTCACCGCTCGTCGGGAGCCATGTCCCCAGAAGCCAGTCGTAGGACGAATGGAGCTCGGAATACGGCCCTACGTGTTCGATCTGAGCGTAGCGCCCACCCGAAATCGCCTTGGCCTCCAGCCCGCCCGCACTCTTCCAATCCGGAGAGACCATTAGACAAGCTTCGGAACGACGATTCTCTTTGGCGACCGCACCTGGGTCGTCGTAGTAGATACCGAAGGAGCGTATTGGCCCGGTAATAAGTCCAAGTCCACCTGCTGTCGCAAAGAGTTTCTCAAATACCGTGCCGATCTCGATGTAGTCGCCCCGATGGGCGAGGCTCGCCACTGGGATTGTGCGGCCCTCTACCAAATCCACCTTGAACATGTTTGAATCTCCCTTCATCCGTTTTTGTAGTTCGATCGTCTGACCGCGATATCGAGCTGGGGGAATCCCATAGGCCTTTCGGAACGCTCTCGTGAAGGCGGACTGACTCGTGTACCCAGCTTGCCGAGCGATTCGCTCGATCGATCTGTGTTCGCGGAGCAGCTCTCGGGCCGCTCGATGGAGGCGAAGTCGTTTCACCGTCTCGCTCACCGTTTCCCCGACCATGGCCGAGTAGATGCGGTGAAAGTGAAACGGTGAGAAGCAGGCAACGTGGGCGATTCTCTCGAGAGAGAGGTCCTCGTCGACGTGGTCTGCGATAAAGTCGAGGGCCGCCTCGATTCTGGCCGCGTAGTCGTTGTCTCTTGTCATGGGAGAAGCATAAGGCAGCTGGTTTGATAATGTTTGCGAAGTCGTCCGACGCGCCGCGTGACCCCGGGGGGCCTTTCCGCTAGCATCTCGCGATTGATTCACCCAAATCGAAGAGGACCCCCATGAGCAGCAACACCCTCGAATTCGTCGAAAAAATCTGGGACGACTCTATCGTTCCGGCTTTGAGCGACTTCATCCGGATTCCGGCCAAGTCTCCCGACTTCGACACGAAGTGGTACGAGACCGGTTACCTCGACCAAGCCGCAAAAATGATCGAAGCCTGGTGCCAATCGCGGAGCATCGAGGGGCTGACGTCGGAGATCGTTCAACTCGACGATCCTTCCCAACCCGGCGGCAAACGCACGCCAGTCCTCTTCATGGAGATCCCTGGAGACATCGACGACACCGTTCTTCTCTACGGCCATTTCGACAAGCAACCCGAAGCCGAGGGGTGGAATGAGGGCTTTGGACCGTGGGTTCCGAGGGTACACGAGAATCGTTTGTTTGGACGAGGATCGGCCGACGACGGGTATGCGGTCTTCGCCTCGATCGCTGCCATCGAGGCGGTTCGGGAAAAGGGCGGTAAACACGCCCGCTGTGTTCTCGTGATCGAAGGATGCGAGGAGAGCGGTAGCTACGATTTGCCGCCCTATCTCGACCACCTCGCCGATCGAATTGGGACGCCGAGTCTCGTCGTCTGTCTCGACTCGGGGTGTGGCAACTACGACCAGCTCTGGATGACGACTTCGCTCCGGGGAAACATCGTCGGTAATCTGAGTATAGACATAGTCAAGGATGGTGTTCATTCAGGCGGAGCTAGCGGGATAGCGCCGTCGAGCTTTCGTATTCTCAGGCAGTTACTTTCGCGCCTCGAAGACGAAGCTACAGGCGAGTTTCAGGTTCCGGGTCTGGTCGCAGAGATTCCAGCCTCCAGAGTCGAGCAAGCGGACGGAGTGGCGAAGATCCTCGGTGATACCGTGTGGGAGGCGGTCCCATTCGTCGAAGGCGCCAGGCCGGTCAGCGAGAACATCCAGGAACTAATCCTGAACAACACGTGGCGCCCGACGCTTTGCGTTACAGGTGCTGACGGTATGCCACCGATAGCAGAAGCAGGGAACGTGTTGCGGACGGGAACCGCGGTCAAGCTGTCCTTGCGAGTGGCTCCAACTGTCGACACGGTCAAGGGGACTCAGATCGTGAAAGAGGTTCTGGAGAAAAACCCGCCCTACGGTGCCCGAGTCCAATTCGAAGGAGAAGGGGGCCAGGGCTTCGCCGCTCCGGAGTTTGCTCCCTGGCTACAGAAGGCCATAGAAGATGGCTCGCGCGCGCACTTTGGCAAAGAAGTGGCGTTCGTCGGTGAAGGCGGTTCGATTCCCCTGATGTCCCTGCTCGGGACGAAGTTTCCCGAGGCACAGTTTTTCATCGCCGGCGTGTTGGGACCGAATTCGAATGCCCATGGACCAAACGAGTTCCTGGACCTGCCGATGGTCAAGCGTGTGACCGCCTGCGTTGCCGACGTTCTGGAGGCTCACGCCGGGAGGATGCGGTGAGTGTAGACGCCCAGGAATTCGGTGAATTCCTCAAAGAAGCAGAGAACATCACATCCGGTCGTCGGGTTTGCGCCCTTTCGCTCTTCGCGCCCGGCCGGGACAGAGTTGAATTTGGCGATTCCGGAATGGATCGTGTCGCTCGGCCTCTCGGAGAACTCGGAGCGGAACTCTCCGTACCCGACGTCCTTCTCGAGGTACCGCATGGTGCGACCCGCGAGTTGGACTACCAGGCCCTGCGGGCGCAGCTCTCTCCAAAACTCCCCGAAGATCTCATCGACTATTTCTTCGTCAATACAGACGTCGGCTCGACTGAAGTTGCCTATCGAGTGGCCGAACATGTCGCCGAGAAACGAACCGTTCTCGTCCTTCGCTGCCTGGTTCCGCGCACTTTCATCGATACGAACCGCGTGATCAATCGCTCGAGCGTTCCTGCCACAAACGGGACCAGCCTCAGCAACGCCTTTCCGGATTACATCCGCACCGAGACCGACCGGACCCGACTTCTCTCCCTCTATGACGGATATCATGAGATCGCCGGCCGCGCTCATGCTCTCGTTTGCGAGAACGGTGGGCTCTCCATCGCTCCGCATACCTATGCGCCGAAGTCGATCTCGATAGACTCTTTTGACGAAGGAATCGGGAGGGCCCTGCGCAAGGCTTATGAACCCGAGCTCTACAAGACATGGAACATCCGCCCGGAAGTGGACTTCATCACGCAGAGTAATGAGGTCGTCGAGGGTGACGCCGAGGATGAGAACTCGGCACTCCCCGAGAAACTTGCGCCGATGCGACTCGTCGAAGCGATTTGGCGACGTTACGAAGAGCGCGATGTAAAGTGCGCTGAGAACGAATCCTACCCTCTCCACCCTGCGAGCATGGCCCATCACTACTCGGCGCGGCATCCAGGTCAGGTGCTTTGTCTCGAGATTCGGCGTGACTTGTTGGCCGATCCATTTTCCCCGTTCGAGCAGATGCGGATCAGTGATGACAAGGCCCTACGGATGGCCGGTCCGATTGCCGAGAGCGTCGTCGATTTCTTAGCCGGGAGTGACTCCGCCTCGTTGCCAGGAACCTGAGTTTCCGCCACGAGTCTGAGTTTAGTCGACGACAATTCTGTGGCTTCCGGGCGGCGCCATCGAGGGACTTTCAACTCGGGACTTATCCGCGGTTAGTCCTCGTGAAGCTCTCTCTGTAGCCAGGTCACAAACTCGACGTTGCCCACGGCATTTCGTTTGTCGATCAGTAGATTCGTGTCTTTTCCGACGGGAATTCGCGCGAAGGGTTGGTCGCTGTCGGCGGAGTGGATCATTGCGTCGACTACTTCGTTGGCGTCTTGAACCTGGGTGAAAAATTTTTCCGTACTGTTCCGACGCCAGGTCGGTCGGAGAGCAGCGTAGGGCGAGTCATCGGTTTGCTCGGCCGGCGCGACTCGCGCTGATCGTTCTGCGAAGTCGGTTCCATAAAAGCCGGGCTGAATCGAGACGACCCGAATCCCAAAGCTGGACAGTTCCTGAAAGAGAGACTCGCAAAGCGCTTCGACTGCCCATTTCGTCGACTGATAGAACCCGCCTCGGGGCGTCCCGATATTGCCGGCGATCGAAGAGAGGTTCATGATCGTTCCAGCGCGGCGTGCGCGCATGTGCGGGATAACGGCTTGTGACATGCGAATGAGTCCGAAGACATTCGTTTCGTACATGGCCCGGATCTCGTCGAGTTCGCCCTCCTCCTGCGTCCCGAAGTAGCCATACCCGGCGTTGTTGACGAGAATGTCGATCTCGCCAAATGCTTCGCGCGCTTTCTCGACGGCAAGAGTGATCTGATCGGACTCCCGGACATCGAGGGGGAGGCGGAGAACGCTCTCCTCGTCGTTTTTGCCCAAATCGGTCAGAGTATCGACGCGACGGGCCGTGGCTACGACACGATCACCGCGCCCAAGTGCTCTTTCGGTGAGGAGTCGTCCGAATCCGGTGGAGCATCCGGTGATCAACCAGGTTTTTGCCATGTTTCGACTCTTCGCTTTCTTGCTTCGTCTAGTAGACGCCGCAGGCTCTTTTGACGTCGCCGAGGACTTCGCTGGCCGTGGCTCGCGCCTGCTCTGCGCCACGGGCAAGGATCTTCTCGACCTCGTGGGGATCGTTTTCGAGCTGTCGACGTCGCTCCCGCATCGGATCGAACAGGGTATGGACGTGGTCCAAAAGGAGCGTCTTGAAGTGTCCGTAGCCAACCCCGCCGGCCCGGTACTGCTCACGGACGTCGGCCTGCTCGTTCTCGTCCAGAAAGAGTTTGAGCAGCGCGTAGACGTTGCAGGTATCTGGATCCTTCGGATCCTCCAAAGGCGTCGAATCGGTCACGATCTTCATAATCGTCTTCTTGAGCGGCTTGTCTTCGACGAAGGGTTCAATCGCGTTGCCGTAGGATTTCGACATCTTTTGACCATCGATTCCGGGCACGACGGCAGTTTCCTCGAGGAAAACTCCCTCGGGAAGCTTGAGTACACCCCCTTCTTCGGTCTGGGGATCGAAATCGGGGCAATAGGTTTGATTGAACTTTGTCGCGATGTCCCGAGTGAATTCGATGTGTTGTGTCTGGTCTTTTCCAACCGGTACACCGTCCGGTCGATAAAGAAGGATGTCGGCCGCCATCAGAACGGGATAGGCAAAGAGTCCGAAGTCGATCTGCTTGTCCTTGGCCTGGGCATCCTTGTACGCGTGCCCACGCTGGAGGAGCCCCATTGGCGTGACCGAGCCGAGAATCCACTGCAGCTCGCTGACCTCTGGAACATCGGACTGCTTGAAGATCGTCGCCTTCTCGGGATCGAGCCCGAAGGCCAGGTAGTCGAGGGTGACGTCGTAGGAAAGTTGATGAAGGCGCTCGGCGTCACGGATTCCATCGAGCGCATGCAGATCGGCAATAAAGTAGTATCCTTCGCTCCGGTTCTGCAGATCGACGAACTGCTGGATAGCTCCGAAATAGTTGCCAATATGAGGTCGGCCGGTCGGTTTGACTCCACTGAGGATACGCATTGCCTGCTCCTGAAGATCCGTAGACGAAAACGAAGATGGTACTCTCTACCCGCGAACGAGGTCCAGCAGCTTGGAGCATCCCAGAGACGAGGCCCTTAGAACGTGACGATCGAAACAGTTCACCAGCTCTGCCGCCGGATTCTCGAGTCGGGGAGTCTGGAGGAGAAGCTCGCCCCGATCGGGGCAGAGACTGAGGTTGCACCTGGGTCGGACGGGCCGGCGCCTTCTTCGGCTGGCCTGGTCGACCCGATGCGTGAGCCTTTGTTCATTGATCGACCGACTCGAACGGGATCGCTCCAGCTCCACTCCACCTCGGAACGCCTGCCTAAGCTGGGCGAACTGAAGGATCCGTCGGCCCGGGCGGTCTGTCTGGAGCGGTTTGGCAACCACGAACTCATGGCGGTCGAGCTTTTCGCCTGGGCCCTCCTCGCCTATCCAGACGCTCCTCCGGCCCTGCGGCGGGGGCTCGTCCATGTTCTCCAGGAGGAACAGGGGCACGTTCGTCTCTATATGAAGCGGCTCGAGGAGGTCGGATCCGGATTGGGACAGAGCCTGCTCGGCGACTACTTCTGGCAGCAGGTTCCGGGAATTCGGGCGAGTTCGAATGGTCTGGTTTCGTTTCTCTGCGTGATGGGATTGACACTCGAGCAGGCGAACCTCGATTTCTCACTTCTCTACCGAGACACCTTTCGGCGGCACGGAGACGATTTGAGCGCTCAGCTCCTCGGTCAAATCCACGATGACGAGATTGGTCATGTCCGTCTGGCCTCCAACTGGCTCCGGCGGTTGGCCGAACCTGGGGTCAGCGACGTGGAAACCTACAGGAAGTACGTGCCCTTCCCTCTCTCGGCCGCACGTGCGAAGGGTCGGCACTTTCATCCTGGTCCGCGCCAGAAGGCGGGACTTTCCGCTGAGATGATCGAGTTCGTTCGCGAAGCGCGCCCCTACCCGAGGGAGAAAGCTGCGCCGGTTCGCCAGTGGGGAGGAGTGAACCCTCTTCTCCAACTGAATGGTACGCGATGCCTCTTTCCGAACATTGGTGCCGAGGAGGGACGAGCCCCTCGACGGGGGCGGAGAGAAATCGACAAAATGGCCAAGATGTGGTCCGCACTCTTCGAGGCTCCAATGACGTTCGGGCCCTCCACCACGTCAACGGGCCATCTGGCCCGATACCTGACCGAGCTTCGTGGTCTCGTGCCGTGGTGGGCGAATCCCGATGCGGCGGAGGCGGCTGCAGTACAAGGACTCGACCTGACCGCGGCGAGTCCGGCTACGACTCGGGCCGTGCATGATAAAGCTTTTTCGATTCGGGCCGCGCAAGCCCATCGGCTCGACGGGATCAGCCATGCGATCGAAATTTTCGAGCCTGCGGAAATCCTCTCCGCTGACTTTCAGCGGAGAATCGAGGGCATTGTCAGCAGTTGGCCGGATCCGTGGCGGAAACGATTCGTGCTCAAACCACGCATCGGTACAACCGGCCGGGGATGGGTTCGCGGCCTCGACGGGGAGCTCGTCGATCCGGGCGGGATTCAGCGCCTGGCCCAACGGGGGGGTGCCATCCTCGAGCCCTGGTTGGATCGAGTCGAAGACTACTCAGTTCAACTTTGGATTGATGAAAGCGGGAGAGCGGAGGTTCTCGGGATGACCATCCAGGAGCTTTCGCCCAGCGGCAAGTATCTGGGGAATCGGGGTATCGTTCGTGATGGGCAGTTCCTCTTGTCCGACTCGGCCGCCAGCGCGGTCCTCGGAGAGATTCCCGAGTCGCTGCAGCGAACGGCTCAAATTGTCGGGGACGAAGCGGCCCGGGTCGGCTATCGCGGCGCCTGTGGGATCGATGCGTTCAGTTATCGAGGTGAGAGCGGCATCGAACTCCGCCCACTTGTGGAGTTGAACGCACGTTTTACAGGCGGTTGGGTCGTTCTCGGTTGGGTCGAGCGGCTGTATTCCGCGTGTTCGATCGACGGCCCGGCGGAGTGGCGTTTTCGCTGGAAGGGAGCGGACTCCGATCGATGGGACCCTGGCGACCCGTTTTCGCCAACTCCGAGCGTCTCACCATTCTGCGTGTATCGACTTCTCGATCCACTGGCGCCAGGATCACCCGACGTGCTGTTTCGGCCTGCGAGGACCGGGAGTTCCTAACCCCGATCCCCTAGCCGCGGCGTCTCGGCCGCTCGCCAAGAGTAAGGGGAAACGAGATGCGCTCTCCGCCCCGCAGGACGACGACGTCGACCGTTTCCCACGCCCCGATCTGCGCGAGGACGCTGCTCAGGTTTGACAGGTCGACGATCCGCCCGGCCACCTGCAGGATCAGGTCGCCGTCCTCGAGCCCGGACTCAGCCGCCGGACCGTCGGTAACGACTTGCCGAACAAGGAGTCCTTCGTTGCTCTTGAGGCCGTACTGCTTGTGTTGGTCTTCGTCGACGGGGCCGGGGAAGATTCCCAGATAGCCGGTGTGAGCCCGGTCCACTTTGATCGTTGATGAACCACCCGCTCGTTCGATTTCGAGGCTTGCGGTCGTTCCCGGTTCAATAGCTCGAAGTAAGTCTCCGATTCGTTCCGCTGGATCGACGTACTCTCCGTTTACCTTCCGGACCACGTCGCCTTCCTCGAGTCCGGCCAGAGCGGCCCGTGAGTCCGGGTCCACCTGCGAGAGAAAGGGGAGCTCGAGCCCATCTCGAGTCGTGACTTCCGCAAGCACACCCATCCAGGGGAGGAGGTGGATGAGCTGGAACCGCTCGTCTCGATCGACCACTTCCCGGGCAAGGTCCCGTCCGAGCCGTACGATCGATTCCATCCTCGAGAAGTCGAGGTAAGAAAGGTGATCTCCGAGTTGGTGATAGTCGTCGTGCAGACCTGTGAAGAAATTCAGGAAGGGAATGTCGGCGGAGTAGAAGGAGTTGTGATCGCTGTTCCCCTGGTAGTCCAGTCCACTCAGAGAGACTTCCAGATCGATTCGGTTCAGAGCAGCGTCGGCAACTTCAGTCAGGCCGCGGCTGTAGCCGTCACCCATCAGAGTCATGGCACGCCCGGGATTGCGGCCGATCATATCGAAGTTGAACATGAAGACGGTCTTTTCGACGTCAATCTGTTCCTGTTCGATCATCGCCTTGGATCCCAGCAATCCGCGTTCCTCTGCGGAAAAGGTGGCGAAAACGATCGAGCGGCGAGGGCGCTCTTTCCCTTCGCTGAAGACTTCAGCCAACTGAAGAACCGCGGCCGTGCCGGAGGCATTGTCGTCGGCGCCGTTGTAGACAGTGTCACCATCACCTTCGAAGGCCCCAAGGTGATCGTGATGCCCACCGATCACAACCCACTCGTCGCGCAGGTCTGGATCGCTTCCCTCGATGAATCCAGCCACATTTCGCGCCGGGATGATGCGAATGTCGGTCGGAGGGTCAATCTCGAGGGTCATTCGAACGCCCTTCAGATCCACCCGCACGGGCGTGAAGTCGTCTTCGATATCTCGCTGAATCTCGAGGAGCGTTCGGCCGCTCACGGCCACGACCCGATCGGCCAGTTCCCTGCTGATCTGGATGGCGAGAAAACTTGATGGTGTTTCGCCCGACGGGCTCGTTTCAGCGGTGGGATCGGGGCTTCCTTCGTCGGTAGCCTCGACGACCACGGCCATGGCGTCTTCGGAATCGAGGTAAAGGCGACCACCCGTCCGAAAGTCATCGGCCTCGGTGTGGTGGAGAGGGTCAGTCACGAGAATCATTCCCAAGGCGCCTCGGGTTTGAGCTTCCTCCGCTTTCGTCGTGAACAGAGCGTGTGAACTGCTGTCGGTTCCGTCGAAGACACTGTCTGGATTTCTCTCTTCCGGTTCGTGGCGCAGGACGAGAACGAACTTGCCTGAGACATCGAGGCCCGCGTAGTCGTCGTAGCCGAGGTCCGGCGCCGAAACTCCATACCCAGCGAAGACGATTTCGCCCGATGCCTCACCGCCGTCGCTAAAAGGAAAGACGCGAAAGTCGTCCCCAACCAAACGTGTTTCGGCCAGCGTTTCGCTCGGGTCATTGAGACGAAGTCGGGTCTTCTCCGGATCGAACTGTGCCCGATAGAGTTCGAAAGGGAGGAAGAAGTCGGAACGTCCCGGCAGGGGAGAGAGCCCGTACCGGGCAAACTCGCGGGCGACGTATCTTTCTGCTTTGGAGATACCCGGTTCGCCGGTTCCCCGACCTTCGAAAGCGTCTGAGGCGAGGGACTGGACGTGAGTCTCGAGAGTATGAGCGGAGATCTGGTCGCCGGCCCGGCCGACAGATGCTCCAGCGAGAAGGAGAAGTCCGACGACCCCGCAGGAACAGCTTCGGATGACGTGGGCAGCCCAAATCTTGCGCATCTGGTTCTGGCGAGTCGGTTCCAAGGACACTTCGGACTCGATCGGACACTCCATCGGATACTCCTGATTCTTTCCCGCTTCAGATTCTCTGCCAGGGCGAGGCTCTGGCCCAGTATGGCGATCGGTTCGGATTCGTCCCACCGAAACCTGGCGTTGCTCGGTTCGGGGACCGAAGCGTACACTAGAGGGAGCCGGGGGAGTTTTCTAGGCAGAGCCCGTTTGCGGGGCTCTCAACAATTTGGTGGCTGCCATTTCGACTCTCGCTGGCTGTCTCCAAGGAGGAATGATGGCATCGAGCCCCCTCTCCGGGCGCTTCGCCACATGCATCCTGACGGTGGTCCTTCTCGGGGCAAACTCACCTCTGATCCATGCTGGCGAACTGAGCCCCGCTCTCTCTCTGACCCTTTCGTTCGCCCGTCCCGATGAGCGGGTGTCCGCTGTCTTTTCGCTCCGTGAACAAGTGGACACGGAGCGGCTCTCGTCGGCGTTGTCCCGTCAGAGTGCGACCCGGGCCAGCCGCCACCTCGTTGTCGTGGAAGAGCTCCAGCGGGCAACTGAACGGACGCAGCCGGCCTTCCTGCAGGAGGTTGAGGATTGGAAAGCGGCCGGAAAAGTCGACGGCTTCACGTCCTACTGGATCGCAAACCTCGTCGTCGTATCCGGCTCCCGCGAGGCCGTTCTCTCGCTGGCCGAACATCCTTCGATCGACCGGGTCGAGTTGAATCGCCCCGCGCAAATGATCGAGCCGATCGAGGTGTTTCGAGACGAGCCGCCTCTACCGCCGGGCACAGGTTCAGGTGTCCCGGACGGAATCCGCGCGATTCGAGCCGACAAGGTCTGGAAGGAACTCGGTGTAACCGGTTCCGGAACGATCGTGGCTACGATCGATACAGGGGTGAACGCGTTTCATGATGCCCTCCGCAGCAACTGGCGCGGACTCGATGCTGATCCGTCCGCCTGCTGGTTCAGCGTCCTGAACGGAAGTTCCACGACCCCGTCCGATGGCGACGGGCACGGCACCCACGTGACCGGTACGATGTGCGGCCTCAGCGAATACGGCGATTCCATCGGAGTTGCCCCCGGCGCAGAATGGATTGCGGCCAACGCCGTTTCGTCCCGGGTCCAGCTGACTCAGTTCAGTAACTTCATCCTCGACAGTTTTCAATGGCTGGCCGATCCCGACGGCGACCCCAACACGATGGATGATGTCCCGGACGTTGTGCAAAACTCCTGGGGGGTTGGCCCCGACGATGGTCCATTCACCGTTTGTGGGCCCACCTGGTGGGCGGCGATCGACAACTGTGAGGCGGCCGGCGTAGTCGTGACGTTTTCGGCCGGCAACTCTGGCCCCACGGCGCAATCGTTGGTCTCACCGGCGAGCCGGGCATCGACTCCGCTGAAGAACTTTGCGGTTGGGGCGATCGACACTCATGGCGAGCAATGGCCCTATCCCATCGCCGGGTTCTCGAGTCGTGGACCGACGATCTGTGGACCTGAGCCCGCCATCAAACCGGAGATCGTCGCGCCTGGTTTTGCGGTCTACTCATCCTGGGGTCAGGCGAACGAGTACAGACGTGCCAATGGGACTTCGATGGCCGGACCCCACGTCGCGGGGGTCGTCGCCCTGATGCGGGAAGTGAATCCAGACCTTTCCGCCGACGAGGTGAAGCAAATCCTCATCGATACCGCTCGACCCTATGGCGTCGAGGACAATACCTTCGGCCACGGGCTCGTGGACGCCTACGACGCCGTCCTGGCCGCCGCCGCAGCGAATGGATCGGGACGTCTGGTCGGGACGATTCGGTCGGGCGAGGCTCCGGTTGTGGGGGCGGTCGTAGAGCTTCTCGGGACAGACCGGAGTTGGAGAACCTCGTCCGACGGTCAGTTTGGAGGATTCGTTCCGACTGGTGAACACGTCGTGCGTGTCACACACCCTCTTTTCGAGACGCGCAGTTTCCCCGCTTTCGAGGTCGTTCCCACCGCGCCTGTCGAACTGGAATTCTCTGTCTCCGATCGAACGGGGCCCTGGGTGCACTGGTTTCACGTCAACGATGCGGTTTCGACGGTGGGAGACTCGATCGATGTCGTAGCAATGCTCGAGGACTATAGCGGCGTTTCCACGGTCGAGGTGATTACCAGGGTGGGCCAGGAGACTTGGGAGACGATCCCGTTGCGTTGGGATCGCCCATCTCGCTGGAGTGCCCGACTTCCCGGAAAACAGTTTGGTGCGACGTACGAACTCTATCTTCGGGCGGTGGATAGCATCGGGCAGGTCACCGAAGAACCAAACGACGGACGGTCCGGCCCCCTCGAAATCACCCTTCGCAAGTCGGTTCTCAAAAACGATGTCGAGACCGAGGAGGACTGGCTGCTCGTAGCGGAAGGGGATACGCCGATTGGCAAGTGGAAGCGAATCGATCCTTTCGCAACCGAATACTTCGGACGGCCGGTTGCGCCGGAGGACGATCACTCCGCGGACGGCGTTCACTGTTTCGTGACAGGGAAGGGAAAGCGGGATGTCGAGGTCGATCGTGCCGACGTCGACGATGGCTGTGTGACTCTGCGCAGCCCTCTCTTTGATCTGACCGGTCTTGAGTCGGCCGGGCTCGAGTATTGGCGTTGGTTCGCCAATGAAGGAAGGGTGCGGGCAGGGAGTTTTGAAACCTCGATCAGCTCCGACGGTGGCGCGACCTGGGCGACTCTCGAATCGATTTTTGCTTCCGAGGCGGAATGGGTTTTGTTCGAGACCGAGCTGGCTGGGCGCGTCGAGTTTACAGATGGGATCCAGGTTCGCTTTGTTGCCTGCGATCTTGGAGACGATTCCCTCATCGAGGCCGCGGTCGACGACTTTTGGATCCGCGGAAGCGTGCCGAAGGTCATCGCCGAGCAAACCGATCCGTCTCATCAACCAGGAATCGTGTCGATCACTCCGAATCCGTTTTCAGAACGAACTCAACTCGTCCTCAACCTGCCCGCGGAAGGTAGTGCTGAGGTTCTCCTCTTTGATCCGAGCGGGCGTCGCGTCCGTGAGCTTCTCTCTGGAGCAGCCGTGGCCGGTGAAACGATCCTCTCATGGGACGGACGCGATGAGCTCGGTCAGCTCGTGCCGAGCGGCGTCTATTTCTACCGACTTCGAACGGGATCGGTTGAGGACGTTGGGCGAGTCCTCCGGATTCGATGAGTTCGTCGATCTGCGCCCGACGGTCTGCGCGGTTGCCGGCGCCCGACGAGGCGCTGGCCCTCCTGGGGGCTAGTCGGTTTTCTTCTGAATGTTCGCTCCGGCGTAGGAGTCGTAGGCAATCTCAGCAAAAAGATCACCGGGGAGAAATCCTCCACCCCAGTCCTCCTCGAGGTCTGCGAACGGCTTCGCAGGGATAAAGTCAGACTTCTCCATCCCGTCGGCGATAGCCTTCTTCGTACGATCGCGAACCGTCCGAAGCATGTCGAGATAGACCTTGAGCCCAGCCAGGTTCGACATCGGCCCGTGACCAGGGATGATCACGGTCTCGTCATCAGATGCCGCGGCGATGGCTTCGGCTGCCGCGATGACACCGTCAACGCTGCCGCCGGACGAGACGTCGACGAAGGGAAACATGCCGTTGAAAAAGAGGTCGCCGGCGTGGATGACGTTGGAGCTCTCGAAGTAGACGACCGAATCGGTATCTGTGTGACCCGGATCGGTGTGAACGACGTGGATCTCTTCCCCGTTCATATAGAAAGTGACCGACTCGTCGAAGGTGATCTGGGGAAGGGCCCCTGGCGCTGCCGGCTCGGTTGTCGTTCCGAAGACTTCGTTGTGGTGAGTTTCGCTCATTCGCTTACGCACGTTCTCGTGAGCAACGATGACGCTGCCCTGCTTGGCCAGATTCTCATTGCCCCCGGTATGATCGCCGTGCCAGTGAGTGTTGAGGACGAACTGGACAGGCTTGTCAGAAATCTCTGCGATCGCCGCGAGAATCTTATTTGTCAGTGGAGCGAACTGGTCGTCGATGAGAAACGCGGAATCGTCGCCCACGCAAAGCCCGAGGTTTCCACCCGCTCCGGTCAGCATGTAAATGGAGTCCGTAATCTTCGTGGCCTCGATCTGGACATTGTCGTATTGCTGGGCCAGAACCTGCCCGGAGACGAGTCCGCCTATGATGAGACCTAACGACACTCTGACCAGTTTCAGCATTTCCATTTCCTTCTTCGATCAGCGC
>Ga0315338_1002915_pt1 | contig 15849 bp, 13 predicted proteins | sample ASW8metaG_FD_204518 | JGI IMG/M metagenome (GOLD analysis project Ga0315338, IMG submission 204518) | Ammonia-oxidizing marine archaeal communities from Monterey Bay, California, United States - ASW #8 | ecosystem: Environmental > Aquatic > Marine > Coastal | place: USA: California | collected... | reverse complement strand
GCCGACACAAGGATTTTCAGTCCTCTGCTCTACCGACTGAGCTACCGAGCCTATACTAAATTATTTTTATGAAAAAAGGCTCGAAAAATTAGCCGATGGGGTAATGGAATTCCAAATGGTATTCCTTCATTCCAAGATTTAAAATAGATAAGATAAGTTTAAAAGTAAACGACCAGACTTTACTTCCTCAACTGCACCTGAAGGTGTCAACCAATCTTGAGATGGTTTTTCCCACTTAGTTATTATATAAGCAAAATCAATCATCATGACATCCAACATAGGGACACCCAAACCAAAAGAATAGAAACTTTGATCTTTTTTGCTATTTTCCTCTGGAGATGGTAGGAGTCCGCCGCCACCACGAAGTGTAATTCCAAAGCTATCTGAAAATTCCCAGAGGTATTCCACTCCTGCTCGTAATTGAAACACTGGTCGATAACCAAAAGATATATTCGAATTCTCTTCTTCCAGTAAGAGATATTCTTCTGAGTTTGTATCCAGATTATTCAAGTTATATTGAGTTGAACCCCAGTTCTTAAACCTAAGACTTGAAGATATAGCTAAATTTTCAACCGTTAAAGCCATCCCCATATCAATAATCATTGGTATTCTGACTTCATAATCATAATACGCAAAATCAGTGGTATCGCTTTTATCTCCATTATCAAAAGTTACTTCTTCATTTGTTCCATGCTGTTCTTCAACTTTCATTGTATAAGGAAGAGATAAGGCCATTCCAACACTTACCCACTCATTGACAGCTGCTTTCAATCCACCACGAATATTCCACCCTTTTGTTTTAGTAATAAGGGATTGGACCAAATTATATTGATTAAAATCAGATGGAAATTCAGTATAAGTATTTTGTATATCTTCTTGAGTAAATTTGAATTCATAGTCTTCTTTGCCTGTAATGCGAGATATGGATAGGCCACCTGATGTATTGGGTGATAACGCTATTCCGAATGAAAAAGTAAGCTGTTCCACACCACCATTACTGATTAAGTGTTCACTACGTTGAACGTTCTTTGAGAATAAATAATTTTTATCATTAACAGGAATTTCCAATGAATTATCTCTAACACTAAAACCAGAGAATGACATAAATGCATCATAATGGAGTATCCGATTATAACCCATGGCAACAACCATACTTCCTCTTACTGTTGGTATGGGGTATGCAATACCCATACCATTAAAAAGTCCAACTTTAGTGATTGGATTACTCTTTGTCTGATTGATATAGGTTGTATTATTATTATAATTCAGACCGCTGCTCTCGACGTAAATGACACCATGTTGCATTCCAGTTAAACCGGCAGGGTTCCAATACATGCCAGAGGGGTCGTTCCCCAGCGCTGTATATGCCCCACCAAGTGATAGTGATCGCGCACCAAAACCCATTTCATCCTCTAACAGATGAATCGCTTCAGATGCGGACTGAGAGTTGATAGATGCAATAAAGAAAAAAGAAAAAATGGTGCGGGTCATGTGCTGCATTAGAGACCCCAGAGTATTATTTAAATTAATTTCGGCGCGTGGCGCGTCGACCGTTCGATTTGCTCGATCCGCTGGAGGACGAACTTGAACTACTAGCGGAAGAGGATCCCGATGAACGGGTTGCTGATACGGAAGAACTATTAGTATAGGATGAGTTATTTTCTCTACTTGATGAAGTATTGCCTGAACTACGGTATACATTTAGATTTGTTCCAGATGTCTGAGTACGATCTTTATTAAATTTTCGCATTTCTCTCTCATCGCCAAGCGGAATAAACATTGAATAACCACCCAGATTATAATTATATCCATAAAGATTGAAATTCCCATATCCACCACCATATCCATTATAGTGATAGGGGTTATACCCATAATTATAAGGATCCATATAGCCGTAAAATGGATTGAATCTATTCTGCATCATCGAGTAACCCAGAGGCATTCCACCTTCGTTCTGAGCATACATATCTAAACTCGGTCTAATTGGAGCGCGGGAATAAGTTTCAAAAAATTGTCCATCTTCTTGCTCAATTTCCGGTTCAGGATAGAACATAGCAAGTTGGGTAAAGCATCCCTGGATGACCAGAGATGAAACCAAACTGACACCAATGAATAAAGTTCTCAGTTTCATAGTTAAAGATTTTACATAATAATTAGAAAATAAGCAAATTTGTGCCAATTACTTTATTACTCCCGCTAAATCGAGCATAAAGGTGTATTCCAATGCCACTTCTCGATACCGACGGAACCGACCTGATTTTCCACCATGACCCGCATCCATATTCATATGGAGATAAAGGTCATTATCTCCTTGCCAGTGATCTCTCAATTTGGCCACATATTTTAATGGCTCCCAATACTGCACTTGAGAATCAAAAAAACCTGAAGTGACCAGCATATTGGGATAGGTTCGATCAATCACCTGATCATAAGGCGAATATGATAGCATATAATCATAATATTCTTTCTCAGCGGGATTCCCCCACTCATCCCATTCATTTGAGGTCAATGGAATAGAAGGATCAAGCATGGTCGTGATAACATCTACAAATGGGACTGCTGCAATTGCGCCTTTCCACATTTCCGGAGCCATATTAACAACTGCACCAATTAAAAGGCCTCCTGCGCTCCCTCCTTCAGCAAAAAGATGTTCGCTATCAGTAATGCCTTCTTTAATTAAATATTTACCTGCAACAATAAAATCCGTAAAAGTATTCTTCTTATTTAACATTTTTCCATCATCATAGGATTGACGCCCATAAATCTGACTTCCACGAACATGTGCAATAGCATAGATAAACCCTCGATCTAATAAACTTAATCGAGTAGAACTAAAATAGGGGTCTCTAGTTGACCCGTAGGAACCATAAGCGTAAAGTAGCAAATTTTGCGGGTTATCTGGCGTGCTTGAGTCACCATTTTCATTATATTTAAAAGTTGGTTCTTTTTTTAAATCTTTTTTATATACTAATGAAATTGGTACTGGTCTACCATCTTGCGCAATTGCATATCTCCGTTCTGCATGATAATTACCCTTATCATATCCCCCTACCACTTCCTGCTGTTTCATAACCGTCCGTTCACCCGTATCCATATTATAATCGAAGGTGGATCGAGGGGTCACCATGGATGTAAAACTATACCGTAAAATATTTGTGTTGAATTCCTCATTTACAGAGATTCCCGCCGTGTAGGTCTCCTCACCAAAATTAATATATTCATCTTTGCTGGATTTCTGATGGATTACCCGCAAGCCGCGAAGGCCGCCCTTTCGTTCATTTAAAACAATGTGGTCTTTAAATATTTCCATCCCAAGTAGGTGCACATCACTCCGATGAGCGATCACCTCCTTCCAATTGGCCATATCTGTGGCATTTTCTGATGTCTCCATGAGACGGTTATTCTTGGCCTTCCAATTGGTGATGATATAAAATTTATCCTGATAATGATCGATGCTATATTCGTGTTCTGTACCTCTGGACGAGAAGTTTTGAAAATCACCGTCCGGGTTATTGGCAGATAAAATATGATAATCACTCACAAGGGTGCTGCTATTATAAATGATGATGAATTCCCCGGACTTGGAACGGTAAACACCATTGTAAAATGATTCGTTTTTTTCTTCGTATACCAATTCATCTTTGGAAGAATCTGTTCCCATTTTATGTCGCCAAATCTTTTCGGAGAGCAAAGTCACTCCATTTTTGGATGTATAAAAAACAGTCTTGTTATCATTGGCCCATGCCACACTTCCCGTCGCATTGGGAATGGTCTGTTCCAACACCTCACCCGTGAGTAAATTCTTAAAATAGATGGTGTAAATCCTGCGGCTTACTAAGTCAACACCATAAGACATCCATTGGTTATCAGGACTTACATCCATACCCCCGACAGCAAAATAATCATGGCCTTCAGCTAAGACATTTTCATCCAACAAGATTTCTTCAGCACCATCCAATGATCTTTTTTTCCGATAGTGAATAGCATATTCTTTCCCCTTTTCGTAACGGGTATAATAGAAGTAACCATTATCCAAATAAGGCACAGACTCATCATTCTTTTTGATTCTGCCCACAATCTCATTGAAAAGGTCATCCTGGAATTTATTGGTATGTTTTAATTGCTGTTCGGTATAATGATTTTCTGCATCAATATAATCCACCACTTCCTGGGTGTGAGAATCATATTGTTCAGCGGATTTTTGTTCATCCGTGAGGCGCATCCAATAATAATCATCGACACGGGTATGACCGTGTTCGGTCATTTTATGAGGTTTTTTGGTAACGTCTGGTGGTATTGTGTTTTGCATACAGGCACTCAATAATAAGCTGGATATTAAGAATAGTTTTTTCATGTTTTCTTTCCTGAGTTTGAATATTTTTTTGGGTTATAGTCTTCGTCCAATCCAGAGCCAAATACTACCTAGAATCAAGCCGAGTCCTTCTCGCTGATGTTCCCACATAGAAACCATACGGACATCCACTTCTTGGGGCATAATATTGTTCAATATACCTGTCGCTATTAATGCACCCAAAACGAAAAGAACAACCGCGAATTGGTTTAAATAGATTTGATCTACTTTCCGTAAGAGAGGCAACAGGGGTACGGCCACATAAATGGGCACCCAGATAAAGCCATCGGGGTCATTTAAATTGACCGCTGCAAAGGTAACGAACATGAGGGAAATGGTCCAGAAGATAATCCGGTTCACCTTTATCGACCTATCAATCCACCAGGATAAGCCACCATACTTTCATGGCCATCCATACCAACGGCAGCAATGCCAAATAAATAGTTATCAATAACAATTCCTTTTAAGGTATGTTTGGTTACATCGGCACCAACCAATTTAAAATACTGCCACGTGGATGCAGTGGTATCCCGCCAATAGAGTTTGTAACCAGTCGCACCATCGACTTTATCCCATGATAAAACAGTGGACGGCTTAACCACACCACCAATTTTTACATTTTTTGGTTTAGGCGGTGCCATGGCCAACGTGACCAAAGATGCCGCATTCACGGCAGTCAGTTTGGCACAGTAATCAAAATTCACACCTTCGATCACATCCCCATATTGAATACCATTTTCTGTCCGGATATCCTGGTGCTGTCTATTATAATTCTCGTGGGCTTCCATAATACGCACGCCGGGGAACCCTGTTTCATTGAATGGCCGGTGGTGCCCGCCGCGGCCAAAGCGATCCAATCGGTAGATCAGCATGGGATTCATCTCAGGAAGATATATGTTTGTTGCGGCATAAACATGACGCGCCAACTGGCGGGATTCTCCATCATTTTCACCACCGTAAAATCGTTTTTGCTTCAACTGTTTTTCTGTCTCTAATATTGAGTAGGGTTCAGAAAAAATACGGAATGTGCGATTATCAATAACACCATCCACCCCTTCAATATTGCCGATCATATCATTGTTCAAAATACCGATGATCTCCCAGCCTTCTTTTTTTGCTTTTTCCGCCAAAAACCTTCCACCAAACAATCCTTGTTCTTCTCCGGAAAGTCCCGCCAAAATGATGCTGGAGTGAAAATCATGTTTCGATAACACTCGTGCCAGTTCGATAGCTCCCGCCATTCCAGATGCATTGTCATTGGCTCCGGGGGAATTGCCTATTCCATCTAATGGGTCAGATATTCTGGAATCAATATCACCGCTCATGATCACATATCTATTGGGATATTTTGTTCCACGTTTCACCGCGTAAATATTGACGATCCATGTATCTTTTTTAATACGTGATTTAGGATCCCCTTTAGCTAAAGACCATTGTTCTTCGACTTCCAAGCATCCACCGCAATTTATTGAAATTTTTTCAAATTCTTTTTTGATCCAACGCCGGGCAGCTCCGATGCCTCTTGTATTTGAAACAGTATCTGATAATGAATGGCGCGTACCAAAATTAGCCAGTTTAGTCACGTATGTTTCCAACTGGTCCTTGCTAATATCATCTAATATTTTATACACACTATGATTAACTGTTAGGGATTGCGCCGACAACAGCAAAAGTCCTGAAAAATAAACAATTATCATTCGTCTCATTATGGCTGGTTCCTTATCCAATGTTATGCATGGTTTTATTCGAAATAATGTTAAATCCTGTGCTTTCTGAACAGGTTTTCTCAACCATTGATTTGGCTACCGTTTTGCTGTGTATCGCCCGGAAAGAACTGGGTGTCATCCAAGATGTTGATTTTGCCACACCCATTGCGATCTTTTCTCTCAATCGGAATTCATTTCGATCACCCAATAATAATGAAGGCTGAAAAATGAGTGTTGAATTTAAACCTAAGGATTGCAGATTTGATTCAAGTTCACCTTTTATCCGGTTGTAAAATATTTTGGAGTTGGCGTTTGAGCCGGCGGCAGTAACAATACTGAAAACAGACGCATTCCATTTTTTTGCTGCACCGGCAAAAGCTAATGGATAATCATGATCGACTTTTCGGAAATTTGATTTGCTCCCCGCCGTTTTGATAGTGGTGCCTAAACAACAATATAAATGATCCACGGGAAATAAATTCTCCCACGGAGGCATATCAAAATTGATCACTTTTTCATTTAATTTTTCATGGTCAATTAATAATGACATTCGAACAGGCGTAATTATCTTGTTATAAATGTCTGAAGCCAAACATAATTGTAACACTTCAGATCCAATTAAACCGGAAGCGCCCAAGACTAAAGCTGATTTTTGACCCATTATTGTCCTACTTGTATTTTATAGATTTGTCCCCCCTTACCAACTGAAAATCCTATTCGGGATCTTTTGGCAAAAGCCACAGCGGTCAAGTCATTCACTTCCCAATAATGGGGATGCCAGTTCATTCCATTATCAGTTGACAAATCAAACCCTGATGGCCCAACTGCAAAAAACACATTGCCTCGATAATGGGCCACGCACTCACGATACTCATGTGTTTGTTTTTCTGGAAGATGCCAGGTAATGCCCCCATCATGAGTATAGGCCATGGTATTTTGAATGGATTGATTCGTGTAATCTCCACCTACAGCGATGCCTACCTTTTTATTTTTAAAGGCCACAGAATAAATGCCTGTACTCTGACCCCCATGAACCACCGGCGTTTCAGCTGCAGTCCAATTCAACCCCCCATCGTTACTTTTGAATACGCGAGATTTTAGACCGCCCATCCCAAGCCAAACGGTCTTTCGACCCTCTACCGGGATGCCTGTACCACTAGCGGCAAAGCCAAATTCAAGCTCCAGTTTTTTCGGCATACCCTCTGTAGGTAGATCATACCAAGATTCACCACCATCGTCCGTACGAATCAACAAGTGATGTCCTTCCACCGGATCGCTGAATGCAATACCATTATTTCGATTCCAAAATGACATCCCATCAAAAAAGATACCTTCTCGATCATCAAAGTAAACTAACTCCCAATTATTACCTCCATCAGTAGTTTTGTAAAACTGTGCGGGAGAATCAATGCCCATTACAATTGCAGTATTTCTATCAAATCCTTCTATGTCTCTGAAATCAGTTTTTCCACTATTTGGAACTGATACATCATCCCAAGTCCTTCCTCCATTAATCGTTTTTAATACTGTGCCCATTTGACCGCTAACCCAAACTGTTTTGTGATTAACAACAGACAATCCACGGAAGGAAGTTTTTACACCACTCTCAAGTTTTTCTAAAGATAGTGTTTGGGCAAAAACCAAAGTAAACGAGACAAAAGATGTGAGAAGAAATTTCATGAGTTAGTCAGGCATAGTCATAATAACTCCCATAAGGTCTATTCCATACCAGAGATTTGCAATCCTGAGATTCTCATTAGGTGCATGCTGATTATTATCATGATTTGCTACGGGGATAATAATAGCCGGCTTTTTTAAATAATCCGTAAATAAATATAATGGTAGTGAGCCTCCAAGTGCTGGCATAAGTATAAGATTATCACCTACAAATTCTCTTACCGCATCAATAATGGCTTTGGCATTGGGTTCTTCCATAGATGTTCGTGAAGCAATATAGCCAGACCCTCGTCGATCCACTTTGGCAATCTTGGGATACTTACGTCGGGTTGCCATATCCGGATCTTCATATACAATATGAAAACCCTGATTCTGGATATGAGACTCTACCAAATCCAACATATTTTCAGGATCGTTACCTTTTACTAGTCTAACACCGATAGCTGCTTTAGCGAAGTTCGGAATTACATTCCGTGCTTTCTTACCCACGTTTCCACTTGCCAGTCCTTTTATTGTCAAAGAAGGAAGAAGCAAACGTTCATTAATAGATCGGCCTCCCCCCTCAGTATAAACCAAGCCAAGTTCTTTTTTGAGTTGTCTATCCACATCAGGAATTTTACTTAATTCTAGTCGTTCAAATTCGGAAAGTGGCTCTACTGTGTCATAAAATTTATCCACCAAAACTTTTCCATTTTCATCTTTCATAGAAGCAATAAGATGGGCCATAGTTTGCCCTGGTACTGGAGCCCAGTTTCCATAATGGCCACTGTGTAAAGACCGTGTCGCACCATAAATAGTTACTTCCATTCCTGTTACACCTCGAACGCCAAAAACTAGTTGAGGTTGCCGACTCTGATGCATGGGGCCATCGCAGAACAGCCAGATATCAATATCATTAAGAAGATCATTGTGCTTTGAAAGATGTGCTTTTAGATTAGTTGATCCTGCTTCTTCCTCTCCCTCAAAAAAGAGTTTAATATTAGATGTTAACTTTATCTTGGATGATTGCAAAGCTTCAACCGCATTCAGAATTGTTATAATAGGTGCTTTGTCATCTCCAGCAGATCGGGCATAAAGCCGCCATTCCGAATTAATCTTGGTTCGCTTTTTTGGAAAGGATATTGGCTTACCACCCGCATCCATGGCCCCATCATAAAGTGTTGGCTCAAATGGCCCATGTTTCCATTGGGTTTCATCCACTGGCTGTCCATCATAATGAACGTAAAAACAAAGCGTCCGTTTTGCACCGGGAGTTTTCAACTCGCCATATACAATAGGATTGGCCCCATTGGCTTCCAAAAGCTGCATATCAAAACCGCGCTTTTGAAACAGATTGCTAATATATTCCGCATTATTACGAATGTTGATTCTTTCCGATGCTACATTTGGCATGGAAAGGAGTTGGGCAAAATCTTTAATAATGGTGTGGCCATTTTCTCTTACCCAATTCTGTGTTATCTTTACGGATTGTGGCACATTAGGAGAAAAACCTAAACTGAGGATGGGTAGCATCAATATTATTTTTTTAATCACTTAACCACCTTTGATAATTAATAATAAATGAGGAATCTCGTTTATTTTTTTCAATATTCTATTTAGCTCCGAGAATGTTGGTTGCATTGTTAATTTTGGCTGCTGCCCGATCCAATGCTTTGGCCACCTCATCAATATATATGTGTACTTCAGCCCAGTTCCGTTCTTCCAACCCTTCACGAATTCCAGGTAAGGTCTTCACACCGTATCCAGTATAAAAACCTGGAGCATAAATCATATTTTTGAACCATTCACGTCGAGGCAATCCTTCCGCTCGAGTCATCGCCTGCTCCACATCTTTTAATAGTTTATTAATTTCTGATTTATGTTCTGCAGATAAAGATCCTTTTACTAGACTGGAGAGTGTCTTTTCATAATTCCATGCACTCACTTTTAGACGATCAAAAGCCGCATCTAATGGACTGAAGTCAAAGTCTGGAACTGCATCTAATCTTTTTGGTGGGAGATAGGTTTTTTTCGGATTCCCAGAAATAGTAAATGCATTTTGATCGAGTAATTTATTTCGCTGTTCAGTCTTCTTGGCTACTCCTTCTGCTAACTTTTTATTACTCTCAATAAATGTACCAATATTTTCAACCATATTTGTAAATCGGAATGGTAGAATATCTGCTTCAGAAAGGCGAAGCACCAAGCGTCCATTCACTTTAGCCAGGGTAGTTCCATACTTAAAGTCTCCATCGCTGAAACGTTTATAATGATCATAGGAATCAAAAATTGAATGGTACGAGCCTCCACCACTTTCACCTCCAAAACCCACATTCAAAGCAGGTACGCCTGCATGATGTATAAAGGCTGTATAATCTGATCCAGATCCTAATGGATAAATCCTAAGATCATCACGTTCTGCATCTTTATTGCCACTCACTCTAAGTCTTGCTCGGTTACGATCCTGTAGGGACACATCTTGTACAGGGTCCAATACCTCTGATGCCACTTCGTTTACAAATTTCTCCAATGAATGGGAACCACCCACACCAAGAAATCCAACCCCTGTACCATCTGTATTGATGTAAGCTATCATCTTATCCTGAATATCATCTCGATGTTCTTCTACCCATTCAGTAGATGCTAGTAAAGCAGGTTCTTCCGCATCCCAACCGGCATAAATCAATGTCCGTTTTGGCCGCCATCCTGTTTTTAATAGATTTCCAATGGATCTTGCTTCTTCCATAAGAGAAACCATACCGCTTATAGGGTCTGCTGCTCCCTGAGCCCATCCATCGTGGTGATTTCCACGCATGATCCATTCGTCTGGATAAACAGAACCGGTAAGGCGACCAACAGGATTATAGGCTGTACGTAATGCCCATTCAAATTCAAGGTGTAAATTTACTTTTGCTGGACCTGGACCCACATGATAAGTGATAGGTAGACCACCCTTCCAATTATTTGGAACAACGGGACCACCAAGGGCTTTTAATAATGGTAATGCGTCTGCGTAAGATATGGGCATAACAGGAATCTTCATGATCGTAGGGGCCTCTTCAACAGAAAGCCGTTCCACATCTTTTTTGGCTCCGTATCCTGGCGTTAATGGATCTCCAGGATACATCGGCATATCCAAGACTGAGCCCCGCTGAATGCCATGTTCCATCCTGTATGCACCTTTAGGGTATACATCACCTCGTACGTAGCCATCATCTTTGGGATCTGAATAAATGATACAACCAATGGCACCATGTTCATAGGCAACTTTTGGTTTTATACCTCGCCATGAGCCACCATATCTGGCAAGTACAATTTTACCTTTTACATCAATACCCAGACGAGCTAATTCTTCATAATCTCCAGGGATACCATAATTAACATAGACAAGCTCTGCCGTTACATTCCCATCAGCAGAGAATGCATTATACCCTGGTAAAAGATCTTTTGTAATCCCCGAAGTGGCATCTTCTTTTAATGCGGGTTCTTTCAATTGTAAAGAAACTTTATTGGGCGCAACTAATTCCAGTTTCATTATTTTTGGAAATGGCATCATTACTTCGAATGTTTCAATCTCTGTTTCAAACCCCCAGGATTTAAAATGCTTGGCAATATACTCCGCATTCTGTTTGCTCCAAGGCGATCCGACATGGTGAGGTTTGGATGACATATGCTTCATCCAGTCATTCAAATTTTGTGGATTGAGAACAGCGTCAAACGCAGATTCTAGTTTTGTTTGATCATCTCGATCAAGTGACACATCAAAGGTGGATACTAAATTTACTTCTGGATCACTGGTGCTTATTACCGGTGATTGGCCACAGCCATTTATAAAACTTATTATTATTAGAATATATCTTATTTTCATTATCGACCTCCTCAAATCGAATTGTTTACGGGGGTGGAGAAACTAAATTGGAACTGTGTTAAAATAAAGTATAAACTGTCGCTTGAAACTTATCTTAATTATAATACTATTTACAGACACTCTCCCTGTCACAACGTCATACTTTGAAACAATTTTGGCATTTAACTGTTAATTGCATAGTTTTTGTATCTATAATACTTAAAAAGGTAATAAATGAATAAACTCCAACATTTCATGCTCAAACACCCCTATATATCAATGGCTGTGGTTCTTCCCTTTGCCCTGATATTAGTCCTAGGTGTATTTTCGATTTTATTAAATATTATACTTCCAGGAATAATCGCATTCTGGCTAACAGGATGGATCTATACAATCCTTGTAGGACGCTCAGTAAGTCATTATTACCAGCGACCATTCTGGTACACAAATCATGATTGATTAATTTCATTCAATTTTGGTTTGATTTTGCTGGAATAACGAGCGCTAGAAACCACTTTTTCTGGATCTTTCCGCAAGGCACGTTGCTCTTCAATTGGAAGGCTGGCAAACTCCTGACATTCATGAGAACAACATCCATTGTACTTTTCGTTGCAGGCAACACATTGGATAAATAATATATGGCAGGCATCATTACCACAATCCAGATGTCGGTCCGCTGGTAGACCGCATTGATGGCAAACACCGAGCACATCATTGGTCACCCGTTCTCCCATACGGGCATCGAATACAAAATTTTTCCCGATAAATTTTGATTCTAACCCTTGTTGCTTCACATCATGTGCATATTGGATGATGCCCCCCTTGAGTTGACTTACTTTTTCAAATCCACTGTTAATAAGATAAGCGCTGGCCTTTTCACAGCGAATCCCACCAGTACAGTATAACAAGACTTCGTCCTGTTCGTGACCTTGTAAAAGGCGTTTTACTTCCGGTAATAATTCTCGAGATGTATCCACATCAGGAACGATCGCATTTTCAAAGCGTCCCACTTCACTCTCGTAATAATTCCGCATATCCACTATTGTGCTCTTTTTATCCAATTTATCATTGAATTCCTCGGCGGATAGATGGCGACCAATCTCGGACATATCATACTCACCCTCGTCCACCCCATACGCCACAATCTCATCCTTGATCTTGATCTTCAGCTTATAAAATGATTCTCCATCTTGGACGGCAATTTTTAATTGTATTGATTTGAGAACTTCGTGAGACTCTAAACTTGTTTTAAATAGGTCCCAATAATGTTCAGGGCAACTAAACTGGGCGTTGATCCCTTCCTTAGCAATATAGATACGGCCAAAGACATTAAGTTCTTTCCATTCTCTATATAGCACATCACGAAAAAAAACTGGATCTTTGATCTGTGTGTATCGGTAAAAAGAACAGGTGATTCGATCAAAAGATTCCTGTCGGAGTTCTGATTGAAGAAGTTCACGGCTTTTCTTATTATATAAATGTTCTTTTTTCATTCCTATAAATTAACCAGAAATTAGCTTTTGTATGAAACGATGAGGGGAAGGGAATCCGGCTGCCACTGAATGTATTTTTTCATGATCGATTGAAACAAGTCCGAGTCTATCCAACTCTCTAGCCATCCATTCAATCTGGGATAGGTCTCCATAAAATAAGGCAGATTTACATGGGCAAACTGACGAACAAATGGCATGATTGCCACATCAACCATCTGGAGTTTTTCCCCAATAAGAAATTGTTTATCAATAAGATTAGTTTCATACTGCGACAATATTTCACCACACTTTATCTGGTAGAATTCTTTCGGTTGTTCCAGATAGCGCTCATGGTATTTATATTTATCTAGCCACGGCTTGAATTCTTCATCGTTGACTTTGATCATAGATAGTTGCTCTTGAAGATTAATATCTAACCAATCGGTCTCAACCTGACCAAGGGCCCATTGCATAATATCAAAACTTTCATCGATCACCGTACCCTCCGAAAGTTGGAGAACAGGTACAGTACCTTTTGGAGAAGCAGCATAAAGTTGATCCGGACGTTCTGATAAAAGAATTTCTCGAAATTCAACGGTAATATTTGCATGAGATAACGCCATCCTGGCGCGCATAGCCCAAGGTCACCGCCGGAATGAATAGAGTATAGGGTGGTCTTGCATAAAAATAATTAAAGAGGGTAAATATCTGGTCGGCGATCTCGGAAGAACATGGTTCTGGCATTCGATCTTGGTACTTCAGTGAGATCCAAATCATGAATTAGAATATCATCCACACTAGCTGGAGATTGTGCAATTACTCGACCTTCTGGGTTTGTTATAACTGATTCTCCAGCAAACTCCATTTGGTCTTCTTGGCCTACTCGATTCGCCAGTGCACAAAAATATCCATTATGAAATGAGGCCACTTGGAGTTCTGCTTCGTATAGTCCATCGGGCCACTCACCTACAGTGCCAGCTTGAGGTATCACAACAACCTCTGCGCCATTTATGCCCAATGCCCGCATTACCTCGGGATAATGTCGGTCATAGCAAATAGCTACACCTATTTTACCTACAGCAGTGTCATATACCGGGGCGCCATGATTACCCTCAGTATAATAACTTTTTTCATAAAAACATTCATAATCCGCCACATGGACCATCCTAGTTGTACCCAATAGAGTTCCGTCTGCGTCAATTACTGGTGATGAATCGTAAGTTTTACCATCTTCTATTTCAAAGAGATTGATTACCACAACCATATTATGATCTTTGGCTTTGGTCATGAATTTGTTGGTAGTCGGTCCTGGGACCGGTTCTGCTAAATGGGCTACATCTCCTTTAGCAAGATATTGGGGATAGAAACGAGTGAAAGCTAATTCAGCAAAAACAGCAATTTCAGCACCTTGTTCTGCAGCTTTATCAATATTTTCTAAACCTTTCAGGATATTCGCTTCATTATCCTCCGTAGCAACTTGTTGGATGAGTGCTATTTTCATTTATTATACTTCTTCAAACTCAATTCCAGAGAATCCCGGCATTTTTTCAACCAGATCTTTTCCCATTAATTTGCTTGGCGTGAAGTATCCTGATTGACCATGTTCACCCAATAAATAATTAGATACTTCAACAGTACCTGATGCGGTTAAGTCATAACCATCCACGGTTATAAACCTGCCTTTAATTATATTCCCATTGGTATTTTTCACCTCACCCCAAATATAGGATTTTGCTTCGGCACGCTGTGCATCTGTATTTGGTTTCCAGATTTTATCAATCCGTTTTTGGACAAATTTCCGCACCCACTTAATCTTCATTAATTTCATATATTTCTGCCGTTTTCGCAGTTTTGCTGCACTTTTAGACGAACTGGGAAAATATACTTCAATATTTGGAATCCCTGTACTGTGATAAGCTGTATAAACATCGCCCCAAGGAATAGTCATCGCGTTTATTGTGCCAAAACCATAATCAATCTCCCTCTCTCTGAAGGCTAACGGAACCTGTAATAATTTTCCATCCTCTCTTATCTTACCTCCTTGCGCCATACCTTCGACACTAGTTTTAGCCGTCCCCTTGCTCGCTTTGGAGCCTTTCATCGCAAACCCCAATGCAAGATGTGTAGCATCGGGCATTTTATCTTTGAGATGCATTGCTAGGCAGTCCGTTGGTATAACATCAAATCCCACACCAGGACATACTACAATGCCTGCTGCTTTGGCCTTATCATTCATGTTGTAGCCTGTTTGATAAACGGCAATCTCTCCCGTTATATCTACGTAATGCGTTTTAGTTTTGATGCATGCGCGCATCATGGGTTCAGCAGTCCTGGAGAAAGGTCCAGCACAGTTTGACATTACATCAACTTTGGATAATTTTTGAACAATCCCCTCTATGGATGTCAAATCAAATACTTCAGCTTCCAGTCCCTTCTCATCAGCCAAATCCTTTATCAACTTAGATCGACCTGCAAGGGTGGGTTTTAAACCTCTTCTAAGAGCTTCATCTACAACTAACCGTCCTGTATAGCCGTTGGCACCGTAAATCATCCATTTTTTATCACTCATCACTAGGAATTATACTTGGTTATTAATAATAAAAAAAAAGAAAAAGGTGCAATGGCCTAAAAGGATACTGCACCTTTTCAGAATATATTAAAAATGGAATAGCTTAAAATATTTCGCCAGAACCTTCTTCCATTTCCATTCCTTCACCTCTTTGGCGACTAAATCTGCTTCTGTCTTCCATTTTACCAAACCGATATTCCAGAGTCAATCGAAGTGTTTGACTACTCCAATTTCGATTTGCATCCTGG
>Ga0315338_1002913_pt1 | contig 15861 bp, 6 predicted proteins | sample ASW8metaG_FD_204518 | JGI IMG/M metagenome (GOLD analysis project Ga0315338, IMG submission 204518) | Ammonia-oxidizing marine archaeal communities from Monterey Bay, California, United States - ASW #8 | ecosystem: Environmental > Aquatic > Marine > Coastal | place: USA: California | collected... | reverse complement strand
GCGGCAGATGGCATTGGCGTAGTCGGGGTTCTGGATGATGCCCACCGACAGGCCCGCCGTCGTGAACATCACTGAGCGCTCGATCTCCGCTCTCTCCAGGAACGCCACCCAGTCCTGTGCCGAGCCGGTGCGATGGTCGCTGGCATCGACCCGCGCCCGCCCGGTAGCTCCAGCGCGTCTCGCCTGCGGCATATGCATGCCGTCGAGTCCCGGGAACAGCCGGGAAGAGCCCGTGTCGCGCCGGGTCTGCAGCGACGTGCGGTAGCGCTCGTCGATGAACCCGATAAGCTCGTCGCCAGCCTCGATGATGTGCCCGTCGCAGTCGACGACCGGAAAAGCGCGTGCCATGGGTGCCACCTCGCGTCGTGAATTCTGGTGCGGGCATTCTAGCGCCTCGGACAATCGCCTGTGCATGGCCGCGCTGGAGCTCCCTATTCCCCGGGTCCTGCGTCGCGCGTGGCGTCCTAGGACGGCAAGTTGACCCTCCAGGCCAGCGCACGATACGCTAACGGCTCGCGCGGCGACGTAGCCAAGTGGTTAAGGCGGGGGTCTGCAAAACCCCTATTCGGCGGTTCGATTCCGCCCGTCGCCTCCAGCTTCCTCACCCGTTCTATCGCATAACGGCCTGATTCCTGGCAGGTCGTTGCTATGCCCTGAAGGGTTCCTGACTAGCTGACTGGGCAGTTGCTACTACAATTTCTACCGCAGTTTGTCTCGATCCTCTGTCATTTCAGCGGCCAAGCTGGCTGCCCCCAAGCCACCGCCTCCGCGCCTGCCTTAGGCGCGCGAGCGATTCGCAGCCCGCAAGCACCTTGGCTGATTGGTAGGGTATCGTTTGACGTAAGTCGCGGTACGTACTATGGGCGTCCAGCTACCCCATTAGGAGCCATCCAAGGCTCGTGATCGTGGATTCCATTGAGGGCATTTGTTTTATGCGGCAGCTGACACGCACCATCCTTGTCACTGTGGTAGCGATGTTGCTGCTGGTGGCTTGTGGCGAGAATAACCAGCCGCTGGTAGATGTCGATGCCACGGTAGAGGCACCAGTGAATGGATCCGTGCCCTCAGCGACCCCAGGGTCAGCGGGCACTGCAACCGATGCCACGGTAGAGGCACCAGTGAATGGATCCGCGCTCTCAGCGACCCCAGGGGCAGCGGGCACTGCAACCGATGCCACGGTAGAGGCACCAGTGAATGGATCCGTGCCCTCGGCGACCCCGGGGCCAGCGGGCACTGCAACCGATGCCACGGTAGAGGCATCAGTGAATGGATCCGCGCTCTCGGCGACCCCAGGGTCAGCGGGCACTGCAACCGATGCCACGGTTGCCGCCACCACTCTCACGCCCGCTGCCTCGCAAGATATGCCTGCGGCTGCGGCGCCCGGCGAGGCCCGTCAGCCGAGTAGCGCACCAGATGGAAATTCGTTCACCTCGGGCTCGCCGGAATTACAAGGATGCCTGAGCAACGTGCTCGGCGACGAAGCATTTCAAGCGATCGCCGAGAATCGGCGCCCTCCAACGGCGGCTGAAAACCCGTTGATAGGCTCCTGCTTCGCCGGTTTCGGAGGCCCGCCACAGACAGCTCCCGGGGACCTTCCGCCAGGCGATGCTACCGAAGGCACCCAGCCCACCCTCTGGTCGGCGACGAGCTCGGTGCAGATGCTGGACGCCAGTCGTATCACCGTATCGTTTGAGCCCGGCGCAGTCCTGGGACGTGCCATGGTGACTGGAGGGTCCGGGGTCGTATCTCCCGGTGAAGAGATAACCATCGTCGCTCACGAGCTGGGGTTGCCGACGATTGTCGTTGCCGACAACGAAGGGGCGTTTCAAGCCGAGATAGATGCGATACCGGGAAGCCACGTTTTCATCTATGGGTCAAATGGTAAAGGCTCAGGAGTGCTGCTTCCCATTGCCCGTGGCCCAACCGATGTTGGTGCCTCGCGTGTCCCTGGGGGTGCGCCGTGGATCGTGACTGGGTCTATTCAAGACCGCGCGCTCCAACCAGGTCAAAGCGTGCCCCTCAGTGGTCGGGTGGTTCTGCCGATCCGTTTGGACGCGGCACCCCCGCCTGCGGCCCTCACCATTCTGGGTGTTCTGATCGGCGACGCAGCGGGCCAGCAAGTTGGTCTCGGAGCTGAGTTCGTCTCGGCGTTTCTGACCCAGACCAGCCTCCCCTTGGCGCGCCGATTCATGTATCGAACCCAGGACCGCGAGATCGCAGGCCCGGTTCCCCTCCTCTGGCGTATCAAAGGGGATTTCTGGGAAGCGGACTTCGCAACTACGGCAACGATCCCCGAGTTGTTTGCCCCGGGGCTTTATCAGTTGACGGCATTGCTACAACTTGACGGCTCACTCGATTTCAAGGGCGAGCCCGTCGAGGGACAGTTCACGACAGTGCCCACAAATTGTTGCGAGGCGTCGCTGGGCAACTTTACCGTCGGCGCCCCTGCGCCAACGCGGCTGGCGGCGACGATCCTTGCTGACGTGCTTGATCAGGGCTCACGCGGTGGCGTGCGGGCGGCGCAGGACGAGGGTGCGTTCGACATCGGCTCGCGTGTCGCCACGAGGCACGATCCGGTAGTGGCACGCCTCGACGGCTTCGGACGGCCTTGGACCTACCGCCTCGAGCCGTACCTGCCGATGCTCGGTACCGTCGACCGCGAGCCGCCGGCCGTGCCCCCCGTTCTGTTCGACTTCAGCAGCAGCGAGCTAACCGTCACGGTTGCCCGGCCCGATGGCCGCACCGATCGGCTGGGGCCCGCTCCGTTGAGTCACCACGGATTTCGCGTCCCAAGCATTCCATCTGCTTGCTTCTCGGAGGGCGGGATCTCCACCGGCGGCCACCTATCCGGCTTGATTCAGCTACAGAGTGACCCGGGTACATTTGCCTATGAGTTTCCGATGGACGGCGACTATATCGTGAATCTCAGCGGCCGCGTAGAGGATTACGACGGGCGGACGTATGAGATCAGCGGGGATTACAAGGTGACTGTTGCGAACAGCCTCAAGATCAGCCCTGCGCTCCTGCCCGGGACGCCGTTTGAGGTGGATGGCAACCTAGCCCCCGCTGTGCTCGTAACACCTGCCGTGCCAGCGGACGTCACCTACACGGTCACGCATGCCGCGGCCGACGGATCGATCACTCGCCAGGTCTTCGCGGGCCGTGCCAATCGCCATGGGTGGTGGGACGGGGATGGCGACGCGCTCACGTTCTCGACAGAGGGTGAGTACAGGATAGACATCGAGGCCCGCCATGAGACGGCCGAAGGTGCCCTGTGGGCAGGCCGCATGCGTTTTGGCGGCGTGGTGGCGTCTCCGAATTCACCGATCGTTCTTCACGGGCGCCGCGGAGGCGAAGGGGGTGGTTTCCATGCTACTCCCCTTCCCCCGCCCTGGTTCCTTCAAACCGACTTCGACCCGGACCCGGAGCACCAGGGGCACCTGTTCGCTCCCTTCTTTGGCGGTGACATCCAGTGGGGCGTGACCGACAGAATCGGCGATGCCGCGATATCTTTTCGGACCAGCATCCAACTCCTAGACACCGATCATGCGCTCGTAGCAAGGGCGAAGGAGCAGTTCCTACAGTTTGGAGAGCCGCTGAGCGACATTTCGATGCAGGAATTGGTCAGCGCGGGGCAGATGACGCTGGGCACCTTCCAAGATGCGGGTAGTGGCCTCAGTGGCATGCACCCAGGTGACATCGGGCTCTGGGCGTATGTATATACGTCGGCTCAACGCCCGGGGATGCGCGTACGTGAATACATTGAAGGCGGCGAGGTCGGCAGTGCCTATTGGGGCTTCAACGACGCGTTTCATATGCAGTCCGGCAACGGCCCAGAAGGCGACCTGCCAGGCGAATTCAAGTTCCTCTACGCTGGTGCGGTGGTCCGCGACGCCGCCTCCGGCGAAGGGTTGTACGCCATATACGGCTCGGGCTGGGTGCTGACTCCCGACGAAGACCCGCGCCACGCGCGAGTCTTCCCACCCTTCCAGGGAGCGGCCGGAGGTCCCAGCGGCGGGCCACTCTTCACCGTCCACGGGCGGGAGATCGACATGTTTTTCCTGCCACTGGGCGTTCGACCTGGAGCTATGCTGGAGGTAGGGGACGTATTTCGTATGGCAGGTCCCATCATGCCAACGCTGCCCAGCTTGGTGAGCTATACCGTCAGCGCGCCCGACGGAACGGTGCGGACCTTCCAGGGGAGGGCGAATGCCATCGGTTACTACTACGAGCCAGACCACGACTTTGAGGTGGACCAGCCGGGCCTATGGACGGTGCGCCTCACCGTCGCGCATGACGGAATGACCAGCGCTGGGCCGGTGGAGGAGCCGTTCCCGACGGGGAGTGTGCTTTCACCGGACGGCGCGACCTACACGTTCGTGGTGACTGGCTCGGAGAGCGGCCACCTGGCCATCCAGACCGATCTCGAGGATGTGCCTCCCTCGTCGTGGTACTGCCACAGTATCCAGCAGGCCTACTTCCAAGCTGCGGTGCCTGCCTCCATGGAAGTCGAGCGCGCACACGTTACGGTAACCATGCCGGGAACGGTGCTCGTCGATGAAGACGTTGAGGTCGATTCGCTGGGAATCAGGTGGGAGCTCGATGCGCAAGTGCTCAACACGCTAGCCAGCAATTTCGACTTCGATCCTGGAATCGCGGACACCGTGACCGTCACGTTCTCCGTCGAGGGCACCATCGACGGAGAACCAGCCCACAGGGCGGGGAGTATCGCGACACACGGGTCGCGACTTGCCGGCGCTTCTACCAGCGTGATGGCATCGACAGGAACTGGCTGATCTGACCGTCGCGACGCTCCCCTGAATTCCGGTACAGGATCGGTACAAAGGCGAGCCGATCGGCCACCAGTCCGCGGTTAGGTACTCGCGATTACCCGCGTTCATTAGCTAGTCATGACGTTCGCCTTCCCCAGAGGCGGCAGTAGACCAGCACCTGGTCTACACCCATCCCGCCGGTTGATCGCGGCCACCCCCTCCATGTGTCTTAGGTGCGCGAGCGATTCGCAGCCCAATATCACCTGGGCTCGGCCACTAATGTATCGTTGGTTCCATGCGACAGCTGACACGCACCATCCTTGTCACTGTGGTAGCCATGTTGCTGCTGGTGGCTTGTGCCGAGGATAGCCAGCCGCCGGTAGATATCGATGCCACCGTAGATGCACCAGTGAATGGATCCGCGCCCTCGGCGACCCCAGGGCCAGCGGGCACTACAACCGATGCCACGGTAGATGCACCAGTGAATGGATCCGCGCCCTCGGCGACCCTAGGGCCGGCGGACACTGCAACCGATGCTACGGAAGATGCACCAGTGAATGGATCCGCGCCCTCGGCGACCCTAGGGCCGGCGGGCACTGCAACGGATGCTACGGAAGATGCACCAGTGAACGGATCCGCCTCAGCACTTCCCACAACCCCGACGCCAACTCTCAGTGAACCCCTCTACAGCGAGGATTTCGAAGACGACCCTGCCCAGGACTGGTCGTTAGGGGCCGGCTGGCAGGTGTCCACGGTGGATGGAAACACGGTACTACTTGGTCGAGACCATTACTGGGCGAACCTGACTCGAGAAGCTGACTGGACCGACTATGCGTTCAAATTCCGTCTCAACATGCGCGTCGGCGCCGTGCACCTCAACTATCGAGTGGGGGAAAACCCATTCTCGCGCTACTTCCTAGAGTTTAATGAAGGGGGATTCACCCTTAACAAACAGGTTGGGGATGACTTCATTTTTATGGGAGATAATTGGAAGTCCTATCCTCTGAACACCTGGCACACAGTGGAGATCAAGGGTTTTGCAGGGCACTTGCAAGTGTTGGTAGACGGCGTGCTCGAGCTGGACCTGACCGATGAAGAGCCTCTGCTCCAGGGAACGATCGCCTTCGAGTCCCTCACTGGCTCCGAGGTCCTCATCGACGATATCGAGATTTGGCACCACACCGAGTCGCTGACTGCGCCTCAACCGCGCCCCACTGGTCTGGCGGGCTCAATCACGGACCTTTCCGGAAGATGGATTGACGACGTCGATGATCATAGATTCCGTGACCGGGACGAAGCTCCTTTGGTGTCTCGAATCATCGTGTCCCCTCCCAACGCCAACGGGATTGTCACTGTCACGGGAAAGCCCGGGGCGATCACCGCCGTGGCCCGACGAAAAGGGGAGTTTGTTCGAGTTACCCCTATAGACTGGAATGCCGAGGTCTGCGTTCCATCTTCTTCTGATGGTTCTTTTTCGGCCGAAGTCGCCGCTGGCCCGGCTACGACAATCATCCTCGGTGCCACTCATAGCTGGAATGGCAGGTGTGGAGAACCCAATGGACAGCGGATCACCACCCCGGCATCGGCCATTGTGCGAGTGCCTGAGGGAGTGGATTACACGTCGCCATCGATCCCGTTTTCAGTCTCTGGGAATGGTGGGTCCTGGCGCTGGTTCGCTCAGGGAGAACTGGGAGGAGGCACTCCCTATGTAGTGTTCACTCTTCCCGATGGACCGCCGGAGGAGATGTGTCTGGAGCCTCGTTTACACGTAAGGCGCCTCTTCGACGCAGATGGACAGTACTCTAGCCAGGTGAATCTTAACGTACACGGTCCGGTGCTGACTCCCACCGGCCTTCCAATCGAGTCACGGGACCTCGGAGGATACTGGTCCGCCATCAAGTTCACGGTCGTAGGCGACCGCCCAAATGGCCTGTGCCTGGATGACGGGATACGGTACGAGATGGGCAACTGGAGGTCCACGCTTCAACCGGGATGGTACCTGCCACAACTCGTGGTTTACGAAATTCATCCGGACAGAGAATACCCGGGTGCGTTTGGGACCCACGGTTACAACGGTGGCATCGAAGAAAACTCTGGCATAGGGTTTCTACCGATGGTCGGGATAGGAGATGCGGCGCCACCTCGGATACCCGTCACGCTTCTGAACGATACCCCTAGCTGGGGATCGGGAGGGATGCGCGGGATCGTAGCCCGAGAAGACGACGGACGCTTCGCCTTGGGAAGCCGAAGAGCAGCGCAAGGCCCGTTTGTAGCTTCCCTCAGAGAACCATTGTCCGGCAGGCGGGTGAAGTACCTGCTGGAACCCTACCTGCCCACCCTCGGCTATTCGGGGTTCACGTTCAGCGGGCCACAGATTACCTACCTCCCGCTCGATCAGTCAGACCTGGGATCCCTGTCGGTAATCCTCACCAAACCCAATGGCGACACCGTCACCCTGGCTGAAGACGCGCCCATCATTCAGACCTTCGTGGCAGGCTCAAGCGTGACCTCATACCCGGTAGAATTCTCATTCGCCGGGCCTGGCGGCACCTACGCGCTGACCACCGGCCTTGATGCTCTAGAGGTGGACTTTGATCAGTACGGCCTACACACCGTGTCACTGACCGGCAGCCTTCAGACTCTGCACGGTCAGCGACTCACAATGAGGGGCACCTACGACATATGGGTTGCAGAACCGCTTGACCTGTCCCTGGGGACTTTCGAGGGGACGCCTTTGGAGGTAGGAGAGGAGTGGAGCCCTGTTGTCGTGGTAGAGCCAGGGGTACCCGCAGAGGTGGAGGTGAGAATAGAACACTACGTTGATGGAAACGCTAGCAAGAAAAGGTCCTTTCGGACCTACGGCAAGGCGAACCAGTTCGGGTACTTCGTGGCGGATGGGACTTGGAAACCGGAAGCCCACGGGGAGTATATCGCCCAAGTAATCGCGACCTACACCGACCCCATAGACGGCACCATGTGGATGGGGACTAGGACAGGCGCCTCCATCGTGGCAACACCAAATACCTCTCTTATCGCCCACGGGGAACGGACTAGCTCCCTGGCTAGTAGCCTCGGTCTCGATACATTGCATACGTGGTTCGTGGCGCGTGCAATTAACCCGGAAGAACCCTCCTCGGCAGACAAATACCCCTTCTTCCGCGGAGATGTCACTTGGCTGGAGGATAGCGACCCAATAGGCCCTTCTGTGACTCTGGAAGACCCAGAGAATATCCTCGACATATTGGCCCCCCAAGTCGCCAACAACTACTCCTATGTAAGAGGGCCACACCTTCTGGAGTTTCCCGATATGAAGAAACTCCGTATCCGCACTACGGCAGGGGAAGGAGGCCACCACAGGCCAGATGCCGTCGACTCCTGGGCCTACTGGTACACCAGCACCATCCGACCGGACATCAGCGTCCACCATACCGTGAATTCCGGAGGAGCCTCAAACCACAACCACTGGTACGGTACCGACACCTACAACTGCCAGATCGGACTCGCATGCTATGGAGTCTGGGACAGCGACGAGCTGGGTGGCCGGGAAGGGGACGAGGAGGGCGACATCAAGCTCTTCTTCGGTGGTGCGGTCGTAAAGAGTGCGCAGGCGCAACACTTTGTACCCTATGCCTCAATGGCCGTCGTCATTAACGAGGGCGAGAGGGCGCCGATCGGAAACCGGCTGTGCCCCCCGTACCAGGGCGCGGCGGGGGGGCTGGCGACCTGCGGCCCTATTCTAACCATCAGGGACAGGGAGGTTGACCTCTTCGTCACTCCCACCGGTACGCGTCCTGGTTCGGTGCTCGAGGTTGGAGACACCTTCGTTTTCAGTGGCCAGGCTTGGCCTACGCTGGACGTCGCCGTTGAGGTCACTGTAACAACACCGTTGGGGCAAGTGCATTCCTTCTCCGGTAGGGCAAGCTCCGTGGGGTATATAGACGCCGAAGGAAAGAAGTTCACGATTACCGAGCCCGGCGTGTACACGGTGCACGTAAAGCTGGTCCAAGACCGACCGCTTCCATCCACTGGTCTCGCTCCAGACCCGCCCATCATCGCCGACGGGCGGACGACAATGAAGGAGTACGACTACGCTGCTCCGCTCTCGGCGATCCTAGGTTCTAGCGACTCGACGTATCACTTCTTCGTCGCTGAACCTCGTGATGATGTAACCGTGAGCACCCAAGTCACCTTCGAAGGAGCAAAGGTGCCCTCGTCGATAGTCGTTCGCTTTGCACCACCAGAGAATGCTGGATCGCTCCGCTACACAGTTACGATCCCTGGCATGCTGATCAAAGACGAGGAGATCGATGGCTCTCCGGGGGAAGTAAGAGTCGTACTGGACCAGGATGAGCTGTACTCCCAGGGTTACACCAATGTGGTCTTGGGAGCCGAGTCCATGGTGATCACATTGCTAGGGACCATCGACGATCGCTGGTTCGCCAAGCAGTTGAACCTGCGGGGTGTATCACCGCTGGGCGGCGAGTCCGCAACCATTCGTTAGGCGCCTAGCCCCAACGTCACTCGCCGAAGAGTTGCACTCGTTCCTGCTCGCTAAGCGGCAGCCCGAGCAGAAAGGCTTCAAGAGCGGCCAGTTCGCCCTCAGATAGGCCGCTGGTTCGTCCATGCCGGTCGGTGGGGTTGAAGGTCGTCAGTACATCACGAAGCGCGGGTGCCCTCCCGTCGTGCAGGTAAGGCGCTGTCAGCCATAGTTCGCGAAGACTGGGAGTGTCGAAGGCGGTGCCCATGGTCTCAGGTACCATGCCTCTGCCCGATGGGTTCGCATAGAAGGGCTGGCCCGTGCCAACGTCGTGTAATTCCCTGTCTGTGAAAAGAGGCGGTGCATGGCAGGCCACGCAGCCAGCCCGCTGGAATACCCCCGCTCCTCTGATAGCCAGCGGTTTGAGCTCTGCATCGCCTCCACGCTGGGTGCTGGGAAGAGGCTTCAGTCGTTTAAGGTAGGCGGCGAGGGCGTCCATCTCTGCCTCAGAGGGCCCGGTTCCCGCCATCAGTCCGGTGAAGGTCTCCTCGAACGACTGCACGTTCGGCCGGTCCGCGGACCAGTGTAGCGGCCCGGTATCCGTGATGCCTCGTAGGCTGGGTGTGTTGCGGGGTCCTCCTCTGGCGCCCAGCCAGGTCCGCCCGTCGTGCCCTGCGTCGAAGTGACATGAGGCACAAGCTATCCAGTTGTCGCGCGCCAACTGGTCAGGCCGGCTGGTCAGGAAGAGCCGCTCGCCTTCCTGGATGATTGACGGACGCGGGTCCTCTGCCAGAGGTAGCGTGTCGACGATGGTTAACGTAGCTGTGTCGACGACGCTCACGTCATCTGAAACTAGATTCAGGGTGTAGAGCCGCGTTCCGTCAGGCGAGAGGGAAAGGTCGCGTGGGTGATGGCCTACTGCCACGTGCCTGGCTCCGCTCCCCTGAATCAGGTCTACCAGCGATATGTCATCGCTTGCTGCGTTGAGCACGTAGAGGCGAGTGCCGCTGGGATCCAACGCCACCACCACTGGCATGCCGACGGGTGTGTCCACCGAGTCAAGCGCCAGCGCCTCCCTTCGAACGGGGCGAAGCTCATCGGTGTCCAGGGCATTGACTACAGGGAAAACGGTACTATCGAACAACCTAGCCATATTGGTGACGTTCTGCCGCTGATGGGGAACGTACGCGCGAGGATTGTCCGGGTGAAGCGTGATGCTCTCTGCAAACGCTCCCTGGAGGCCGATTCGGATACCCCCCAGTGCTCTCAGCGTTGCGGCGCTGAAAACGCGAACAGAGGCATCCAGCAGGTGAACCACGTAAAGATTGCTGCCCTTAAGGGCCAGCCCGCGCGGCTGGCGACCGGTGGGTTCGCGCGTGATTACCTCGAGCGTGGCGAGGTCCAGCGCCAGGAGGGTGTCCTCGTGGGTCAGTGTCAGGTAAAGCAGGCCACCGGCTGCAAGCACGCCAAAAGGAGCATGGCCTACCCACCTGCGTTCGACGATAGCGCCGCCCCGTTCGTCGAGGACGACCAGCTCGCCGGAGTCGAAACACGCCACGAATAAACGTGGCGTTACGCGGGCCAACGTCGCCGCTTCGCACCCGATGTCGGTCTGCCACACTCGCTGGCCGATGGGCAGGGCAAGCCTGGTTACCGTGCGGCTGGCCGGGTGACCAGCCCAGAGCGCATCCGCGGAAACAATCAGCCTGCCGCTCCGCAGAGGGCGGTTCGGTGGCTCGAAAGCCGGCTCCGCTGGCGTGGGTGTTGGCGTCGGCACTCGGGCTGGCGTCGGTGTACGGGTTGGGTCCACCACGGTCGGAAGTGCAGCAGTGGGCGTTGGCAGTGAAGTTAAGACAGGCGTCGGGGTCGGCCCGGGGCCAGCGCACGCTCCGAACAACCAGACGCTGAGGGCCATGAGCAAGGCCCAATGCGCGTGTTGCCACATAGCCGTACGGTAGCTGGGGTGCCGGTGCCAGGCAAGGAGCCGGGGTAAACAAATCCAGTGGCTTAGTCTCCCGAGTCGGCGTAATCTCGTGCCAATGGTGTTCGCACGAGATCAGGCAACCACTGAACCCACAAGTCACGGACAGTCATAGACAGATTGTGATTAGTCCATGACGCCTTGCACCGGGCAGTTACCTACTGGAGCGGGTTTGAACGTCCGGCGCCGATGCGATAGGCTCGGCACGAACTCTTGCTTGAGGAGAGCCCATGACGACCAACACCAACGATGCCGACATCATCCGCGCGAAAGAGCCAGCAGAGGCACTGACCGACTACGGGATCGCCGATCCCTACATCGACTGGATTGAGCGCGAGGGCGTGCCGCTGATCGTCGACTTCGCATTCGATGATCTCAACACGCTGGAGCTCGGCGATTGGGAGCGCAAGGGCGGCAAGGGTGCCATCATCAATATCCCCAACGACGAGATCCCCAACGACGCCCAGGTCGTGGAGATCAAGGCCGGCGGCAAGTCCGAGCCCGAGCACCACATGTACGAGACGCAGATCTACGTGCTCTCGGGCCGGGGCGCCACCAGCATCTGGAACGACGAGAAGGACAAGGCCACGTTCGAGTGGCACGCGGGGAGCCTCTTCGCCGTCCCGCTCAACGCGACCTACCAGTTCTTCAACGGCAGCGGCAGCGAGCCTGCGCGCTACATCGCCGTCACCAGCGCACCGCCCATCATGCGCCTGTACCGCAACGACGACTTCGTGTTCAACAACCCTTACATGTTCAACGAGCGTTTCTCCGGCCAGGAGGACGCGTTCAACGGCAACGGCAAGCTGTACAACAAGCGCGTGTGGGAGTCGAACTTCGTGCCTAACGCTCCTGACATGCCCCTTTACGGGTGGAAAGAGCGCGGCGCCGGCGGCATCAATGCCATGTTAGAGATGGCGAAGAACTCCATCAACTCGCACATCTCCGAGTTCCCCATTGGCACCTACAAGAAGGCCCACAAGCACGGCCCCGGGGCCCACCTTATCCTTCTCTCTGGCGACGCAGGCTACTCGCTGCTGTGGCAGAATGACGATCGCTCGGACATGCGCCGCGCCGACTGGAAGGTGGGCGCCATGGTCATCGTGCCCGGCGCGGGAACGGTCCACCAGCACTTCAACTCAGGCACTCGCCGAGCCCGCTACCTGGCGCTCAAGGGTGGCAGCCACGGGCTGGTCAAGCCGTATGGCGGCTCGTACGGGACCGGCTCGAAGAGTATGAACGAGGGCGGCAGCCAGATCGAGTACGAGGACGAGGAACGTGCTATCCACGATCTGTTCGAGGCCGAGCTCACCAGCGTAGGTGCGACCTGCCGCATGAAAGCGTTCATCCCCTGGTGCACCGGCGAAGTCGGCCCCACCTCCGAACGCGACACGTAGGTCCGCGACGGCTTTTTAAGGGCAATCGGGCGGCGTGTGAGGCAGCTGACCATGGCGGCCGATCTGTTGTGAAAGTAAAGTGACCAAGGGAACGTAGGCAGCTGATTGGAGGGAATATGGGATGGTCGGTTCATCATCGCATCGGACTTCTTCACTATGCGCCTCAGGTCTCTTTTCGCGGGTACACCCTCGTATGTAACGCCCGGGGTGATTATGCCCACTTGATCGATATGGAGGGCCGCGTCTGCCACAGCTGGCAGAACGACGAAGGGATCTGCTACGGCTACCTCTTGGACAACGGTCATTTGCTGCTGCGCACGCAAGGCGCTGGTGGCCCCCCGTCGGAGAACGACCCCGAGAATGCGATCTTAGAGTTGGATTGGGACGGTAATCTCGTATGGGCCTACCGTAACCCCATGGTGCATCATGATTTCGAGCGGCTTCCCAACGGCAACACCTTAGTGCCGGTCTTTGAGCAAATTCCTGCTGAACTCGCAGCTCAAGTCCAAGGTGGCCGCGGCAATAGCAGTGGACCGAGGGTAATGTTTGGCGATGTGGTACAAGAGGTTACCCCTGGAGGAATGGTGGTCGACGAATGGCATTCCTGGGAGGCTTTGGTCCCAGAAGAGGACGTGATTTGTCCTCTGGAAACCCGCCGTATGTGGACCCAACAGAACGCGTTGAACGTAACTGGAAATGGGGACTTACTGGTAAGTTTCCGGCAGATAAGCACGGTAGGAATCGTAGACCGATCTAGTGGGAAATTCATTTGGAAATGGGGCCCAGGGTTCATCGCTCATCAACACCATCCCACCTACCTGGACAACGGCCACGTGCTGCTATTTGACAACGGATCACACCGAGGCGGGGCAACTTACTCACGCGTGTTGGAAGTAGACCCGGCAACGAGTGAGATCGTTTGGGAATACCACGGAGATCCCCATATATCGTTCTACAGCTTCCATATCAGCGGCGCAGAGCGATTACCCAACGGCAACACATTGATTTGCGAAGGTGCACCTGGTCGTCTTTTCGAAGTGACTCCCGATAAGGAGATCGTATGGGAGTACATCAACCCCTACGTTAGTCGTAGCGGGGTCAGCCTGGATCCCATGCGTGCACTTAATTCCGTTTTTCGTGCTCACCGCTATGGCCCGGATCATCCGGCGTTACAAGGCAGGGATCTGGATCCGTCGCGCTATGCCAATCTGAACCGACTCTACGCCGGCCAATGAGAGACGGATAACAAGCCTGGTCCCACCGAGGTGGCGCAGGAGTCTTCTTGGCGACTGACGACGGCGAAAAGACGCTCGACCCTATCCCCGTGCGAGAAACCCGATGGGGTGCACTGGCATTCCGCGACTTTCAATTCTTTTGGGCGCACGGGCTCTTTCTGGGCGCCGCCCGCAACATGCGGGAGATGCTGACATTCCTGTTGGTTTTTCAGTTATCCGGCTCTGCCTTGCAGCTGGGCCTTACCGGCTTGTTTCAGGGCGGGCCCGCCATCGTGTTCGGTTTCATCGGCGGCGCGCTCGCGGATACCCTCAACCGCAAAAAGTTGATCGTGCTCACCCAAGTGGCGAACATCGTTTCAGGTGCGATACTCGTGGGCCTTATCTTCTCGGGCCTCGTCCAGGTCTGGCACCTGTGGGGGTTAACGGCTTTCTGGTCTTCAGTTGCTGTCTTAGGCCGCCCGGCCCAACGGGCATACGTGCCTCGCCTCGTTCCCAAGGAACACCTCATGAACGCGGTCACCTGGTACGGCGCGTTGAGTCAGAGCACGCTGTTCATTGGCCCAATGATTGCCGGCTTCCTCGTTGCATTCGTCGGCATAGGGTGGGCCTACGTCGGGAACGTCGCGGTGTTGATTCTTACGCTACTGTCGGCAATGGCCATCCGTACGTCGGGCGCACCCGACGTGCCTGGAGCTAAACCCTCGGCACGGACGGTCTGGGAGGGCGTACTGTTCGTGCGAAAGACTCCGGTCTTGCTATCGGCCATGGTGATGGACACCGGGGTCATGTCCGTTGGTTTCGTCAGGCCGCTGCTCCCCATCCTCGCGCTGGACGTTTATCACGCAGGTGAGGCAGGCCTCGGCGTTATGAATGCGCTCACTGCGGTTGGGGCGGCACTAGGGACGCTCGTGTTGCTCAAGGCAGGCGACGTGAAGCGGAAGGGCGTGCTTATCATCCTCGCCTATGCCGCGTATGCCCTCGGCCTTGCGGCCTTGGGCCTCGCACCCTGGTTCTGGCTAGCGCTATCCGCGCTGGCACTTCTCGGCTTCATGGATGTCGTTGCCTTCACGATAAAGCAGGCATTAATCCAGATCATCGCACCGGACAACTTCAGGGGCAGGGCGGCCAGTCTTTCGAGCATCCTGTCGAACACGGGCAACGCCGCCGGCGCGGTGGAGATGGGCTCGCTGGCTTCCGTTGCCGGTGCGCCCGGTGCGTTAATCATCAACAGCGGTATCGCAATGGGCATGGTCGTTGGCATCGGCCTGCGCTGGATAGGCCTGTGGCGGTACCACGATTAGTTCGCCTTGGCCTAGCAAGGTGCATCGGGCTGCGGGAATCGATCGCTCAGAGATGCCGACTTCGTGAATAAAAGTGCCAATTTGGTGTTCGTGTTTGCGGTGTGGGGCCTGCGGGTGTGGTGGTTCCAGGTGTGGTTGAGCCGCTTCTTGTTAGGGCCTGCTGAATGGATCAGGGGAGTTGCTACGTGCCGAAGCGGACTGCTGCGTCGTCGCCCCAGCGGTCGTGGCGCCCCAGCGTTTGACAGCACGCCTTGGCTTCGCTAGGTTTGCTTGCGCGTCCGCACCCCTGCTTTGGGTGACCCTGAGGGCCAAGGGAGATTCATATGGTTGACCAAGCTCACGTGTCAGACGTCCGTCTGTCCGCCGAGGACAATGAGACGATCACCCGGGTGGGTCCCGGCACACCTATGGGAGAGACCATGCGGCGGTACTGGCAGCCGGTGCTCCTGTCATGGGAGTTGCCAGAGCCGGACGGCGCCCCCCTTCGCGTTCGTATCCTCGGCGAAAACCTGGTCGCCTACCGCGACACCAGCGGGCGCATTGGGTTGTTGGCAGAGTGGTGCGCCCACCGGCGCGCCTCGCTGTGGCTCGGCCGCAACGAGGAGAACGGGCTGCGGTGCGTCTACCACGGCTGGAAGTACGACGTCACCGGCCAGTGTGTGGACATGCCCAACGTCCTGCCGGAGCACGACTTTAAG
>Ga0315338_1002912_pt1 | contig 15862 bp, 14 predicted proteins | sample ASW8metaG_FD_204518 | JGI IMG/M metagenome (GOLD analysis project Ga0315338, IMG submission 204518) | Ammonia-oxidizing marine archaeal communities from Monterey Bay, California, United States - ASW #8 | ecosystem: Environmental > Aquatic > Marine > Coastal | place: USA: California | collected... | reverse complement strand
ATCCCGCCGCAGAGCTTTCAAATAAAAAAGGGCCGCCCCATGGGGCGGCCCTTTCCTTGTCTGACCTCGGTGCAGTTATGCCCGGGTCGGAAACTGCCGCATCAGGCGAAGTAACTCCGCACGGTGGCGACAACCCAGCTCCGGGCGACCGTAGGCCGCAATTGACAATGATACACTGGATCACCTCCTTTCCGTTGTTGAAACCAAGCCTCACTATGGCGCGCAAACAACTGCACAACAACCATTATTCTGCTAACTAGCCGATATCGGGGAGCAGCCGGAACGGCTTCAATCGCCAAAGAGATTGTTGAGTGGCAGCGACAGCACCAGGGTCAAGGTCTCCGTACCCGGGTTGATGTCTCCGATCGACGCATTAGAAATATGATGGAACGCCACGCCCAGCCTTGTCCTGTCGTCGAAACGGTACGCAAGCTCCACCCCGGACCGGAACTCGATCGCCGATCCGAGATCCTTGCCGTCGCCATCGGAATAGAGACCAACTGCGACATTCGGCGTGAATACGAGCCTACGGCCCAAATAAACGTCCAGCATGAACCCGGCATAGCCATAGACAGCCGCATCGGTCGTCGCCATTACGCCGCCAAACGGTTTGACGTACCATTCGTCCCAGCCGGAGCGAAACTCTATGTTTAGTTGACCGGCGGTTTCGTTGTCGTTCACGTCGTAACCGCCGACGTGAAACGCGATAAAGGACGGGTCGTCGCCCGCATATGCATGCTTGCCAAGCAGCAGCGCCAACGCCGCGGCCAGTCCCAATATGCCTCGTAATAATTGCCTCGTAAGCATGATCGCTCCCCCCGAGACGACAGACTAAACCGATCCAAGGCCGCCAGGGCAACCTATTCCACGAATTAGACGGCCAGAGTTTTGAATTTTTCCGTCGCTCGAACGAGCGCCTTGCGAATACCCGGCTCCATCGCCGAATGGCCCGCATCGGGAACGATGACATATTCCGCTTCCGGCCATTCGCGTGCCAGCGCATCCGCCGCGGCGAGCGGGCAAACCATGTCGTACCGGCCCTGCACGATGACGCCCGGCACCTTCCGGAACCTGTCGACACCGTTTAGAAAATGACCTTTGTCTAGGAAAAGGTCGTTGACGAAATAATGCGCTTCGATGCGCGCGAGGCCGAGCGACTTGATTGGGTCGGCGAAAGAAGACAACGCCTCCGCGCTTGGCAGCAAGGTGGAACAGGCGCCTTCGTATTGAGCCCAGATCTTCGCTGCCGGCAAATGGACGTGCGGTTCGGGATCAACGAGGCGGCGATGATAGTGCCTCAGCAAATCCTCGCGTTCAGCCTCCGGCAGATATTCCGAGAACCGCCGCCAGGCTTCCGGAAAGACGCGCCGCATGCCAGTCATGAACCAATCGACCTCATCCCGACCACATAGGAAAATTCCACGCAGGATCAGGCCGCGGCACCGTTCGGGATGGGCGATAGCGTAGGCGAGGACGAGGCTGGACCCCCAGGAACCGCCAAACAGGAACCAGGACTCAAGACCCAACCGAACCCGCAGCGCTTCCATATCGGCGACCAGGTGGGCGGTCGTATTGTCGGTTAGGTCGCCCAAAGGTTTCGATCGGCCGGCGCCGCGCTGATCGGCAACGATGATGCGATAGTGCGCTGGATCGAAAAACCGGCGATGGGCCGGCATCGCGCCAGCCCCCGGGCCGCCATGCACGAACAGGACTGGCGCTCCTTCGGGGTTTCCCGATTGCTCCCAATAGAGGTCGTGCGGCGGATCGACGACGAGCCGCCCGCGTTCGAAGGGGTCTATATCCGGGAAGAGATCTTTCCGGGTCATGCTAGTTTCCAAGGATCGGAAAAGATATATGAGCGCCGCCAGTCGGGCGATTTCTGGTATTAAACTGCGCCGAGTTCAATTGCAAATGGCCCCGCGTGCCCCGATCTCGTTTCATAGCAATCGTTTTCGCGCTGGTTTTTAACCTTCCGGTCTGGGCCGGCGCGTTGACGGCCGACGGCCGTGGCAAGGTCGTCGAGATCGTCGACGGCGACACGGTCTTGCTGGAAGACGGTAGGGAAGTGAGGCTCGTCGGAATTCAGGCGCCCAAACTACCGCTCGGCCGTAAGAATTTTGCGACCTGGCCCTTGGCGGACGAGTCGAAATCCGCCCTCCTGACGCTTACTTTGTACAAGTTCGTCACCCTGTCCTATGGCGGCCGTCGGGTCGACCGGTACGACCGCCAACTCGCCCATCTGCATGACGAGGCGAAAACTTGGATTCAAGGCGAGATCCTGCGCCGCGGATTGGCCCGCGTATACAGCTTCAGCGACAACCGCGCCGTGGTCGCCGAAATGCTGGCGGTCGAACGCGAAGCGCGCGCGGCACGGCGCGGCATATGGCGTCATCCGTTCTACCGGATACGGCAGGCCGAATCCGTCCATCGCGAGATCGGCAGTTTCCAACTCGTCGAAGGAACGATCCGCGACGTCGCGGAGCGGCGGAAATACACCTATTTGAATTTCGGTGAGAACTGGCGGACCGACTTCACGGTCGCCATACGGGCGCGGGCACGCCGCAGATTTGAATTGAGCGGCATGTCCCTCTCTGCGCTGAAAGGCCGCAAAATCCGGGTGCGCGGTTGGATAAAATCGCGAAATGGGCCGATGATCGACGCCTCGCATCCGGAGCAGATCGAAATTTTGCAATAGACCCGCTTAGCCTGCCGACGCGGCACTTGTACCTTGCGGAGCCCTACTCGATATTGAGAGAAAGCAACGTAAGGCACCGAATGAGATGACGATTACGCGGCGACATTTTTGTGGTTTATCGCTTTGTGGCCTGACCGCCGGGCTTAGCGGCTGTTCGGTCAATCCGGCGACCGGACAGCGCGACCTGATCTTGGTCAACGCCTCGGAGGAGAAACAGATCGGCCTTCGCGAGCATCCCAAAATTTTGGCGCAGTTCGGCGGCGTATACGACGACCCGAGGGCGGCTGGCTACGTCGCGGCCATCGGCAGCCGGCTGGCGGCAGCCTCCGAAACGCCGTCTCTCGGATTCACCTTCACATTGCTGGACAGCCCGATCGTGAACGCCTTCGCGCTTCCCGGCGGCTACGTCTACATCTCCCGCGGCCTTATGGCGCTGGCCGGCGACGAAGCCGAACTGGCCAGCGTCCTGGGACACGAGATCGGCCACGTTGTCGCGCGCCATTCCGCCCAGCGCCAAAGCCAGGCGATGCTGGCGCAACTCGGCGTCGGCCTGCTGGGCGTCGTCGGCGGCCGGGAGTCGACACAGCTCGCCGGCACCGTCGCCGGGCTCTATCTACGCGGCTATTCACGAGATCAGGAATTGGAAGCGGATATGCTTGGCGTCCGCTATCTGCGCCGGACCAGATACGATGTCGGCGCCATGGCAAGCTTCCTAGAACGCATGCGCGCCAACAGCCGCCTGGAAGCGCAGATCGCCGAGCGCTCGCCGGACGACGTCGACCAGTTCGATATCACAGCGACCCATCCCCGGACCGCCGACCGCGTGCAGCGCGCCATCTCCCTGTCGGGCGGCAAATCGGACGGCCGACGGCATAAGAGTGCCTATCTCGACCAGATCGACGGCATGATTTTCGGCGACGGTCCGGAACAGGGCTACACCTTGGGCCAACGTTACGCGCATCCGAAACTTCGTTTCGAGTTCACCGTACCGAACGGCTACAAGCTCCAGAACCGTCCGGACCGGGTCGCCGCCGCCTCGAAGGGTGACAAGGCAGCGATTATCTTCACCGCCGCACCGAAACCTTACCGGGGGCGCATGACCGGATATCTGAGGGATGTTTGGGCGCGCGGTGCGCCACTGAACGGTTTGGAAACGATCAGAATCAACGGCCTCGAAGCCGCGACCGGCTGGGTGCGCGCGCGGGACGGCCGTGCCACCTACCGGCTGGTGGCCATTCGATTCACAGCACAGCAAATATTCCGGTTCGTTTTCGTCGCCGCGCCCGCCGCGATGCAACGCCTGTCGGCACCCTTCCAGCGCACCACCTACAGCTTTAAGCGCCTTTCACCGGCGCAAGCGGATACGCTGCGCCCCAAAAAGTTGCGGATCGTTTCAGTCGCGCCTTCCGACTCCGCGGCCGGATTCAGCAAGCGAATGGCCGTCGACAGGTTTCAGCAGGAGCGTTTCGTAACCTTGAACGGCCTCGGCGGCACGCAACGGCTAGGGTCGCGCAGACGGGTCAAGCTCGTCGTTCAGGCCTGACCCAAGCCTTAACAGAGCGAATCAAGTTTCGACGAACCCATTTCATGGGTTCGGATATTCTTGTGAATCCGCTCTTTATCAATCAGTTAGATCAAATTCACGCGGTTTTCGGATCGCTGAAAGCGATTCCGACAAACCACAATTTGATCTAGGAAACTCAAACGGGCAGCACGTCGAAGGCGACGCTAATCCGTGCCCCGTCGGTTTCGTAGGGAATCGTACGGTGGAAGAAGTAGCTGGGAAACAATACCAGCAGCCCCGGTTCCGGCCGGATCGCGCGGACGGTCGGCGGGCGGGTCCAGTGAAATTCCTCGCTCGGTTGCCCGAACTCGATCCAACCGGCCTGTTCGGCGGCCACATCGCCGACGATATCGGGGACCCTGACGTAGTAGACGCCGCTCAGCCAGGCGGACGGATGAATGTGGGAGGCCTGGTAACCGCCGCCGCCCTGCAGCACGATCGACCACGCGGTCAAACGCCACTGCCGTAACGCGTTGGCGACGAAAGGATGTGCCGGATCCGAGCCCAGGCGCTGTCGGTACCGGCCGACGGCGTCGCGCACTATCGCTTGAAACGCCGCGACCGGGCCAGACTCTTCGCCAAGCAGTTCACCGGTATGCTTGCCGAATCGCGTCGCATGGCTGGCCGGCGCATCGACGAGCGTCGGATGCGTCAGCATGTGCGCCGCCATTGCATCGTTGAACTGAGCGGTATTCGCGAACCCAGGCACCGCCGACTGGTGTTCCGGGAAAACAAACCGGTCGAAATCGACCAGCCGGGCGGCCGCGTCCATGGCGCCGCTTTCGCCCAGCGCAATCGTTTTGGCCGCCAGCACGCCGGAGTCACCCGGATGGCGCTCGAGATACGCATCGCACTCGGCGACGGCGGCTTCCGGATTGCCTTCCTCGACCAGCACATCGGCGAGATTTGTGCTGGCGTCGGGATAGTCTGGATCGAGTGCCGCCGCCCGCCGCAAGGCCGCCGCCGCTTCGGCGAGTCGGCCGAGTTGCTGCAAGGCGATGCCGTAGCCGGATTGGTTCTGCGCGTCCTGCGGATCGCATTCCAAGGCTCGTTCATACGCGGCGACCGCCTCGCCCAACCGGCCGCTCGACCGCAAGACGAAGGCGAGACCGGCATGGGCCGGCGCATAGTCGGGCTCCGCCGCGACCGCGTCGCGGTAGGCGGCGACGGCTTCGTCTAGCCGCCCAAGCTCGTGCAGCGCCGTCGCCTTGTTGTAATGCGCCGCGGCGCCCGCCGGCGCCAATGTCGCCGACCGGGTAAAACACTCGAGCGCCTGCTCCATCAATCCGCCGGCCTGATACACAACGCCTAGATTGAAACGCGCCTCGGGATCGTCCGGAAACCGGGTGACGGCAGCCTCAAGCATCGCAATGGCCTTGTCCGGATCACCCGATTGAAAGAAGGCAATTGCACCGAGCTTGAGGAGCGCCGGATGGTTCGGCGCGCGGGAAAGCGCCACCTCGCACAATGCCGCCGCCGCGCCGGCGCGACCTTCCTGAAGGCTACGCCGCGCGCGCGCGATGGCTTCCTCAATATTCTGTTGTTCGGCGCTCACGCCCTTCACCGCCCATTCGTAGGGTCATCGCGGGCGATTATACAGAAAGGTGCGGTTCGGCGTCTCGACCCGATCAAGCCTCAACGAGCAAATCGCTCGGCGCATCGATATTGCGGGTAATGGTTTCCCGCATTTTCGTCAGGGCGCGGTGTTCAAGTTGGCGCACCCGCTCCTTGCTGACACCCAGTTCACGCCCAAGTTCCTCGAGCGTCGCCCCGTCCTCGCGCAAACGCCGACGTTTGATGATAATTTGCTCGCGCGGCGACAGTTCCGACAACGCCGTCGCGAGCCATTGGGATCGCACCTCGGTATCGCACAAGGTCCGCACGACGGTCTCCGGGGTCGGCCGCGTGTCGGCCAGGAAATCCTGCCAGCTGTCTTCGGAACTTTCCGCAATCGTCGCATTCAGCGACTGGTCGCTGCCGCTCAATCGGCCTTCCATCGACTCGACTTCGTGATACTTCACGCGAAGCTCCCGCGCGATTTCGCCTCGGCCCTGTTCGGTCAGCCGACCAGCCGGCGTATCCGCGATCCGGGCCCTGAGTCGCCGCAGATTGAAGAACAGGGTCTTCTGCGCCGCGGTCGTCCCGGTCCGGACGATCGACCAATTTCGCAAGATGTAATCCTGTATCGCGGACCGGATCCACCAGGTCGCGTAGGTCGAGAACCGTACTTCGCGATCAGGATCGAATTTAGCTGCGGCCTGAAGCAGACCGATATTGCCTTCCTGGACCAAATCGCCCATCGGGAGACCATAATTTCGAAACCGCGACGCCGTGCTGACGACCAGCCTTGTATAGGACAGCACCAGTTTATGGAGCGCATCTTCGTCATCGTCGCCGCGCCAGCGGCGCGCCAACTCGAATTCCGTCTCCCGCTCCAACATCGGCTGGCGCATGGAAGTCCGGATGTATTTCAGGTTCGCCCTTTGTGTATGCGGATCATCTATGTAGGCCATGACGGATCCAATATTTTTCTGAAATGCAGGCTTATCCGATCAATTTAGTAAGGTATATCATGCCCTAATTCGAGCCGTAAATAAAAAAAGACAAATATGGTCCTGTTTAAGCCTAATTTATAAAAACCATCGGTTAATTTTGGTTTTTAGAATTATCCTAAAGACTTACTAAAAATTTATCGCATAATTACCGATCAATTTTATCGGTCTTATTCGAGGAAAAATTTCACGCCTCTAAGCGTTCCAAAACGTCGCCTTCGGGCGTCAGACAGAACGCAGCCAACGTCCCGCCGAACCCGCACCCACCGTCGATCGTAAGGGTGCTGTCCGTTTCAGCGAGCCCACCGTGATCTGGGTCGTACCCGCGGACGACGCGGCGAAAATCCGCATAGCGATCCTGAATTAGGGCGAAGCTTCGGCCGGCCCACCAAAAACTATCGGTTTGCCGCGACAGTTCGAGGCTGACATCGATTCCGGAATTAACGAACAATGCGCCGCCCGAACGCGATATCGCGGCTCGTTTCAACGCGTTCATCAACGCTTCGTGGCCGGGCGCAAAGCGCATCGCGTCGCGCAAGGTCCCCGTCCAGGTCGTAAGCGCGACCGCACCCGCCTCGGCCTGGGAAAATCCTTCTTTGGTCACGCCACCATAGGCTTCGAGCGTCGCCGCCACGCCCCGGTCAAGCATCCAGGCCAAATCCGCGGCCGCACGGTTGGAGAACTGCAGCTGTAGGAGTTTTTGCCACATTTCCTCCTGCGCGCCGCGCAAATATATACAATCGGATTCGTCCATATAGGGAGGGATGGACAAAAACATGCGGCGGAACCGCAACATCTCCGAGATCGTCGCGAATATCCCGCCGCCAAATCCCAGATAGTTGCCCATATAGACCAGGCGGTCGCCGTAGGCGAGCCGCGACCGCATCAAGTCATGCAGCACTGCCAAGCGGTCGGCATCGCCATGAATCGCGCCGACGGCCCAGATGCGCTGGGGCCGTCGAAACGTAACGATGCTACGGTCCTCTGTCATCGGCGGAGCGTATCATCCCTGGCCGAGAACCATAACGGCCGATTTACCGAATTATGCGGTTAAGCGGCCTGCAACACCGTTTCGAGTTGATCGCTCGCGGCGTCCTCGTCGATCTCTTCGACCGCGGCAAGCTCGCGAACCAGGCGATCGAACGCCGCCTGATAGATTTGCCGTTCGCTGTAGGACTGATCGGGTTGGTCCGCATTTCGATGCAAGTCGCGCACGACCTCCGCGATGGAAACGGGATCGCCGGAGTTGATTTTTGCCTCGTACTCTTGCGCCCGCCGGCTCCACATCGTGCGCCGTACCCGGCTGCGCCCCTTCAGGGTCTTCAGGGCGACCTTCATTTCGTCTTTCGACGACAGCCGCCGCAACCCCGACGTTTCGGCCTTTGTCACGGGGACTCGCAAGATCATTCTGTCTTTATGAAAATCGATTACGATCAGTTTCAATTTATCGCCGGCGATTTCCTGTTCTTCGAATCCGGTTACCTTACCGACACCGTGGGTCGGGTAGACTACATAGTCGCCGGTCGAAACCTTCAATTTTTTATCGCTCATTCCGTCCTTCTCATAATCAATTAAACACAAAATATGCGGCCTATCGCCGACCGTTCGGACAAATCGAAACCTGTTTTATCCACGTCATCAATCACGCTGCATGGGATTTCCGCAAAATTATGCCGCGGCCGCCGATCTCACGGTAGACCACAGCAGTACGGGTGTTCCCAAGCCCAAAATCGGCGGAAGCACAACAAAAAAGGCGTCCAGTCGGGGGCGCAATTTCGATCGCCTCCGCGCGATACGAGACCTTAGTATATCACAAAAACGCGGTGATTCCCAGCCGGGTTCAAGCCTCGCCGGGGTTGGCGCTGAAGTACTTTTCGAACTTCCCCGTTTCGTCCTTGAATTCGTCCGCATCGGCGGGACTTTCGCCCTTGCGCGTGATATTGGGCCATTGCTCGGCATACTCGCGATTGATTTCGACCCACTTTTCGACATCGCTTTCCGTATCCGGAAGGATTGCCTCGACCGGGCATTCCGGCTCGCAGACGCCGCAATCGATGCATTCGTCAGGGTGAATCACAAGCATGTTCTCGCCAACATAAAAGCAATCGACCGGGCAGACCTCTACGCAATCCTGATATTTGCACTTGATACAATTTTCGTTGACGATGTAGGTCATAGAGAACTCTCCCTCGGTCTTTAAATTTACGCTGGCACCGCCCGACCCTGGACAGGCTCTGCATCCTATATTCCCAAGCGTTCGCGAGCCCGTTTCCGCGCGGCCCCGCTTTCCTGGTCAGTGACATACAAAAGTCCAGCGACCTGACGCAAGAGGCTTGCTTCATAATCGTGCAATCCGCCGTCGATATAGGCCACTTCCCACAACATTTGAAGCATCGCAATTCTTTCGTCATGGCTGAAATGGTCCCGGATCGTTCGGGTAAAGCCATAAATCTCCGGGATGGCGTCGACTGTCCCCACCGCCGTATCGATGAGCAATTGAGTCTCGTCGCCATCCAGCTCGAAACGCGCCTGCAGGATCGTCGCAATATGCGCGCGCTCCGCCGCATCGAACGCACCGTCGAGCCGTGCGGCCTCGACCATCAAGGCGGCAGCCGCCAATTGCAGCTCATCCTGCGAATGCGCGCCATTCGCGGTTTCGGCACGGCCGCCTCGCTCCAGGAGAAAATTTTTGACTTTCGCAAGCATGATGGCGGCATAGTACATTGCCGTGGACATGTCACATCGTTTTGCGGGGCTGTCCCGCGATTGTGACCAGTACCCGGTCTACCCTCTCAAGGAAATAGCCGCGACAATGACTGATCCAAAGCGTCACGCTCCCGCCACGCTTCGCAATCGAGATCCAATACTCGCCGTGCTCGAACGCATTCTGCCGCAAGAAGGCTTGATACTGGAAACTAACAGCGGCAGCGGCGAACATGCCGCCTATATGGCGCCGCGTCTGGCGCCCCGAACGTGGCAACCAAGCGATTTCGACGATTCGGCGTGCGCAAGTATCGCCGCGCATACCGCCGATAGTGCCGCCGACAACATTCGGCCGTCAGTCAAGCTGGACGTCACCTGGACAACTTGGCCAGTCGACGAGGCGGCGGCGATCCTCTCGATGAACATGATTCACATCGCCCCGTGGGAGGCGTGCCTCGGCCTGCTTGACGGTGCGGCGCGCATTCTGAAAGGCGACGAAGCCATCCTGTTTTTATACGGGCCGTTCAAGCGCGACGGCCGCCATACGGCCCCATCGAATGACGCATTCGATCGCAGCTTGCGAGCGCAAGATCCGTGCTGGGGAGTTAGAGATCTGGATGCCGTTGCGGCGGAAGCGGCAGCGCGCGGCCTGGCGCTCGTTGAAATCGTCGACATGCCCTCGAACAACTGTTCGGTAATCTTCTCGCGAACGAACTGAACTCGTCCGATTCAAGTCCGAATTATAAGTCTCTCTATGTCGCGGCGGTCCTTCTTCGTTGGCCGTCCGCTTCCCGCGTCGCGGCGGGCCGGGCCAGCCGGCCTCGCTGGCTTCGGTTGCGCTTCGGGCGGGTTCAAATCGCGGTACAAACCCTGCGCTTCGGTCGCGGGACCGCGCCGTTGGCCCAAGGCGACAATTTCTATCACCCGCACATAGGGACCCTTGGCGAATGTAACGACGTCGCCCGGCTGTACGGCATGAGCCGATTTACGAACCACGATCCGGTTGACCCGAAAGCCGCCTTGCGAGACCAGCTGTGCCGCCAAGGTCCGGCTTTTGAAGAGGCGCGCATGCCACAACCATTTGTCCAGCCGCAGCTTCTCGACGGTCGTTTCGGTCATTTCACCCTCGCCACGTCGCGCAATATGGCAAACGGCGAGGCAGGATCGAACGGCCGCGCCTGCCTATCGCCACGGCGCGTTTTGCCATTGCCGCCATTACGTTTTTTCTGCCGAAACAGGTAACCGCCGTCGGTCTGCTCGGCCCGGCAACCCAGATCGTGCATAATCGCGGCGCACGCGGCACCGCTACAGCCCGCCATGGAAACCAATTGCGCGTCCTCCTTAAAAGCGCCGTTTTTCGTGCGTTTGCGAACCGCCGCGGCGAGCCGTTCCGCACTGTCGAGCCTGATCGCCCGGTCGCCCAAGAGGCGGTAGCCGACCAATTCCCAAAAATTCCCCGGAACCGTATCGAGGGGCACCGAGTGCGATTGACCGACCCTTGGCGCCGGATGCCCGATGTACACCGCGGCCAGCACCGCGCGCAGCCGTTGCACCGTGGGCCGCAGCAGCGGCGCGAAATAAAGCGCATGCACGCCGAAGCGCAGCCCTAGGCGCGTCAACGTCTTCTTGTCCGCGCCGTCCAGCGCCGAAATCTGGCCGCGCGCCGAAGCCCGCCGGATCGATCCCAGGCCCTCCGACAATTGGAACACGATGCCGCGGGCGGCCGCGTCCATCGCCGCATCGCGCGCCTTGAAAAGCGGTGTCATTTTTCGACGCAGATGGCTCTCGAACCATTCGGACAGCCGTGCATGGATACGGTCCCGCGCCCGTGCATCGATAAATTCATTTCGGAGTAGATTGATCTTCGGATGCAACACGGTGTCGCCGCGGTCGAGCGCGGCAATTTCCTCGTCGCACCAGCGAATCCGCCCGGTCCGGCTTAACGAGAATGCGTCATCCGCAGCGTCGCAAAGCGCGCTGACCCGCGTATCGATTTCCAACGCGATCGTACTACGCGCCGCCGAAACCAAGGTCAGCGTCTCTTCGCGGCTTTGCGCCGCATCGCGCACGAATTTGAGGCCGGTCATCGTTCCGGCAACCATGCCCTCGACCACCACTTCGCCTTCCTTCGATACGTAGGAAAGCAGCGCCACATCGCCTTGTCGCTGTTTGGCGAGCACGGGTGCCCGGCGGTCGACGAACCGCTGCAGGAGCCGCTGGTGGAGCGCATCGGAAAGCCGGTCCTCGATCTTTCGCGCCACCTCCTGCCAATGGACGCTGTCGGAAAGCCAGTCCGGACGGTGGCTGATATAGGTCCAAGTCCGTACATGGGCAATCCGTTGGGTCAAGGTGTCGATATCCCCGCTGACATTGTCGAGTCGGCTGATATGACCGGCCACCCAATCTTCCGGCAGCCGCGCATCGAGAGTGCTGAGATGCAGATAGACCTGTTTCAGCAACCGAACATGGATATCCGGCATCACCTTGCGGAAGTCGGGAATCTGGCACACGTCCCACAGCAGGCGCACCGCTGCCGGGTTGACGGCCCGCTCGATAATTTCGCTGTCGGTCGCCAACGCCTTCAACGTCCGGAAATCGTCGGCCTCCCGCGCCCGGAACAGGAGTGGCGAGGTGGGGCGCCGGGACAGGCTTTCGAGCAACTGGCGTGGCGTGCGGAAATCGAAATCCCGATTGCGCCAATACAACCGGTCGAGCGTATCGTATCGATGGGATTCGATCGCCTCCACGGTCTCGTCGTCCAGCGCGGGGATATTGTTGGTCACTCCGAAAGTGCCGTCATGCTGGTAACGGCCGGCGCGCCCCGCGATCTGCCCGATTTCCGCCGGCTTCAATCGGCGCGGCATCCGGCCGTCGAACTTCCGCATGCCCGCAAATGCGATATGCTCGATATCCATGTTGAGGCCCATGCCGATGGCATCGGTCGCGACCATGTAGTCGACTTCGCCAGCCTGATACATCTCGACCTGCGCATTGCGGGTCCGCGGCGACAGCGCGCCCAAGACCACGGCGGTCCCGCCGCGCTGACGGCGGATCAACTCCGCCAGGCCGTAAACTTCATTCAACGAGAAGGCGACGATCGCGGTGCGGCGCGGCAGGCGGGTAAGCTTCTTGGCGCCCGCATAGGATAGGATCGAGAAGCGTGGCCGCGTTTCGATTTCCGCTTCCGGTACGAGTTTTTTCAACAGCGGCGCGATCGTGTCCGAGCCGAGCAGCATGGTCTCCTCCCGGCCGCGGGCGTGTAGCAGCCGGTCGGTGAAGATATGACCGCGATCGGCGTCGGCGCAGAGCTGAACCTCGTCGATAGCGAGAAAATCGACTTCGCGGCCGAGTGGCATGGATTCTACGGTGCAGATGAACCAGCGCGGCCGCGGCGGAATGATTTTTTCTTCGCCGGTGATCAGAGCAACAGCGCGCCGCCCCTTCAACGCAACGACCCGGTCGTAGTTCTCGCGAGCCAACAGCCGTAGGGGGAAACCGATCATGCCGCTGTCATGGCCGAGCATTCGGTCGATCGCCAGATACGTCTTGCCGGTATTCGTGGGACCCAATACGGCCCGGATCCGGCCTCGTTTTTCAAACAGCGCCATGCTATCTCGAAGATCGCGGGATTCTGCCACAATATCAAGGCTTGGTGTGCTGATTCACGTAAAATTCAATCCCTTGAATTTTACGATCAAGACACTAAACCTCAATGTTCTCCAGCAGCGGAACGAAGGCGACCGGTAGATGGCAGCTTTCGCTTACAGCACCTTTCCGGTTCTTTTCGAACACGATCAGCGACTGCGTCCAATCCCGCCGGCCAACCGGAACCACAAGGCGGCCGCCAGGCCGGAGCTGTTTCAAAAGTAAATGCGGCGCTTTCTTCGCGGCCGCGGTAACGATGATCCCGTCATAGGGCGCTTCGGCCTGCCAGCCCTTTGCACCGTCGGCATGCAGCACCGTGACGTTTTCGTAATTCAACCCCGCCAATCGCACGCGCGCGCTGTCCGCCAAGGCACCGATCCGTTCGAGCGTGATTACGCGGGATGCGATCTTCGACAGCACAGCCGCCTGATAGCCACAGCCCGTCCCGATCTCCAGCACGCGCGAGTCGGGCGAAAGCCTCAGCATGTCCGTCATGATGGCGACGATATAGGGTTGCGAGATGGTCTGGTCCAAGCCGATCGGCAAGGGTCGGTTTTCGTAGGCCTTATCACGTAGTTCGGGTGGAACGAATACGTGCCGCGGCACCGCCATCAACGCGGCGTGCGTTGCTGGATCGAGATAATCCCGGCCTACGTAACGGCTGGTATCCGCGACTTCACGGGCAATGATCGTCAGCAGCCGCTTGTGCTCGTGGAGATAGGTGTCTTTCATGTCGTTCACTCAATGACTGGCAACATGCTGCATATAGCGATGCAAACCCTTGCAGCATCATCGTCGCCATCACATATAGCGCGCAGGGTATACTCTTGGGGTGGAACGATAGAACGATGACGACCAAAAAAACAAAGAAAACAGAATCCAAAAAGCGCAAGAAACCGGCGGACACTGGTGAGGAAACCCTCACGTTTCAGGCTGAGGTAAGCCGCCTACTCGACATTGTCGCCAACGCGCTTTACAGCGAAAAGGAAATTTTTATCCGCGAGCTCGTCTCGAACGCGGCCGACGCCTGCGACAGGCTGCGGTATGCAGCGATAACAGAGCCCGAACTAGTCGAAGGCGACGCCGATTACGCGATCGCGCTGGGGACCGATAAGGAAGCGCGGACATTGACGTTCTCCGACAATGGAATCGGCATGAGCCGGGAGGAGTTGATCGAGAATCTCGGCACGATCGCGCGCTCCGGCAGCTCCGCATTCGTCGATCAGCTTTCCGGAGATGCCAAAAACGACGTGTCGCTGATCGGCCAGTTCGGCGTCGGCTTCTATTCCTGCTTTATGGTCGCGGACAAGGTCGAAGTGGTCAGCCGGCGCGCCGGCGAAGACCAGGCCTGGCAATGGACGTCGGACGGCAAGGGCGCGTTCACCGTTGCCGAAGCGGAAAAGGACGGCCACGGTACGAAGATAACAGTCCATCTCAAGGAAGACGAAGCGGACTATGCCGAACCGCTCCGGGTACGGCATGTCATAAAGACCTATTCCGACCACATCGCGTTCCCGATCACAGTTAGTGACGGCAGCGATGATGGTGATACGGAGGCCGTCAACACCGCGTCGGCCCTGTGGACGCGGTCGCGTAATGACATTACCGAAGAGCAGTACACCGAATTCTTCCATCACGTATCACAAATGATGGGCGAGCCCTGGTCGACCTTGCATTTTCGCGCCGAGGGCATGATCGAATATACGGGGCTGCTGTACATCCCCTCGTCACGGCCCTTCGACCTCTACAATCAGGATCGGACGTCCAAGGTTCGCCTGTACGTGAAGCGAGTCTTCATCACCGAAGATTGCGAGGAACTCCTGCCGCGTTGGCTGCGGTTCCTGCGCGGCGTCATCGATTCCGAAGACCTGCCGCTCAATATCAGCCGTGAGATGCTGCAGAACAATGCGGTACTGAGTAAAATCCGCGCCGGCATTACGACCCGCGTCATCAAAGAGCTTGAATCGAAAGCAGAGAAAGACGCGGACGCCTATGCGGCATTCTGGGAGAATTTCGGCGGCGTTCTGAAGGAAGGGCTGTACGAGCCTTCCGGCGATAAAGAAGCGCTGCTCGGCCTTGCCCGTTTCCCGTCCACCCATGGCGACGGCATCGTGTCCCTCGCCGACTATATCGGCCGTATGAAGGAAGGCCAGAAGGCGATCTACTACATCACCGGCAGCGATGGCGATGCCTTGGCGCGCAGTCCGCAGCTTGAAGGTTTCCGCTCGCGCGGCATCGAAGTGCTGATGCTGACCGATCCCGTCGACGAGTTCTGGGTGCCCATGGTCGGCGCTTACGAGGAGAAGCCCTTCAAGTCGGCCACTCAGGGCGGGGCGGACTTCGACGAAATTAAATCGGACGGAAGCGACGATAAAGCCGAGGAAGACAAAGCGGACGACACGCCCCGTGAGGATATTGACCGGCTGATCGCGGCGATGAAACTGGCGCTGGGCGAAGACGTGAAGGATGTCCGCATTTCGGCCCGGTTGACCGAGAGCGCCGTCTGCCTCGTCGCCGACGAAGGCGACATCGACATGAACCTGGAGCGGATGTTGAAAGCGCACCAGCAAGTCGAAACCCGCGCACCGCGAATCCTCGAAGTCAATTCGGGTCATGCGCTGATCAAGGAACTGGCCGAGAAGGCCAAGAATGGCGACGGCGCGACCGACGACGCAGCGCATTTGCTGCTGGATCAGGCGCGCA
>Ga0315338_1002911_pt1 | contig 15881 bp, 13 predicted proteins | sample ASW8metaG_FD_204518 | JGI IMG/M metagenome (GOLD analysis project Ga0315338, IMG submission 204518) | Ammonia-oxidizing marine archaeal communities from Monterey Bay, California, United States - ASW #8 | ecosystem: Environmental > Aquatic > Marine > Coastal | place: USA: California | collected... | reverse complement strand
TCAAAGTTCGCCGCCAGAATAGAGACCCCTTTTTGACGGCAAAGGCCCATTAGTTGCGTGGCTGGAGGTGGGTCTGGGAATAGTCTTCGGCGATGCCTTCGATCGAGGTTCACCCATCATTTCGGAGAGTTCGAGCTCTCTTTTTAGCCGGTTTTCGTTGCTATTACCGCCTTCGAGCGTGAAGCGGGTAATGTCGACAAGCTGTTCAAGAAGGCGTGCGGGGAGAAGGATGATAAAAAGCGGCGTACTTATTACCGCAAGGCGCTGGAGTTGATCAATGAAAATACTGTCGTTCTCATGCTCGGCCATCTGCCTGTAGACCAAGCGAACCGCAGGGGTCTTAAGAATTTTAAGACCAATTGCCGGGGTGACACCTGCTGGGCCTATGGCGGGGCGTCGCATTCCCGGTTTGAAAATGGCAAGGATTCCAAGCAGGCCGGCCGTTGAGTTTCTAGAGCATTCGCCGTTTAATAGTACGCGGAGGCCCCTCACCCTCCCATGGCGCAAGCGCGCCGTGGGTCGCTCCCTCTCCCGCGAGCGGGAGAGGGTAGGCTTACCGAGGTTTCAGCCGAGGCTAGCCGAAGTGGGTAAGGGAACCTTTTGTGAGTAAAATTAATCGGTGAATGCATTAGCAGAAAAATAATTTTAGTAATAACGGCGGTTCCGCGCGGCGTGGAGGACCGCCGTTTTCCTGTAAACGGAATGTCAACTAAAAAAACAGCGAGCCGTATAAGGAAGTACATTATCTGGGGCGGTTTATGTGTCCCGAAACTTAGAATATACGGAACACCACCCGCGTCGAACCGGATTTCAAATGATGTTTGAAGTTTAGCGCTAAACAGAAGCAAATTTTCAAGACCCGAATTCTTCGGATTAGCCACTGAGCGACATCCAAATTTAATTATAGGTGATCAGGAGAAATTAATGGGAGCACCCACTGGAGAGACCGACAAACATTTACCAATTGCCGGCATGCTCTGGATGGGCGGCGCTACACTATTTTTTTCTATATCTTTCACAGTGGTGAAAGGGCTGCAGGACGATGGTCTGACGGTTTACCAGGCTGTGCTATTTCGACAAATGCTTGGCATAGCTATTTTCATGCCAATGATCATCAGCAGCGGCCTCGCCCCCTTACGGACCAAAGTACCGGTCCGACATTTTTATCGGGCTGCGTTCGGATTTGTAGGGATGTGCACCGGCTATTATTCGTTGTCATTAATCAATGTCGCTGACTCCGTAGCCCTCCAGTTCACACTTCCCTTTTTTACGATGTTCGCGGCAGTCTTACTGCTTGGTGAAAAAATTTATTCCCACCGTTTGATGGCAACGTTGGTTGGGTTTGCCGGCGTTTTAATTATAACTCGTCCGGGCTTTACTGACGTAAACATGGGAATTTTATTCGCCCTTGCGGCATCCGCATTCCACGCCGTATCGGACACCTACGCCCGTTACCTTGCCCGATATGACAAGATCCAAACGATAATGATTTTCAATTTCGTTTTTACCATACCGATAGCGGCCATTCCCGCGGCCATTTATTGGTCCCCCCTCTCATCGGAAATTTGGCCGCAATTGATTTTATTTGGTGTTGCCGGAATTAGTGCCCAATTTTGTTTAACGCGTTCATTCGGCCTTGCTCAGGCAAGCCTGGTGTCGCCAATTTTGTTTTTTAGGCTTCCCCTCGTAGCGGTAATTGCTTTTTACGCCTTCGATCAACAATCCGAGATATGGACATGGGTTGGTGCGGGCGTAATTATTATAGCAACCACTTGGATGACTCGTATTGAGCTAAGAAAAAGCATAAAATAAGTTTTCCCCAAAACATAGCTGTACAAATGACCGGGTTACCAGACATCGCGGGTCAATTCACCTTACGGACCATCACTTCAACTTACGCTTTAAGAAAACCCCGCATCGGCGGTTTGTTGTCTTTCGTTGGCGGCGAAGCGGAAGCTAATTCTGGAGTCCATCACGTCTGTTAGTAACCGAGAGCAGACTCTTCTGTAAGTGAAACAGAGGCCCGAGTTCCGACCAGACCGTCGTTGCAACTGCCGAGCCCCGGCCGCTGTGTCCGCTAGCGCGAATGGCGACGACGAGATTTTTATCGCGGCTGAATTTTGCCGCCAAAGGTGCCATAGATTGACTGTCTAACATCTGTGAATCCCCCTTTTCGAAATTGCTTCCGGCTTCACACCTACCGCGACTCCGCCAGCGCACGTTCGAGGTCGGACTCTCCCACGACCAACAGAAATCTGGCGTCGTGGGTTTCGGTCAGCGCCTTTAGCTGGTCGACCAGCGCGTCTTCTTTGCGTTACGCAGAACCGAAACGGCACAGTAACGGGAATGCAGACCAACTGCCCGGATTTGCCAGCCGATGCCGATCACCTTGACACCCGTGCGGCCGAGATTGCGGACCACCGCGAGCCCGGTCGGGCTGTCGACACCAAGAACAATGACTGTCGGCTTCAGGGGAAAGAGGGAACGCCCCGCCCGTGACCGTAACGCCCCTGAGACTGCGATCAATCGGGTTAATTTATTTTAAAGACCGGTTCCGGGCCGGCGCCTTTGTGAAAAAATCGAAAAAAATCCTCAGAACCGCCATCAATCAATTGTTCTCATTTTGTTCTTATGATAGGAATCGATTCCATAAAAATTCTGGGAGCGCACCGTGAACACACCGGACACCGAGAACCAGGGAGACGCTTTGCGCGACGACATTACCGATATGATTGCCTATGCGCTATGGCGCCACTGGAAGCAGCGCCCGCCCAAACGGGATCTGTCGGCCACAAGGCGATGGGCCCGATACGCGACCGCTCATCTTGATCTCTGCGGTATCGAATGGACACAAAAACCACCCGCCAACTCTCACAGCGACGCGAACTTCTGAACTAGGACACTAGAGAATCCGGTGCAAGTCGGGTATTATCGTTCCTTGTAATATTGTGTAGTAGTAGTATTGCACGCGGACATAGATGTGACCCTTGACCCGGGATCTCTATCCCGAGTCGTCCTCGCGAGGGTGTATGAAGATCGATGACGGGGCCGGCCATGCCGTAAAAGCACCGGAGGCTATCTTAGGATTGGGGATCGCCGGGTTGGGCGTGGCCAGTACCATGGTGCTGCCCGGCGTAGAAAAATTTCCCCATGCCCAGATCGTCGCCGCCGCCGATCTGCGGTCCAACGCTCTCGATGCCTTCAGACAAACCTATGACGGCCGCGGCTATGAAAGCGTCGAGGCGCTGTGCGCCGATCCTGGCGTCGACGTCGTCTGGATCGCGACCCCCAACCATTTGCATTGTGACCACACGGTGATGGCGGCTGAGCACGGCAAGCACGTGATCTGCACCAAGCCAATGGCCCTGACGCTAAATGAATGCGAGGCCATGTGTGATGCCGCGGACTGCAATGGCGTCAAGCTGTTGTGTGGTCAAACTTACTCCATGAGTCCCGACATTCAGTCGTTGTGGACGGAATCTCGGTCCGGAAAGCTCGGACGCCTGATTTCCATCAACACCTGGTTCTCAACAGACTGGCTGCTAAAGCCCCGCGTCGCGGAGGAACTCGACGAGGCGCTGGGCGGCGGCGTCATTCACCGGCACGCACCCCACCTGATCGATACCGTTCGCCTACTCGGCGGTGGCAAGGTGCGGAGCGTCCGGGCTTCCGTCGGGCGGTGGATGGAGGGGCGTCCGTGCCCTGGGAATTTTTCAGCCTTTCTGGAATTCGAGGACGGCACACCGGCTACCATCAGCTACAACGGCTACGGATATTTCGATACTTCTGAACTGACCTGGGGTATTGGAAACCGGATGTATTCTGCCGAAGAACGCATCGCGGTTAGGCACGCCCTGCGAATAGGCGACATCAATTCCGATGACGCCAAAGAGGGTATGCGGTTTGGCTCCAATGCCAATGAAGCGTCCAGTCACGGCAGCGCCTGGCACAATGAAGCCTCTTCCGGCACCCGTGCCCATATCCGCTGGTTTGGCATCACCATTGCCAGCTTCGAACGGGGCGACATCCGCCAATCGCCCAACGGCATATACGTCTATGACGATGACGGGCGGCACGAAATCCCGGTTGAGGGTGGTCGCGGCGTGGGTCTGCTCGAAATGAAGGAGATGTACGATGCCGTGGTCGACGGAAAACCCATATTGCATGACGGACGGTGGGCCCTGGCTACCACCGAGGTGGGTGAGGCGATGGTGCGATCGGGCCGCGAACGGCGCGAGATTATACTGTCGCATCAATGCGAAATCGCAGCGCCTGTGTGAAAGGAAGGAAGATTGTGAGAAAATCACGCAATGAGCGGCTGACACGCGTAGGCCTAGGAACGCCCATGGGCGATTTGCTACGCCGCTATTGGCAGCCGGTGGGAACGGCCGTCGAACTGGATAAAGACCCCGTTCAAATGATCCGGCTAATGGGTGAGGATCTTACCCTGTTCCGGTCCGCCGCCGGCGAATACGGCCTGATAGGTGATCGCTGCACACACAGATGCATGTCCATGGAATACGGCATTCCGGACAACCGGGGACTTCGTTGCGCCTACCATGGTTGGCTGTTCGGTGTGGATGGAAAATGCCTCGAACAGCCCTTCGAAGACCGGATGGACCCAAAATCCACTTTGAAGGCAAAGACCCCGATCAAAGCCTATCCGGTCAAGGAACTAGGGGGGCTGATCTTCACTTATCTTGGGCCTCTTCCGGCCCCCCTGCTCCCGCGCTGGGACGTGCTGGTTCGCGAAGACCTGGATCGGGCGGTGGCAATCCATGAACTGCCCTGCAACTGGCTCCAATGCATGGATAATGCCGCCGATCCCATGCATTTCGAATATCTGCATGGAGAATTGGGGAATTATACCCTCCAAAAACAGAGCAAGCCACCGGCGATGGTTCCCGCGCCCCACATCAAAATCGAATTTGATGTTTTCAAATTTGGCATCATGAAGCGGCGGCTTCTGGAAGGAGAACCGGAAGACGTGGACGACTGGACCACGGGGCATCCGCTTCTATTTCCTAATATTCTCGCCGTCGGTGTCGAGGCGGCGCCTACTTTGCAGTTTCGGGTGCCGGTCGACGACACGAACACCATCCAGTTCGCCTACCGCTGCAGTACCAGGAACTCAGGTGCCGGGCCCAAGCCGATGGTCGTGAAACGTCCCGACCTGTTTGACGCAGATGGCAAGATTCTCGCCAACACAATCCCGGCCCAGGATATGGTAGGCTGGGTGGGTCAGGGGCCCGTAACCGACCGGACGGTGGAACATCTTGGTCGGAGCGACGAGGGTGTCATCCTCTATCGGAAGCTGCTGGAGGAGCAGATGGACCGCATCGCTAGGGGCGAAGACCCCATGGGAATCATCCGCGAAAGGCGCGAAAACGAACCATCGATCAACCTTCGGCGCGAAATTACCCGCTTGCAAACCTTCGAACTGCAATACGAAGACACCTTCGACTCGCTCCAACGGATGGCCGAGAAACCCGAGACCTGAACGAGCGCGAGAAACACATATCAAGGTGATTTGGTTTTTGGCAATCGGATGTTTCTCACACAACCCATTGATTTGACCCTTTGCTGTGTCAAATCTGTGTCAAAACTGAATTTCTCTGAGAACCGACAGATACCGTGATACGGTAACCACCTGAATAATGTTTTTAGAGAAATTGGCGCGCCCGGGAAGATTCGAACTCCCGACCCCTAGATTCGTAGTCTAGTGCTCTATCCAGCTGAGCTACGGGCGCATGCCTAAACTGATTACCACGCGGTTTCCCGGGTGGGGAAAGAGGCCGGACGTTACTGAAATTGGCTCCATTAGGCAAGCGGGCCCTAACAACTTAGACTAAATTATGTGCAATACAGCTTGTGAAGCAGAATCGCTTTGAGTAACATGTGGTCTAATCAAGGGTTTGGCGACAAATTCGTGAATATTAGGTAACCATTTCCCGTAAATTTAACGGGCTATTTTGTTCATCACTAATCACAATGGGTGAGGCCCGTTAATGGCCCGTTTACGTTCCCACTTTTCTTTCATCTGCGCCGCCGTAGCATTGTCGGCCTGTTCATTTTCCTACGGTGACCTGTGGCCATCGCTGACCGGCAAAGATCCGAAGACGCCGGGCACAACGGCGCAGACAGTGGTTCAGATCCCAGCCTCGGCTGGGGAACGCAGCGGCCAGCCCACCGTGTCCCCGGGTAGCAGTACTCTAGCGCCGCCGATCCTCGGCACCAGCACCTTTGTGCCGCCAACCATCACGCCAGGCCAGCCCACCGGTACCTTTGTTGGTCAGAAAGTCTCTATGATACGCGGCGAATTGCAGCGCATGCGCCAGCAGACCCGACAGTGGAATGAGTCACTGCAGCAGATCCGTCGCAAAACCGGCGCCCATTCGCAGGCCTATCATTCCTCGATCGGCTCGATTAATGCGCGGCTGCAGGTCGGCACCACACCCGGCAACCCCTTCTTGGTGCAACAATGGAATGTCTCGCAAACGGCTTTGGCCAAGATCGGTTCAGACATTGAGCGGATGAATTCGCTGGCCAATTCGGTCGCTGGCACCAGCACCATGTCGTCCTATCTTCTGGAAACCACCCGCGCAGCCTACGGGCTGAGCGGGGCGGTCGAGGAAGATCACCGGCAGCTCGCCATCCTTGAGGACGAAGTCAACCGCACGGTGGTACTGATTGACCGACTGCTCAATGAGCTGAGCGAGGATATCAATCGCCAAACCACCTATGTCAGCAACGAACGAAACAACCTGACCTCGCTATCGCTAGCGATCAAGAACGGCGAATTACTGGGCCGCAGCCTGTCCAACCGCGCCTTCGGGACCGCCGCCCCGATCGCCTCCGCCAGGCCATCTGCGTCGTCGGCCCCGGCGGCCGCCGCTGCTAGCCGCCGGCCGCTGGTTGTGATCCGATTCGATCGGCCCAACGTCGCCTATCAGCAGGCACTCTATTCCGCCATCGACAAGGCACTCCAGCGGCGCCCTCAGTCGGGCTTCGATCTGGTTGCCGTCGCCGCGGCCAACGGATCGCCGGCCCAGGTAACCGTTGCCTCCAACAAGGCCAAGCGCAACGCTGAATCAGTCCTGCGATCCCTCTCGGAAATGGGCCTGCCGCTACAGCGCGTGCGCCTTTCGGCCATTACTAGCACCCGGGCACGAACCAACGAGGTTCACCTCTACGTCCGATAACGACGCTGGAACCGCTCTCCTAAAATAACCGACGCCCTTGGGCGCCGGTTTTTGTTTGATCGCAGGGAGCCTAACCCGACACCGCCACATTGTCGATCAGACGCGCCTCGCCGAGCCAGGCAGCGGCAAGGATTCGGGCTGGCCGGTCGGTATTTGGATCGATGGCGGCAAGCGGCTGCAAATTATCGGCATCGCAAACCGCAACATAATCGACCGCCCGAAAACCCGCCGCCAGCAAATTATCGGTGGCAACACGGCAGGCCGTATCGCAAGCCACCAGTCCCGACGTCACCTGGTCGGCAACCTGAGTCAACATCCTGTGAAGTGCTGGTGCCTGGGCCCTCTCGGCGCTCGACAAATAGACATTGCGCGACGAAATGGCGAGCCCGTCGGGCTCCCGTACGGTCGGCGCGCCGATGATCTCCACATCCATATCCAGATCGCGAACCAGACGGCGGATGACTTGCAACTGCTGGTAGTCCTTTTCGCCGAACACGGCCAGATCGGGGGCAGACTGCAGCAACAGCTTGGCCACGACAGTCGCAACGCCGGCGAAATGGCCGGGCCGGAAGGCGCCGCACAGACCGTCGGTCAGCCCCATGACCTCGACATTGGTGGCAAAGCCCGGCGGATAGATGTCGCCCGGCGCGGGTGCGAACAACAAATCGGTTCCAGCCTTCAAGAGCAGGTCTGAATCCCGTGTCTCGTCGGCCGGGTAGCTGCCAATATCCTCACCGGTGCCGAACTGTTTGGAATTGACGAACAGGCTGACGATCACCCGGTCACAGCGCGCCCGCGCCGCCGTCACCAGGCTCAAATGGCCATCATGGATTGCCCCCATGGTGGGCACCAGCGCGACGCTTTGTGCGTCGGCGCGCCATTGCCTGACTGTCTCGCGAAGACCGGCTACATGCCGCACAAGGGCGGGGGATGTTGTGGCATCGGCGCTAAAGGATAGCATTGTAGAACTTGAACAGGTCAAACGTGAATGTGTCAAACGTGAATATGACATGGAAAGTCCGGGCCAGGAAGGCGGCGCGGGCGCCTACTTGCCTTTTCCTTTGCCCTTGGCGGGCAATTCTCTAAAGCAATTTTCCGGCCCCGGAAAGCGCCGTGCCTTTACATCGCTGGCGTATTCGGCCACGGCCTTGGATATTTGCGGGCCCAGATCGGCATAGCGGCGGACGAATTTGGGCGTGAAATCTGCGAACAGCCCGAGCATGTCTTCGGTCACTAGCACCTGGCCATCGCATTCGGCAGACGCCCCAATCCCGATGGTCGGTATGGCGACCGCGCTGGTCACCTCGCGCGCCAGCGGCTCTACCACTCCTTCGACAACTACGGAAAACGCGCCAGCATCGGCCACCGCGCAAGCATCGGCAATGATACGGCGTGCCTCGCCACGGCCGCGGCCGCGGGCGCGATAACCGCCGAGTTGGTTGACACTTTGCGGCATCAGCCCGACATGCCCCATCACCGGAATGCCGCGGGCGACAAGAAACTGCACTGTTTCAGCCATTTCCGTGCCACCTTCGAGTTTAACCGCGTCGCACCCGGTCCACCGCATCACCTTCGCGGCACTGCGGAACGCCTTTTCCGGCGATTGCTGATAGGAGCCGAACGGCATATCGACAACGACGCAAGCGCGCTGAGACCCACGCACCACCGCCGCGCCATGACTGATCATCATCCCAAGCGTCACACCGAGGGTACTATCCAGCCCATAGAGCACCATGCCGACCGAATCCCCGACGATAAACATATCGGTGTGAGGATCCAGGAAGGATGCCATCGGCGCGCTGTAGGCAGTCAGCGACACGATCGGCTCCCCGCCCTTCCGGGCCTGGATCTCCGGGACGGAAATACGTTTCCTGCGGTCGACCGCGCTCAACATGCCCTCCGGGTTGGCAAAAAGATCCGGGCGACAGCAAACTCACAAGCCTGATCGCGCCGGGACGCCGAGTTTTACGCGTATTTATCAGGCCGGGAAAGTATTTCCTTATAGTTTTAGCCGATGAAACCATGGCGCTCGGGACCGCTTTGGCTCATAAAGAAGCGGCAGAAGATATTGGAATAGACACCGGTGTTCACAGGATTTCGAATTTTACAGATCTGTAAAATTTTTGCTGCGACCGTCGCGCTCCTTGTCGTCGCCACCGGGTGCGCACAATACACCGCCCCTCAGGCCAAGCGGCACATGGTCGCTGCCGCTAATTCCCACGCCGCGAAGGCCGGGCTTGCCGTGCTGCGCGCCGGTGGCAGCGCCGTGGATGCCACCATCGCGGTGCAGATGGTCCTGACCCTGGTGGAACCGCAAAGTTCCGGCATCGGCGGCGGCGCGTTCATGATCCATTACAGCCCGGGCAAGCCGGAAGACGGTTTGGATGACAATTTTCAGGCCTATGACGGTAGAGAGACGGCACCGGCGGCGGCCACGGATGCGCTGTTTCTCAATAGTATCGGCCGGCCGCTGCCGTTTCTGATGAGACAGGTGGGCGGGCGCGGTGTGGGGGTCCCCGGCACGCTCCGTATGCTGGAAATGGCCCACAAACGTCACGGCAAGCGTCCCTGGAAAAGTTTGTTCGACCACGCGATCCTGCTAGCGGAAAAGGGATTTCCCGTCTCCCCCAGACTGCACGCAATGATCAAGCGCGACAAACACCTCAAAAAATTTCCCCAGGCGCGGCACTATTTCTACACCCCGGACGGGGAGCCCCTGCCGGTTGGCACAAGGCTCAGAAATCCCGTGCTGGCGGCGACGCTCCAGCGCATCGCGACCGGCGGCGCCGATGCATTTTACAATGGCGCCATCGCCAGCGATATCGCCAATGCTGTGCGCAATTCCGATTGGCTCCCAGCGGAGATGACGACGCTTGATTTGGCACGATACCGGGCTAGGGACCGTCGTATCCTGTGCCGCCCCTATCGCCAATGGCGGGTTTGCGGCATGCCACCACCGACTTCGGGCGGTATAGCCACGCTGCAGATCTTGGGTTTGCTGGAACAATTCGACCTGTCGCGCCTGCGGCCCGGATCGCCCCAGGCGGTGCATTTAATATCGGAGGCTAGCCGGCTGGCCTTCGCCGACCGTAATTATTATTTGGCCGATCCTGATTTTGTCTCGGTACCCACCGACGGGCTCCTCGATCTGGCTTATTTGCGCGGCCGCGGGCGGCAAATCTCCGCCGGTAGCAGCATGGGTGCTGCCCTGCCCGGGGTGCCACCGAGAGTGGCAACGCGCGAGCGGGCTCCCGATGACGGTGATGAACGCCCCATTTCGACCAGCCACGTCAGTGTGGTGGATGCCAAGGGCAATGCTGTTTCCATGACCACGACAGTGGGGATGCCGTTCGGCTCGCGGCTAATGGTGCGTGGCTTTATGCTGAATGACGAACTCACCGATTTCGCGGCCGTCCCGGTACGCCATGGCTTGCCGGTGGCCAACCGTCCCGGTACGCTAAAGCGGCCGCGCAGTTCCATGGCCCCGACCATTGTGACCGATAGCCAGGGACGGCTGGTGATGACGGTGGGATCACCGGGTGGTTCAAGTATTATCGGCTATGTCGCAAAGACATTGATCGCAGCGCTCGACTGGAATCTGCCGCTGCAGGATGCCATCTCGCTACCCCATCACATTAACAAGAACGCCCTTACCGAGCTGGAAAAAGGCACCGGGCTGGAAAATATTGCGCCGGCCCTCAAAAAGCTCGGCCACATCGTGAGAATTCGAAGCAAGACCAGCGGCCTGCATGGCATCCGGGTCCTGCCCAATGGGCTTGAGGGCGCCGCCGACCCGCGCCGCGAAGGCGTGGCGATTGGCGATTGAGTAGAGGACGCTTGACCCACGGACAGGCCCAAAACCCGACCCGCAGCCCGGCGTCATGAGCCGAATCGCAACCGCTTTCAACGCGTTGCCGGCCATCGTGCGCGGCCCGGTCTGGATGATTATGGGCGGCCTGTCGCTCATCCTTCTAGCCATCGTCATCCGCCATTTGCAGTCAAAATATCATGTGCTGGAAATGATCTTTCTGCGCAGCGTAATCAGCTTTCTACTTATCCTGCCCTGGGCGTTGCGCCAGCGCCGCCGAGAACTGACGACAAAAAGATTGCCGCTGCATATTTTTCGCAACGGAATGCACTACCTGGGCAATATCGGCTGGTTCGTCGGCGTCACACTGGTCAGCCTCGCCGATCTGCAGGCGCTGCAGTTCACCACGCCGCTTTTCACCATCATCCTGGCGGCCATCTTCCTACGCGAATTGGTGGGACCGCACCGCTGGATCGCCACCGCGCTGGGATTTGTTGGCGCCCTAATCATCATCCGACCCGGATTTATCCCGATCGGCGCCGGCACCATCGCCGTAGTGTTGTCGGCCATATTCTACGCCTCATCCCAGACCGCGACGAAATCCCTGTCGCGCACCGACACGCCCAACGCCATCCTGCTTTACATGTCGCTAATCTTTATACCCCTATCGGCGATCCCGGCAGCCTTCGTCTGGGTGGCGCCGGCGTGGGAGGACACTATTCCCATCATCCTGCTGGGCATGTTCGGCTATCTGGCGCATTCCTGCATCATCCGGTCGTTCGCCACCGCGGATGCGAGCTATGTCATGCCGTTCGATTTCCTGCGCCTGCCCATTGCCGCCGCCTTTGGGTTCTTTCTGTATCAGGAACGGCCGGAATTCTGGGTCTGGATCGGCGCCGCAATCATCTTTGTCGCGACCTATTACATCACCTGGCGCGAAGCGCAGGTAGCAAAACGGACAGCCACCCCATGACCAGAACTAGTCAGACAACAGATGCCAATCAGACGTCGGATACACCGGACACACCGGAAAATCTGATAAAAATGTTGGCAGGCAAACACAAGCGGGCGCGGCTTGGTCATCCATGGATCTTTTCCAACGAGATCGAGATGACGCAAACCGTCAAGGTACTGCCAGCGGGATCGGCGGTGCGTTTCATAGACGCGTCGGGCACATCGCTCGGCACCGGTTTTTTCAATCCCCATTCGCTGATCGCCGGGCGCCTCATGAGCCGCGATGGCGAGCCCATAGACCGCACCCTGATTAATACCCGTCTTGGCCGGGCGCTTGCCCTGCGTGAACGCCTGTTCGCGGCGCCCTATTACCGCCTGATCCATGCCGAAGCCGATGGGCTGCCCGGTCTGATTGTCGACCGCTATAACGCGTATCTGGTGATAGAGGCCAATACCGCCGGCATGGACCGGATGCTCGACGAAGTGATTGGCGCCATACAATCGTTGCTGGCGCCCAAAGGCATTCTCCTAAAGGGTGATGGCGCGGCGCGCCGTCAGGAGGGGCTGGAACCCAACAGTCGCTGGATCGGCGAGCAGCCGCCGGGGCCACTCCGGATCGTAGAAGGTGGCGTGACATTTTTTGCCGACCCCAACAGCGGGCAAAAAACTGGCTGGTTCTTCGATCAGGCCGCCAATCGGGCGCTGGTGGCGCGCTACGCAAAAGGTGGATCGGTACTGGATCTGTATTGCTATCTCGGTGGGTTCGGCCTGCAGGCAGCCGCTGCCGGCGCGACATCGGTCACCGCCATTGACCGGTCGGAACCGGCGCTCGATCTGGCGGCCCAATCGGCGGCACTCAACGGGATGGCGCCGCGTTGTACATTCCGCCGGGCGAAGGCGTTCGACTACATGGAGCGGCTGGCGGGCGATAGTCAGACATTCGGTATTGTCGTCGCCGACCCGCCGGCCTTCGTCAAATCTCGCAAGGATATTAAGGCCGGCGCCCGCGGCTACCGCAAGATGGTGTGCCTCGCCGCCCCCCTGGTGGCACAAGGCGGGCTGTTGTTCGTGGCCTCGTGCTCGCATCACGTGGATACAACCCTGTTTGCGGAACAGGTGCGCCGCGGGCTGAGCGATGCGAGACGCGATGCACGTATTCTGCACAGCGGCGGCGCCGGGCCGGATCACCCGGTCCACCCGCACCTGGCGGAGTCCGCATATCTTAAATACCAGCTGCTGCAGCTCGACTAGGGAATTTGTGCCCCTTGAGGGGGGTAAATTGTCTTTTTTGAAAAACAACCCCATGCAATGCGGGTTTTGCCGCCAATTCCTCACCGCATTCACCCGTGCTATAATCCGGTGAAATTCGGGAGAAGCAGCCATGAACCCCATTCGAATCAGTAAGCTGGATCATGTGGTGTTGCGGGTCGCGGATATCGAAAAATCGATCCACTTCTATCGCGATATTCTGGGATGCCCGGAAAAACGGCGAAAAGAGGATGCCGGCCTGTATCAATATCAGGCCGGGGCGTCGATGATAGATCTGGTGCCGCTCGACAGTCCGGGCGGCAGGCAATCGGGTTACGGACCACCGGGTCAGGGGCGCAATTTGGAGCATTTCGCGCTGACCGTGGAGGAATTCGACGAAGACGCGCTGCGCCGCTATCTTGCCGACAATGGCATTAGGCCGACAAAGTCGGGCCGGCGGTTCGGCGCCGAGGGGTACGGGCCGTCGATCTATTTCGAAGATCCAGACGGCAACGTGGTGGAGCTGAAAGGCCCATCTGAAAAATGACGGGAAATAGAGGGAAAATAGAAAATGTTGAAAATTATCGGGCGCAACACATCGTCCAATGTCCAGAAAGTCCTGTGGATTTGTGGCGAGCTGGGCCTGCCGTTCGAGCGCGAAGATTTGGGTGGCCCGTTTGGCGGCAATGACACGCCGGAATATCGGGCGCTAAACCCCAACGGCCGCGTGCCGACCATCGTCGATGACGGCTTCGTGCTGTGGGAATCCAACTCCTGCTCACGGTATCTGGCGTCGAAACACGCGTCCGGCACGCTTTATCCGACCGATCCGCTCATCCGCGGCAATGGCGAGCGCTGGATGGACTGGCAGCTCACCACCATGAGCCCGACGCTGGTGCCAGTATTCTGGGGCCTCATCCGGACCAAACCGGAGGACCGCGACATGGATGCCATCAATGAGGCCCGTAAGAATCTGTCGGCCAATATCGCCATCGTGGATGCGCACCTTGCGGGCTCGAAATATTTGGCCGGCGACGACTTCACGGTGTGCGATATCCCGCTGGGCATCACCGCCTATCGCTGGTTCGCCATGGATATGGAGCGCGAGGCTTATCCTAACTTTCAGCGCTGGTACGGCCTGCTGTGTGACCGCCCACCGTTTCAGGAACACGTCATGCAGCCCTTAGCATAGGATTGTTCATATGGCCGAGATCGCAGAACTAGGTTCGGACATCGACTTCGTCGAAGCCGACATGAATTACATTGTCGATGACGGCATTCCGCCGGTCCGCTACGTGGACTGGCCGGAAGAAGAGCACAAGGCGCACAGGCCAGCCTACGAATCCCGTCGAATGCGAATTAACAACGGACGGGCCAATATCGACGATTTCGCTCTGCGGACGCACGGGTTTAAACTAGTCACCCATGACACCGCGATGCGAGACTTCTTTGACGAAGACGACGTCCGCCGCGTCTATTATCCGGAAACCGAACAGCTCATCAAGGCCGAGAGCGGCGCCCGGCGGGTCCACGTCTTCGATCACACACTGCGGACCGCCGACGAATCGCGTCTGGCCGAGCACTGGATCCGTAACCCGGTTTACTCGGTTCACAACGATTATACCGAACGCTCGGCGCCGCAGCGGGTGTGCGATTTTCTGCCCGATGAAGCAGACGAGCTGCTAAAGCGGCGCTATGGCATCGTCCAGACCTGGCGCGCCATCAACACGACAATCGAGTCACAACCGCTGGCGCTGATCGATGGTGCGACTATCCCGCAAGTCGGCTTCATTCCCTACCAGCGGCGCTATCGCAACCGAACCGGCGAAACTTACCATATTGCCTATAGCCCGGAGCATCGCTGGTATTACTTCCCCCGGATGGCCCGCAACGAGGCGATTGTCTTTAAGGTCTTCGATACCGACCCCAGCGCCGGCGTGCGGTTCACCGCCCACAGCGCGTTCGACGACCCCACCACCCCGCCCAACGCCAACATCCGCGAAAGCATCGAAATGCGGGCGCTGGTGTTTTATTGAGGATGAAAGCTCCTCCGCATCCCGGCGAAGTGCTCCGGGAACTTTGCCGGGACCCATTGGGTTTGAGTGTGCCCAAAGCCGCCGCACGGATTGGCATGACGCGCAAGGCGCTGTCGGAGCTTCTCAATGCCATAGCGGCATTTCGCCTTAGATGGGCATCAGGCTGTCGGAGGCATTTGGCGGCAGTGCCGAAAGCTGGCTTACCCAGCAGATGCAATTTGACCTAGCAAAATTCCAGAAGAAGGCAGACTCCATCAAGGTCCGAAGATTCAAATCGACGTAGGGATATTTTTATCACCGTTAGCCGGAATGACCCGCCCCTACTCCCCCCCCGCCGCGTATTTCTTTTCCGCTTCGTAGTAATCGGGGAAGCCGACGATGTCGCGGAGGTGGGCGAAGTCGGACAGGGTGTCGGGTATCCGGCCTGCTTTAATTGCCGCCAGCGCGTTTTCCATGGCTGTCATAGCCGAATTCAGCAGGGTCAGCGGGTACAGCACGATCTTGAAGCCCATCTCACCCAACGCATCGGGGGCCAGCAACGGGGTGTCGCCCTGTTCCACCAGATTGGCCATTTTGTGGCCCGGCACGCCGTCGCAGAAGGCGCGCATTTCGGCTTCGTTTTGGGGCGCTTCG
>Ga0315338_1002909_pt1 | contig 15885 bp, 14 predicted proteins | sample ASW8metaG_FD_204518 | JGI IMG/M metagenome (GOLD analysis project Ga0315338, IMG submission 204518) | Ammonia-oxidizing marine archaeal communities from Monterey Bay, California, United States - ASW #8 | ecosystem: Environmental > Aquatic > Marine > Coastal | place: USA: California | collected... | reverse complement strand
TAGGGCGACCCCAGAAAGTTGAAATGGGCGATTTCCGACATTTCCACGTTATATACCCGTGATATGGCGTAAAGGGTCTCTCCCGCCCTGACAGCATGGGTCCTAAAAGCTGGAATTTTTATCTGCTGTCCAGGATGGATCGTATAGGGAGCGCGCATGGCATTAAGGGCCAGAACTGACTTGAGCGGAACATTATGCCGCGCAGCCACACGGGAAACCGTATCTCCGCTATTTACCGTCACAAATTGATAGGAAAGATCCTGGTAATATGGTGAAAAATCCGCCGGCATGACAACCGTTGCCCCAGCAGTTACACGGGTTGTCGCCGGGGGCGTATAGGATTTCGTTTGGGCTACCCGCGGCAGGTAACCATCATATATACAACCTGCCAGTAGCGACATTGCTACGCATGCGAAGGCTACTCGAATAATTTGCTGATTCCACGCCGTCATACGACCGATATTAAGCATAATTGATTAAGAATCACAACAAAATTAATCAACCACAAGATATTGCGGTAAATTAAGTTTCTTCCGCAACCCCTTGAACCATGGGAACGAATCGAACGGGCAGAAGCTGCTCTTCTGAAGCCTTGCCATCGCTGTCTTTGGTAATTCGCACGATATGTTGGTTAGCAGGATCCTTGCCGACGGGGAGGATCATGATGCCGTCATCGCCCAGCTGTTCCAGCAGTTTTTCAGGAACCTCTTCTGCGGCGGCAGTCACAATAATACGATCAAACGGGGCCTGTTCCGGCCATCCTTTATGACCATCGCCGACATTAGTCGTGATATTGGGGATTTTCTGGGCGGCAAAGACCTCTTCAGCGCCTTTCAGCAGGTTCCGATAGCGCTCCAGTGAATAAGCGCGACGACACAGCCGCGCCAGAATTGCCGTCTGATAGCCTGATCCTGTGCCAATCTCAAGCACCTTGCGACGTTTATCAAGCTCCAGCAATTGGGTCATATAAGCCACCACATACGGTTGGCTGATGGTTTGGCCGCTGGCTATTGGAAGGGCAATATTCTCATACGCCCGATCCCGAAACGTGGCCGGGACAAAGTCTTCACGGGGCACACGCTCTATGGCTGACAGAACATCCGTATTACTGATACCCTGACGTCGCAATTCCATAATCAGACGGATTTTTAGCGCAGGATTATCGTTCACACGAAAGCTTTCGAAAGATCGGTTGCGAGTTGCTGCTCAGTGAGATTTAGTTTTAAAGGCGTGACGGATACATAGCCATCGACAACGGCGCGTAAATCAACGCCCTCCGGTGGTTCGCCAAAGGATGGCCGGTAGCCTAGCCAGAAATAGTCCCTGCCCCGTGCATCAACCCGGTCATCAATACTGAGGTTCGACAAATCCCGCTTACCTTGCGTTGTTACTTTAATCCCAAGGACATCTTCAAGCCCAACCGCCGGAAAATTGATATTCATAAGAACATCTTCACCCCAGTCAGATTTAAGGAGGGTCTGAATGATCTCAGGCGCCATCTCCGCCGCCGTATCCCAGTGAATACGGTCCGCATCAAGAATACATTGACTAATAGCGACGGAACGCACACCGAGCAGGGTTCCTTCACTCGCTGCTGCCACTGTCCCGGAATACAAAACATCCTCACCTAAATTACCGCCACGATTAACGCCAGACAAAATCATATCCGGCTTGTTATCGGCAAACAGATAGTTAAGCGCCATCATCACGCAATCGGTAGGCGTGCCCTCAACCGAATATTCACGATCCGAAAATTTATTGAGGCGAATGGGGTCATGCAAGGTGAGTGATCGGGAGGCCCCGCTTTGTTCCTTAGCAGGAGCAACTACAATAATATCATCCGTAAGGGCCTCGGCAATACGCCGCAATGTCTCCATACCGGGCGCATCATACCCGTCATCATTACTTAAAAGAATTCGCAAAATACCACTCTCCGTTCTTATTCTTATTTTTTTGAGATCCGCTCGACACCGCCCATATAAGGAACTAACGCCTCGGGAATACCAATCGTACCATCTTCTTCTTGATAATTTTCCATCACCGCAATCAGTGTTCGGCCCACCGCAAGGCCAGAGCCATTGAGCGTATGGACATAACGATTGCCTTTTTCGCCTTCGGGACGATAACGGGTTTTCATTCGCCGCGCCTGGAAGTCACCGCAGGTAGAGCAGCTGGAAATTTCACGATATGTCTGCTGCCCCGGCAGCCAGGCCTCCAGATCATACGTTTTACGAGCCCCAAAACCCGTATCCCCGCTGCAAAGAACGACAACGCGATAGGCAAGCCCAAGGCGCTGCAGGATATCTTCTGCACACGCTGTCATGCGTTCATGCTCTTCATCGGATTTCTCTGGGGTGGTAATGGAGACAAGCTCCACTTTCGCGAACTGATGTTGACGCAGCATGCCCGCTGTATCCTTACCCGCAGAGCCCGCCTCAGAGCGAAAACAAAGTGTATGCGCCGTAAATCGTTTGGGCAATTCGTCTTCACTTAAGATGCTTTCACGCACCAGATTTGTGAGCGGAACTTCAGCCGTCGGGATCAAATATTGATCCTCACCAGTTCTATAAAGATCCTCTTCAAACTTCGGTAGCTGCGAGGTGCCGTAAAGCGCCTTGTCTCGAACCATCACCGGCGGAGAAACTTCAAGATACCCCTTCTCCCCCGTATGGACATCTAGCATAAAAGCCGCAAGAGCCCTTTCCAATCGGGCGATAAGACCACTGGTCACCACAAATCGGGAGCCGGACATATTTGCCGCTGTCTCAAAGTCCATCATCCCCAGATCTTCACCGAGCTGATAATGCTCTTTCGGTGTAAACGTGAATTCAGGAATGGTTCCGACGCTTCGAATTTCGATATTTTCATCTTCTGTCGCGCCAGCAGGAACATCGTCTTTCAGAACATTTGGAAGAACAGACAACCCACTCTCCAATTCAGCGTGCATCTCCCGTTCTTTCACTTCGAGATCCTGAACCGTAGATTTAAGCTCCGCCACTTCCCGGATCAGATCGTCCGCATCCTCGCCTTTTGACTTTGCTTTTCCGATGGCTTTGGCAGCTTCATTGCGACGCGCCTGAAGTTCTTGCGTTTCTGTCTGGACGGCACGATGTTCTGCATCCAGTGCCAGCAATGCGGCAGCAGCTGGCTCCGCTTTACGGCGTGCTAAAGCGGCATCAAGGGCGTCGGGATTTTCCCTGATCCATTTTATATCAAGCATCTCAAAGTCATTTCGGTTTATTTAAACATGGAATTCATGTGTATAAGCGCGAGAGCGCCTGCCGTCCAGAGGGCATTGAGCGCGAAAACTATTTTACGGCTATTTAGTGGCGAAGAACCCACGGCGGCATTGGAAATCGCGCCTAGTCGTCGTCTTCCTCTTCCAACGCATCTCTCTCCGCCCGCTTCTTCTCTACAATACGCACACTCACAATGGAGATGGCATAGAGAAAGACAATTGGCACCGCCAATGTAATTTGGCTCAACGGGTCGGGAGGTGTGAGGATCGCTGCCGCGATGAAGGCGAAAACGATGGAGTATTTGAATTTGGCTTTTAGTCCCGCGGAAGTCACAATCCCTACCCGGCCGAGCAACGTCAGAAGCACCGGTAACTGGAAACAGAGGCCAAAGGCAAAAATTAGCTTCATGGAGAGACTGAGATACTCACTCACCCGGGTTTCTGACTGGATGGGGAGCGACATGGGTTCCGCCGGTGTCGGCAGATAGTCAGCAAGCTTCGGAAATTCAGTTATCAAAGCCGTAAAGGCCTTGGAATACATCGTCGCATCCCCGCTGCTTTCGAAACTCAGCAAAAATTTCCAGGCAAGCGGCATAACAATTTCATAGGCCAACGCCCCCCCAAGAAAAAACAATATGGGTGTGATGACCAGGAATGGAAGAAACGCTGATTTTTCATTTTTATACAATCCCGGCGCCACGAAAATCCATATTTGGGTGGCAATGATCGGGAATGAGATAAACAAAGCACAGAAGAAGGCGATTTTGATATAGGTGAAGAAGGCTTCATGAAGACCGGTAAAAATCATCCGGCGGCCTTCTATATTATCTCCCATGGCCTCGACCAAAGGCTCGACCAGAAATGCGAACAGGTCTTCGGCAACAACATAACACAGAATAAAGGCGATGATGAGCGCGATAACGGAGTAAACGAGCCGGTTACGGAACTCAATCAGATGCTCCATTAACGGCGCTTTGCTATCTTCTATCTCGGAGTCACTCACGATGCTTTGGTTTCCGGCTTGGTATCCGCAGGCGGCTTTACAGTCCCTGCGATATCATTTTCGACTATTTCCGGGGCCGCTGGCTCCGCCGCTGCATTATCGGCTGCATTTACCACTGGCGCATCAGGTTTATCTTCTGCCGTCGCATCGGCATTCGGATTTGAATAATTATTCTCACTCAACCGAGGATCCCGAATTTGCGGCTTGATGTCATCAAACATATTTTCGCCCGCACCTGTCGGATCAACAGCATCTTCAATCTGTTTCTTGATATTGAAATCCGTTGTGGATTGCAGGTCTTTCTTGATCTGATCGAGTTCGGTTTCTTTCGCGAGGTCGTCAATGCCTGACTGAAAATCGCGCGCCATGGAACGTGCTTTGCGCACATACTTGCCGATGGTAGCGATGGCGCGTGGCAAATCCTTCGGGCCAATGACAAGCACAGCCACGATCACCACGAACATCATTTCTGCCCAGCCAATATCAAACATGGCCTACCACTCAATCATGATTGATGGAATTTTCGAACCCGACGGCAACACGGCACATTCAGCCTTGCGCTGCCTTGTCCTTATCGTCTGCTTTTTCACTTGTATTAGCAGCTGACTCAAGTACTTCCGGTTTCGCGTCGGCTTCCTCTTTTGCCTGCTCTTCCTCCGTCATACCCTTTTTGAAGTTTTTAATTCCCTTTGCCAGATCACCGGCAACACGGGGAAGTTTCCCTGCTCCAAAAATGATGAGCACGATGACAAGGATCAAAATAATCTGCCAAGGACCAATACTCATTGCTTAAGCTCCTGTTCTCAATTCGAGAATATTCAATATTCAATTATATCGGCCAGGCTTTCAAACGCAGTCTACTGCGTGCTCCCTGTCCAGCGCGATCTTTCATGGCCTTATATAGCGGCCTAAGACAGTTTATACGACAGTTTATTTAGCTTTGACACGGGAATATCGGTGTTTGCAGGCCTAAAGAGAAGGAAAAACAAAGACCTGCACAAGATTAAGGGTAAGAGAACACGAATCTCCTACATTCGGCTGATGGATCGTTGCCACTCGGGCGGTTACCTTCTCACCACTTGGAAATTCAACATCAACAAGACAAAAAGCGCCGAGATTTCTGGATAATATCACCGCGCCAGTCGGTTTTTCAGCATCGTTCGTAGGCAAAAACCGTATAGCTTCGGGCCGGACGAGAACTTCCTTTACAGCCGCGGCGTCAATATCTGGCGGAACTGCGATAGCACCAAGATCGGTATTGAAATGATCGCCAATCAAAGTAGCCGGAACCCTGTTGACGTCCCCAAGAAACGAGGCAACGAATGCATTTACGGGATGGTTATAAAGTTCCCCTGCCGTTCCCTGCTGAATAATACGACCATTTTGCATCAACACAATTTCATCGGCCATCCGCATGGCTTCTTCGGGATCATGGGTCACCATCAGGACTGTTGTCCCCGTTTCCTTCAACAGCGAAGCAGTCTCATCACGCACCTTGTTCCTAAGGACCACGTCGAGCCCTGAAAAAGGTTCATCCATGAGGATAACCCTCGGCTTCGGAGCTAAAGCTCGCGCCAGCGCTACGCGCTGTTGCTCCCCTCCCGACAACATATGGGGATATTTATTGGCAGCCTCCTCCATACCCACAGCTTCAAGCATGTTTAGGGATCGCTGCCGGCGCTCTGGGCCGGGAAGGTCAGATAATCCAAATGCAACATTCGCACGAACTGATAAGTGCGGGAAGAGAGCATAATCCTGGAATACAAGCCCGACCCGCCGATCTTCCGGACCTACAAAAGTATCCGGCCCTGACATTACCTCTCCCCTAATCAGAATTTCACCCTCAGAAGGAGTTTCCAATCCCGCTGCAAGCCGCAATGTTGTCGACTTTCCGCACCCAGACGGGCCAAGAAGACACACCAATTTGCCTGCCCCGACTTCCAAATGGTCGATATCAACAGAATAGATGCTGCTGTAACTATGGCGAACATTATTGAAAACCAGATTACTCATCACGGAACTTTATTCATTATAGTGGCTTGGCCAGGGCGTGATTTAGCAATAGCACGGCTCAAAACGATGACAGGAATGATACCAACGACAACAATTGCGAGAGAGGGGCCCGCCGCCGCCGCCAACTGCTCATCAGTTGCCATCTCATACGCTCGAACTGCAAGAGTGTCAAAACCAAACGGTCTAAGCACCAATGTCGCGGGCAATTCTTTCATCACATCCACAAAAACCAGTAAGGCCGCGGTCATCAGGCTACCCGATATAATCGGGATATGAACCCGAAACAAAGCCTTCAATCCCGAAACGCCCATTGTTCGCGCCGCTCTGTCCATATTAGGCGTAATGCTGTCGACACTAGCCTCTACCGTATTCAGTGCAACCGCCAGGAAACGAACAACATAGGCAAATAATAAGGCTGCCATAGTGCCGCTCAGGATCAGGCCAGTCGAAATATTGAAAGTGGTACGCATCCAATGATCGATGCTGTTATCTATAAATCCGAACGGAAGCAGAATACCAACGGCGAGGACAGGCCCCGGAATAGCATATCCCATGGCGGCCACACGGACCGAGAAGTACTTAAGACGGCTTGGGTTGCGCCCTCCTTGGCGCATTCCGTAAATAAGGAGCACTGCAATGACAAGCGAAAAAATCGCGGCTATAATCGCAACTGTCACGCTACTAAGAACTAGGGATGGAAATCCGGCGTCAAAAATCTCATCAAAATGCGAAAAACTATCTTTTATGAGCCAGCCTGTTGGTAGCAAGAACCCAAAAAAAACGGGGAGAAAGCAGGCTATAGCCGCCGCCAGCTGCTTAAATCCCGACAAACTATACCTCGTAATTTTCTGGTAACGCCCCGTTGTATGGTGGAACTTCCTCGAACCCCGGTTCATCCGTTCCAATAGAACCAGAACAAAGACAAATGTCATAAGGATGGCAGCGAGCTGCGCTGCTGCCGCCGGCTCGCCCAGGCCAAACCAAGTCCGATAAATACCTGTGGTGAATGTGTCGATAGCGAAATATTGTACAGTACCAAAGTCACTCAGGGTTTCCATGAGCGCCAACGCCAACCCCGTTACAATGCTCGGCCTGGCAAGCGGCAAGGCAACAGAAAAGAAAACACGCCATGGTCCACGACCCAATGTCCTGCCGACTTCCAGTGCACAAATCGATTGCTCAAGGAAAGCGGCACGGCTGACCAGAAAGACGTATGGATATAATACGAGGCCCAGCATGGTAATCGCACCGCTCAAGCTCCGAATGGGAGGGAACCAATAGTCCTGCCGCGACCAGTCAAAGAACTCCCGAAGCAATGTCTGCACCGGGCCTGCATAGTCCAGCATTCCTGTATATGTATAGGCAATGATATAGGCAGGCATTGCCAGCGGCAGGAAAAGGCCCCAGGTGAATAATTTACGGCCAGGAAACTCGCACATGGTTACAAGCCATGCTGTCCCAACCCCAATGACCAAAACCAGAACGGCAACCCCAACGGTCAAAACAACCGTATTTAGAAGGTATACCGGCAGTACGGTACTCGCAAGATGCGACCAGATTTCCCCCGTAGGTACGAAGATAAACCCGAAAACAACAAGGACCGGTATGGAGAAAAGAAACGCCGCAAAAAGGGTCAATATGACGGACAGATTGATACCAAGACGGTTATTAATCCGAAATTTTCCAGCCCTGGCCTGTATAAGATCTATACCTGTCACGCATTCGCCTTTTTACAGTCCCTACACTTTGCGGCCGCTATCCATAAATTGCTTCCACTCATCTGTAAATAATAATCATTCTCAAAGATTTAGGAAAGAGGCATTCTGTCGCAGAAGATAATTCGAAACCGAGGGCCTTCTTTGTAGATCATTTGTTAATACAAGTGACCTAAAATAGTTGTAGCAGAAATAGGGGCCCGTTATTTTGTCCAGAAGCTTAGCTACAGTAGTACGTCCATTTTCAATTCGGATATTTACCAGCCTTGTACTTTTCATAGCTGTCGGGTTGCCGTTCGTTGTTGAAGCAATGGAGGCGACACTAACTGATACTCAAAAACTCTGGATTGCAGAACATCCAACAGTGCGTGTTGGTCCCGATCCAACATTCTCTCCGATTGAATATTTCGATGAGAACGGAGTTTTTAAAGGGATCGCTGCAGATTACCTGGTACTCCTCGAGAAAAAGCTGGACATCCATTTTCAGGTTGAGAGGCTTGAAAACTGGAAAGCGTCAATTGCAAAGGCGAAGAAAAAGGAAATAGATGTCTGGACGGCGGCGGTGGAAACCCCGCAAAGGTCCGAATATATGGCCTTTACAAAGCCCTATCTGAACGTCCCAGCCGTCATTATGGTCCGCGATGACAGCGCCCATGAAGATTTGCATCTAAATGATATGGCGGAGTTGCGTGTTGCTGTTGTTGGTGGGTATGCAGCTCACGATTTCATAAAAAGCACGTATCCGGAAATTTCGCTAATCCTTGTCGATAGCGTGGAAACCGGGCTCCAAAAGCTTTCATTTGGGGAACTTGACGCTTTCATCGGAAATATTGCCACTGCTGCCAGATATGCCGAGACAGCCGGCATCGGAAATATCCGTGTCGCCGGCAAATCCGGGTTCGAATATAGATGGGCGCTGGCGGTTCGTAATGATTGGCCAATGTTAAAGGATATTCTGCAGCGCGGCCTCGACGCCATTACCGAAGAAGAAGTCCAGGAAATCCAGAAACGGTGGATTAGTCTCGGGGAGCGGCAATCACTCTGGACGACTGAGTTTATCTTCGAACTGTTGAGCGGAGCCTCTCTGATTTTCATCGTCATCATGCTATTTTGGACGAGATCGTTAAAAAAGCTCGTAAGCGTAAGAACAGAAAAACTTGAACAAGAACTGACCACTAGACGCATGATTGAAGACGAACTACAGCAACAGAAAAACCTGTTGGATGAAGTTGGATCACTGGCCACCATCGGTGGCTGGGAGCTGGATTTCAACAAAGAGGAATTGCGGTGGAGCGAGACGACATATCAAATCCATGAAGTCCCGGAAGACTATATTCCGAGCCCTAAAGGCAGCTCGAAGTTTTATACAGAAGAAACACGGAAAGTGCTGCGCAACGCCATGGATGCGGCAATTGAAACAGGAGAAGGCTGGGACCTGGAATTGCCGATGATTACTGCCAGGGGCCGGCATAAATGGATTAGGCTTCGCGGTCAATGTGACATTCAGGGCGGTAAAACGGCCCGTTTGTTCGGGGCCTATCAGGATATTACCTACCGCCGCGAAGTCCAACTGGATTTACAGCGCAGCAAGGAAGAGCTCGCCAGGCAATTACAAGAAACCGAATACGCGCGAGGACAGTTGGAAAAGCAGGCGCAGGAACTTGTAACCTTGGCCTTCGAGCAAAGACAACTTAAGGATAAGGCGGAGTTGGGTGAAAGAAGTAAGGCAGAGTTTTTGGCAACGATGAGCCATGAAATCAGGACCCCCATGACCGGGATCCTGGGGATGGCCGACCTACTGTTAATGGGCGATTTGAACGCTGACCAGCACAAACGCGCCCAGACAATTAAGAATTCTGGTGAGATGCTACTCAAGATATTGAACGACATCCTCGATCAGTCGAAACTTGACGCAGGCAAGTTCGAACTGAGTAATGTTGATCTATCCCTGCCCGATCTTATCCAGGGAACGCTTGACCTTCTGACAGACAAGGCTGCGGAGAAGAATCTTACATTATCTTATATTCCCGGCGAAAATATCCCGACTGGCATTCATATTGATGGCGTTCGTCTCCAGCAAATTCTGACCAATCTCATCTCAAACGCCGTCAAGTTTACCGAACATGGCAACATTTCCCTTTACGCCAAACAGGAGACATCTGAAGGCGGGTCAGAAGAGATACGTTTCGATGTGATCGATACTGGCATAGGGATATCCCCTGAACATCAAAGCAGACTATTCCAGAGGTTTGAACAAGCCGATGCTGCGACCGCTCGGCAATATGGTGGATCTGGTCTCGGCCTTTCCATTTGCAAGCAGCTCGTTGGACTTATGGGCGGCGAAATTGGGGTTGAGAGCACGGAAGGTAAAGGAAGCAATTTTTGGTTCACAGTTCCGCTGGAATATGCAGAAACGGAAGTTTCCGAAAGCCACAACACGCCTGCAATAGCACTCACTGACAATGCTCAATGCCTCAATATTCTGCTGGCGGAAGACAATACCGTCAATCAGACCCTTATTAAAACCTTGATGGAAAAAGCCGGCCATCGGGTACAAATTGTCGATAATGGCCAAAAGGCCGTCAATGCGGTTGCCGAAGGTAGCTTTGACCTTGTTCTGATGGACGTCCGGATGCCCGTAATTGAAGGACCGGAAGCCACCGCAATTATCCGTTCCAGTGAAGGTCCGAACGCAGATATTCCTGTCATTGCAATAACGGCAGATGCCATGAAGGAACATCTACCACGATACTTTGACGCAGGAATGAACGCCGTCGAAACCAAACCCATACAATTCCCGAAGCTGCTCACTACAATTGACCGGGTAATGTCTGAGACAACGGGACAGGGAACGAAAACTTCTGAGCAGATATCCGCAGATACCTGTTTGGATAATCAAATCGGTGACGATCAAAAAATTTCTGAATTATGCGCCCTTCTGGGGGAAGAAACCCTTGTGGAATTATTGGCGCAGGCACCGGCATCCCTGCATATCAGTTTCGAAAGTATCAAACAGGCATTGAAGACGGGCAGCAGCAGCGATATTCGCGGTGGAGCCCATGCTATAAAAGGGATGAGTGCGTCGCTTTGCGCCACAAAACTTGCTGATGAAGCTGCGAAACTCGAAGAAAAGTGCGACAATCTCGACGCCATCGTAGCTGCATTGCCAGAATTTGAGCAGGTCATGGACGAAACATTGATTTGGTGGCAATCGATTGGCAAACAAAAATATCGGCATTCTGCCTAGCTGCCCGCTCGACTATCAAATTTCTAGAGTTCTTCTTCCTCAGAATCAATCTCGTCTTCCTCAACGTTCAAACCGGCAAGGTCGCTAAAGATACCGCTTGGTTCCGTATCCAGAAGGCCGGCCGCCTTTAGCTCATCAAAACCCGGTAAGTCCTTGATATCATCCAGCCCGAAATGGATCAGAAATTCCTCAGTGATACCGTAGGTCACCGGACGGCCAGGTGTCCGGCGACGGCCACGGGGGCGTATCCATCCTGCATCGAATAGAACGTCCATAGTTCCCTTACTTAATCCAACACCGCGGATTTCTTCAACTTCCGCCCGCGTGACTGGCTGGTGATAAGCGATGATGGCGAGCGTCTCAAGAGCAGCACGGCTTAGACGTCGGGTAGTCTCACGCTCTTCTTCGAGCATCCAGGATAAATCAGGCGCCGTCAGGAATGTCCATTTACCTGCAAGGCGGATAAGATTAACGCCCCGATGTTTATACTGTTCTTCCAGCTGGTTCAGTGTAGCTGCGATATCTGCGCCGTCCGGCAATCGAGCTGATAATGTCGCTTCGTCCAGCGGTTCTGTGGCAGCAAAAAGAAGGGCTTCCGCCATCCTCACATGTTCCGGCTCAACGGTCATTTGCCCTCGGTCCTTTTCTTCACTTCAATGGGCCCAAACGTCGCCGACTGTCGCAACTCTAGCTGGCCTTCCTTCGCCATTTGCAGACCCGCAAGCAACGTCGATGCCTGTGCAGAACGTTGGCGGAATGGATCTGTCAGGTTTTCCGGCAAAAATGACATCAAATCCGTCCACTCCGGCAATTTCCCCAACATATTCTCAAGTCGCACAAGAGCCGCCTCAACAGAGAACACGGCGTCCCGCATCAACCGTAGCGGATTGGTGATGCCCTTGCGGGTTTTCTGATCGGCATAGGCTTGCAGCAAGTCCTTGAGGCTGCATTCATATTTCGAGTGACGTATAATCCTGACGCCTTCCGGCTGCCCCCGGCGCAACTGATCACGGCCCACGATCGTTCCGTTCATCATTTTTTCCACTGCATTGCGCATGGCTTCCAATTTTCGAAGTTGAAAGGCAAGACGGTCTGCCAGCTCCTCTCCGCTTGGCCCCTCGTCTTCCTGCGCAGGCAATAACAGCCGGGATTTAAGGTAAGCAAGCCACGCTGCCATCACGAGATAATCCGCCGCAACTTCCAGTCTCAGCTTTTGCATTTCCTCGACAAAGGTCAGATATTGCTCAGCCAGTTCCAATATAGAAATTTTGAGAAGATCTACCTTCTGATCGCGTGCCAGCACAAGCAGAACATCAAGCGGCCCTTCGTAGCCATCCAGATCGACAACGAGGGAACTTGTCGGCAAGGGAATGACATCAGGGTTCACCTCTGCCGCGTTATCGAATGATCCCTTGTCCACCATGCCCCACTCAAAATCAAAATACGATCATTGACCAAAAAACTTAAACGAGACCGGCCAGATTGGCAATGAACTTGACCACATACGCGATAGGGCCATTGAAGAGCCAGTTCAGCGGATCGACCTCAGCGCCTAACTGCCGGGTCAGCATGGGAAGTATGAATATCACGCCAATCAAAATCAGAAACCCGTATCTTTCCAGCCGTGCCAGTGGAATAGCCAGTGAGTCGGGTAGAATACCGACAGCCACCCTTCCGCCATCAAGTGGTGGCAATGGCAGCAAGTTAAAGACGCCAAGGACGACATTGAGGATAATGGCATTCTGGAAATTACTGGCAAACCAGTGTTCTGTGCCCGCAGGTACCAGGGGCAATAGATGAAAGGCTAACGCAAATATGAAAGCCAATAGAAAGTTCATGCCGGGGCCTGCGAGGGCCACCCAGATCATATCTCTTCGCGGGTTATTCAAACGTCCGAAATTAACCGGTACCGGCTTGGCGTAGCCAAATAGAAAAGGTGCGCCGAGTAAAAGTAGTGCGCCCGGGATAATGACTGTGCCCATGGGATCAATATGCTTGAGCGGATTGAACGACACCCGTCCCTGACGCGCCGCCGTATCATCGCCGAGTTTTAAAGCCGCGTAACCATGAGCCGCTTCGTGCAGCGTAATGGCAAGCAAGGCCGGAATAATCCAGATAGAAATCTGATAAATAATGGCACCGATGTCCACGTTTTTAATCCTTTACGCTTGCGAACAAGCTGTTTAATTGGGCCAGATCCTGCAAAGGATCAGATTCAATAGTATTTCGGTTAAAGATATCCTGACCGCCTGTAATGCGCGCTATCGCCTTATCACTAAGCGTCGGGCAGACCTGTGCGACATCCCGCATTTCAGCCAGTTTCCCGGAACAATGCAGAACGATATCGACGCCAGCCTCTAGCGCTTTCTCCGCTCGCGCCGGCAGGTCGCCGGAAAGCGCATTCATATTCAGATCATCGGTGAGCAGAAGACCGTCAAAGCCAATGGCACCCCGAATGATGTCCTCGATGACAATGGAAGACTGGGTCGCCGGATGGTCAGGGTCAATCTGATCAAAAACAATATGGCTGGTCATCCCCCAAGGCAGATGTGACAGCGCTTTGAAGGGAACGAAATCAGTAGCCAATAATTGATCCAGCGTGGCGGAAACAGTCGGCAGCTGGTGGTGACTATCGACAGTTCCGCGCCCATGGCCCGGCATATGTTTGATAACCGGCATAATTCCCATTGAGGCCATTTCGTCGGCAACGATGGCACCAAGACGGGCAACGATAGCCGGATCCCCTGAAAACGCCCGGTCGCCAATAGCTGCGGCGGTTTCAGGTAAGCTCAGATCAAGGCAAGGCGTACAGTTCACCGATATGCCAAGCCCCTTCAAATCATTTGCAATTAATCGGGTCGTCAGCGCCAGGGCTTGCTCGGCCTGCATTGGATCCTTATCAAACATGCGGCCAAAGGACCCAAAGGAGGAGGCCTCAAACCAGTGGGGACTACGCAAGCGCTGAACACGCCCTCCCTCCTGATCGATCAGAAACGGCGCATCCTCCCGGCCAACGGCTTCGCGCAGGTCGCGGACAAGTTTTTGCACCTGGCCCGGGTTATCTATATTCCTCGCAAACAGAATGAAGCCGTAGGGCTGTTGTTTGGCAAAGAAGTCTCGCTCCGTCGCCGATAACTGCTCACCTTCACATCCTAAAATAAGCGCCTTACAGGCCGCCAGGTTAGCCAGAGACAACGAGGCAATCCTGCTTCTGCGCTTTCAGTGCATCACACAGCTTGTTGGCGCTGGATCGGCTCCCGTAAGCCCCGGCCTGCAGCCGATGGAACGTCCCTTTGTCTTTGACGGCAATATCCTGCACGCGGTAGTCAACTTTGCCCAGCAGCGATTTATATTTTGATTGCAGGTTCTTCCATTGCTTTTCTGCAGCGCCTTTGGACCTGAAGGATCCCAATTGCACACGATAGCGCGGCCCCGTAGCTGCAGGCGCCTTTGCCGCAGGGGTCGGTACAGGTTGCTTGGCCGCGACTTTCTCCTCCACTTTTGGCTCGGGCTTGTCCGCCTGCACCACAGGAATATCTTTAGCAGTTTCAGTAACCACTTCAGCTTTTTCTGCTGGTTTCGGCAACAGTTTCTCTTCTGACTTGTCAATTGCCTTTGCTGTCACTTCGTTCGTTGTAGATGCTGCCGCATCTGGATCCTGTTTCGCCGCTTCGGGCGGCAGCATCAGTTTTTCAACTTTCTCGCCACCCTCTCCGGATTTAAGAACGCCAAAAACCTGCTTGTCCTGATGAGGAATATCCATGCCACCCGGATCCTCCGGTTTTTCTTTCACCGGCGTTATATCGGCGCTGATGATCGGGGGGGCCAACTGAACGCCTTTCTTCACGCCCTGATCATAGGCATACCAGATACCCGTTCCAAATCCAGCAACAATCAGGACCGCCAAAGCGGCCATAACCAGTTTTCCCCGGCTCATACGCGGTTCGTCCTCGCCGTCATAAAAATCATCTTCGCGAAAATCATTGCCAGCCACTACCCAAACTCCTTTTTTGACGATATGCCGAGCATATCAAGCCCCCTGCTCAAAACCATAGATACAGCTTTTAACAGATATACGCGCGCGTCCCCTGCTTCCTCATCGTGCAAATAGGACGAGGAAACTGGCCGCACCTGATCTTGCAAACGGAAAAATAGCAAGGAAACGCCTTGCAGGAAAGAAATGAGATGCAAAACATCCTTCTTTTCCAGTGATTTTATGATGGCCAACGGCCATTCACAGAGTGACTTCGCCAGTCGCAACTCTGTCGCCCCTTCTAATACAGATAAATCAGGCGAAACACCCGCTTTGTCGTCCGCACGCACAATTAACTTGTCCAAAGTCGCAATCGCATAAGGGATATTGAAAACCGGGTTATTATAGGATTTGTCCATGGCCAAATTAAGGCTGAAAGCCTGCGCAAAAGCCGGTGAATTTGCGAGAAGCGCGAATGTGGCACCATAATTGGTGCATTTCGCGGCGACAGCTTGAAATGCCATGCTTTCCGGTTCTCGCGTGGCGCCAACTGTCGTCGTGACACGCCACCCCGCAAGCTTTGCCAATCGCTGTAATATCTCGGCATTCGCGTGCTCTCTCCGACCAATCAGGTCCTCCGTTTGTACGGGTAAAGCAATATCGAGGGTACGTGATGAAGTTTCCGAACAGCCTAAG
>Ga0315338_1002908_pt1 | contig 15889 bp, 16 predicted proteins | sample ASW8metaG_FD_204518 | JGI IMG/M metagenome (GOLD analysis project Ga0315338, IMG submission 204518) | Ammonia-oxidizing marine archaeal communities from Monterey Bay, California, United States - ASW #8 | ecosystem: Environmental > Aquatic > Marine > Coastal | place: USA: California | collected... | reverse complement strand
CCGACAGACCGAACTCGTTGCCACCCGGACAGGCCGGCATGCGATCGGGATAGAGCGTCGTCAGCGCGCCGGTCACCACCGTGCGCACCCGGTAGCCGCCCTGGCCGCGCGCGCCGAGCGCCGCCGGATAGCGCGGATTGACCCAGCAGCCCTCGGGCGCGATGACCGTGATCGGCCGGTAGAATCCGACATTGTTGGGTGTATCGGCGGGCATGACGGTGCGCAGCGCGGCGTAGGACAGCGACGCGGTGAACCAGTAGTTGGTGTGCAGCGCGCCGCCCATCTGCGGCGAGGTGCCGGTGAAGTCGACGGTAATCTCGTCATCCTGGACGGTAACCTTGACGTGGATCGTGACCGGCCCGCCGCCGACGCCGTCGTCGTCGTTATATTCGGTAAACTCCGATTCGCCATCCGGCAACTCGCGGATCGCGTTGCGCACCAGCCGCTCGGTGTAGTCGATCAGCGCCGCCATGTAGGTGGTCAAATCATCCGTGCCGTAGGTATCGATTAGCTTTTCGATTTCATTTGCGCCAGAGATCAACGCCGCAAGCTGCGCCCGCACGTCTCCCATCACTTTGTCCGGCACGCGCGTATTGTGCTCGATCACTCGCAGCAAGGTGTCGTTCGGCTTACCGCCTACATAGATCTTGCTCGGCGGAATGCGCAGCCCCTCCTGGAATATCTCGTCGCTGTCCGCCGCCTGTCCGCCGGCGACCCGGCCGCCCAGATCGGTGTGGTGCAGTATCAGGGCGAGGAAGCAAACGCGTACCCCATCGCGGTAGACCGGCTTGAACATGAAGATGTCGTTGAGGTGGCTGCCGCCGGCATAGGGGTCGTTGTTCGCCAAAATGTCGCCCGGCGCGATATCGTCGCCGAAATAGTCGAGGCAACCCTGCAAAGCCGGCATGGTCGCGCCCAGATGTCCCGGCAGCGCCAACCCCTGTGCCGCCATGTTGCCGTCGCCATCGAGGATCGAGGCGGAGAAATCCATGTTCGACTTGATCAGGGTCGAGCGCGAGGTGCGCAGCACCGACACCATCATGTTGTCGGAGACCATCACGAGGGCGTTCTTAATTAGTTCAAGGCGGATCGGATCGATCACGGGGAGACTCCGGGACAGGTGGCGGGAGCCCGATGTTACGGTGCGGTTCGAGGTGGGATCAATCCTTGCCGTGATCCGTCCACCAGATCGTTGTCAGAGACAGCAGGCCCAGTACCGCGAAACCGCCGACGAGGGGTACGACCGTGCCGTCATAGGACTGGCCGATAGCGGTGCCGAGCGCCAGCGAGATGAAGCTGGTCAGCGACCCGACCATGGCTGCGCCGATACCGGCGATATGGCCGAGCGGTTCCATTGCGATAGCGTTGAAATTGCCAAACAGCAGACCCTGGCAGAAGAAGGCGAGGCCGGCCCAGAGCATGAACGCCCAGAAGGGCAGACCGTCGGGTAGGGTCCAAGCGGCGACAGCGAACAGTACGGACAGGATGCACTGCGCCTGCAGCGCGCGACGCGACAACAGGTGCATGCCGAAGCGCATGACCAATCGCGCGTTGAGCAGCGCCGCCGCGCCGATCGCTAGCGACAGCAAGCCGAAGAACAGCGGGAACAGCGCACCCTTGGCGTATAGCTGTTGGAATATCTGTGGCGCGGAGGTGAGGTAGCCGATGAAGCCGCCGAATATGGTTCCCGCGGCTACTGCGTAACCGACAGCGGTGCGGGTTCGAAGAGTTTCGAACAGGCCCGTGGCCAGCCGACGCGCGGTGAATTGCCGGCGCTTTTCCTTTGGCAGGGTTTCGGGCTGGCGCAGGGCGAACCACAGCAAGCCTATCAGCGACAGGGCCAGTAGCAAGCCGAAGATGGCGCGCCAATGGGCGAAAGTGAGAATGCCCTGGCCCAAAGCAGGGGCGAGGGCGGGCACGATGATAAAGACTGCCATGATCAGCGACATGATGCGCGCCATGGCGCGGCCTTCATATTGATCCCGAACCAGCGCGACAATCACGATTCGGGGTCCGGCGACGCCCAGTCCCTGCAGGAATCGGCCGGTCAGCATGGTTGCGAAATCCGCCGAGAAGACGCAGAGCAGCGCGCCGACCAGATAGATCGCGAGCCCTACATAAATTGGATTCTTTCGTCCGGTGCTATCGGAAACGGGGCCATAAACAAATTGTCCCAAGGCGAGGCCGAGGAACAGCATCGTAACGACCAACTGCGGCTGGTTTGGGTCGGAGGTACCCAGATCGCGGCCAATATCGGCCAGGGCCGGCAGCATCGCGTCGATCGACAACGCGACCAGCGATGTCATCAACGCCATCAGCGAGACGAACTCGCCCAGGCGGAGGGCCTTGCTCTTGATCATCGAAACGCGCGGCCTGTCCTACGAAACGGTTGCCGCTGCACCGGGCCGGGTCAGCACGTAAGCCGCCGCGCCCGCGATCCCGAGCAGTGCAAGCATTAGCGTATAAGCGCCAAGCGGGCTGGCGACAACGACTATCGCGCCCGCCGCCATACCAATGAGGGCGCAGCGTTTGCCGCGCGAGTCGATGACGCCATGGTCGAGATAGACGCCGATCGCGGGACCGATTCCCGGCCAGGCGAGGATGCGCTGATACAGATCCGGCGCGCTCTTCGCGAAGCAGGCCGCCGCGAGGATCCAGAAGATTGTCGTCGGCAGCAGCGGCAGCAACATGCCGACGAATCCGATGGCAAAGAAGGCGCAACCGGCGAGGCGAAGGAGGTGAGCTTTGAGTAAAATTGTCATGGCCTAATTCTGCCTCTCGGTGTCGTCCCCGACTTGATCGGGGACCCAGTCCGACGCGTAGATTGCCACCGTTCGCTGGACCCCGGATCATGTCCGGGGTGACGGTGGGGTGTTGTGGGCGGGTGGCGCCGAGCGCGCGAATGATGCACGCCCGGCGCCGCTTTCCGTTACGCGCTCTTCGCTAGCGGCGCGATGCCGACGGCCTTGGCGACGCCCGCGGCGTAATCCGGATGGACTGCCTCGAACAAGGCCAACTGCCGCTGCACGATCGCTTCCGGTACGCCGTCCATCGCGGCGGCGATGTTGGCGAACAGCCGTTCCCGTTGGCCTGCGTTGAACAGGGCGAACAGGGCCCGCGGCTGGACGAAATCGTCATTGCCATCGCGGTGGTCGTGCCGGTCGATAGGGCCGGTCATTGTCAGCGGCGGCTCGCGGTAACTTTCGTCCTGGCGCGGCCCGTCGACGCTGTTGGGCTCGTAATAGGCGTCCGGGTTTCCGGTGTCGTTCTGGAAGAAGCGCATCGAACCGTCCTTGTGATAATGGTGCACCGGGCATTTCGGCGCGTTCACCGGCAGCGCCTCGTAGTGGGTGCCGATGCGGTAGCGGTGCGCGTCGGCATAGGCAAAGAGCCGTCCCTGCAAGACTTTGTCTGGGCTGAAGCCGATTCCCGATACCACGTTCGAGGGGCTGAACGCGGCCTGCTCGACCTCGGCGAAGTAGTTGTCCGGGTTGCGGTTCAGTTCCATCTCGCCAACCTTGATCAGCGGATAGTCGCTATGAGGCCAAATCTTGGTCAGGTCGAACGGGTCGTAGGGTGTCTTGTCCGCATCGGCTTCCGGCATGATCTGGACATACATCGTCCATTTCGGGAATTCGCCGCGTTCGATCGCGTCGAACAGTTCCTCCTGATAGGTCTCGCGCGACCGGCCGATGATCTCGACGCTTTCCGCGTTGGTGTAGTGGGCGTGGCCCTGCTGGGTCTTGAAATGGAACTTGACCCAGAAGCGCTCGCCGTCCGCGTTCCAGAAGCTGAAGGTGTGCGAGCCGTAGCCGTTCATCTGCATCGGCGTCTGCGGCAGGCCGCGGTCCGACATCAGGATCGTGATCTGGTGCAGGCTCTCCGGAGACAGCGACCAAAAGTCCCACATCGCCGTGGTAGAGCGCAAATTGGTGCGCGGGTGGCGCTTCTGCGTGCGGATGAAGTCGGGAAACTTCAACGGATCGCGGATGAAGAAGACCGGCGTGTTGTTGCCGACCAGGTCCCAGTTGCCCTCCCCGGTATAGAACTTGATCGCGAACCCGCGCACGTCGCGCTCCGCGTCCGCGGCGCCAAGCTCGCCCGCCACTGTCGAGAAGCGGGTCAGGAGCGGCGTCTGCTTGCCGACCTCGGAGAAGATTTCGGCCCGCGTGTAGCGCGAGATGTCCTCGGTTACGGTTAGGGTGCCGTGGGCGCCCCAGCCCTTGGCGTGCACGACCCGCTCGGGGACCCGCTCGCGGTTCTGGTGCGCCAGCTTCTCGATCAGTTGGTAATCCTGCATCATCACCGGGCCGCGCGGGCCCGCGGTTTGGCTGTTCTGGTTGTCGGCGATTGGTGCGCCGGCGCTCGTCGTCATTGTCTTCATCGCTCTCTCCATCGGTTGGTGGTGTCTGATAAAGGCAATGTGAGGGAATTTTAGTAACTCTCTAAATCGATTGTTTTTATAATATAAATCGATATAAACGATTATTATGAATCTCCGCGATCTGAAATATGCCGTCGCCGTTGCCGATCACGGCCATTTCGGCCGGGCGGCGGAATCCTGCTTCGTCGGTCAGCCGACGCTCAGCGCGCAGCTGCGCAAGCTTGAGGGCGAGTTGGGCGTGACCCTGTTCGAGCGCACCAAGCGCAGCGTCCGCATTACGCCGATCGGCGAGACCATCGTGGCCCAGGCGCGGGCGGTGTTGGACGCCGCGGCACTTATAGAGGAAACCGCCAAGGCGAGCCTCGACCCGCTCTCGGGACCGCTGCGGCTCGGCATGATCCCGACCATCGGGCCTTATCTAACGCCGACGCTGCTGCCATCGCTGCGGCACGGGCTGCCGAAGATGGCGCTCAGCTTGGCAGAAGACACGACCGAAATACTCGAACGTCGGCTGCTTGAAGGCGAGATCGACGCGGCGATCATTGCGACGGATGTCAGTGATCGCCGCCTATCGGAAATCGCACTGTTCGAGGAACCGTTCTGGATTGCCTTGCCGCGCACCCATCCGCTCGCAACGCGCGACGAGTTGTCGCTTGCCGATATCGAGGCGGAAGAACTGCTGCTGCTAGAGGACGGTCACTGTCTCAGCGACCAGGTCGTGTCCTTCTGCAGCAGCGCCTTCAAAGGCAACCCGAAGGTCAGTACGCAGCACACCAGCCTGATGACGATCTTGGCGCTGGTTGGGTCGGGCGCCGGCCTGACCCTGGTGCCGGCATTGAGCCTAGGTGGGTCCTGGGTTACGGATTCCGGCATCGTCATGCGTAAGGAGAAGACGCGCCAAGTTGGCCGCTCCGTGAGGGTCGCCTTCCGGTCCTCGTTTCCGCGCCGCCCGCTGCTGGAGAAACTCGCCGACATCGTCGCCGCGAGCCTGCCCGACACGGTGATGCCGGTCCGGCGTTAGCCAATCAGACCGTCGGTTCGTCGCCCGCTACGGTCGTGCGATGGAGGGTACGTTTGTGCACCGCGTCGTTCCAAGGGCGTCCGCGATGCAATACCGCGCGGTTGTCCCAGATCACAATGTCGCCGACGTTCCATTTGTGGGCGTAGACGAAGTCCGGCTGGGTCGTGTGGTCGAGCAACCGGGCCAGCAGCGCTTCGCCTCCGGCTTCATCCATCCCCTCGATCCTGCCGGCATGTCCGCCGGTGTAGAGCGCTTTGCGGCCGTTGGCGGGGTTGGTGCGCACCATGGCGTGGCGCACCGGCGGTTTGTCGCGCCGTTCGGGGGTGACCAGTCCCGGTGCGATCATGTCGCGGGTCCGGGCCGCGTGGTGCAGCGCGATTTTGCCCTCGATCTGCATTTGCGTGTCCGCGTCGAGCGCGTCGTAAGCGGCGCGCATCGAGGCGAATTCGGTCTCGCCGCCTTCGGGCGGCACTTCGCGCGCATGCAACAGCGAGCACAGCGAGGGCACTTCCTTGAACGAGCTGTCGGTATGCCATATCCGGTTGGCGGTCAGGTAGATCATGCGCCGGTCGTCCGGCGGAATGATCGAGCCGTCCGCTTCCGCGTTATACATGCGCGAGATGTGGCCCGGGTTCATGTTGTTGCCCGCGTGCGGCAGCATCATCTCGAGCGGGCCGAAGCGTTGGCTGAATTCGACTTGCCGGTGGTCGTCGAGGTCCTGTTCCGGCAGGACGATGACGGAGTGTTCCTCAAAGGCGGCGCGCAGTGCGGCGAAGTCGGTATCGCTGAAACCTTTGGCGATATTGATGCCCTCGACCCGGACGGCGAACAGCGGATGCAGTTTGGTGATGGTGAGGCTCATGCCTGTATCATCTCCATTCCGTGCCCTAATTGGCAAGTTCCCGCGCGTCCAGCACCGCCTGCGCCCAACCTTGCGGGCGCTCTTGCGGCAAATTATGGCCAGCCTTGTCGTAGACCCGATGTTCGTGCGGACCGGTAAAACGTTTGGCGTGGTGTGCGGTGCTCGCGCCGACGCCGTCGCCGCTGCCGTCGATGGTAATCGCAGGGGTCGTGATCGGCGGCTGTGCGGTCAGTTGCGTTTCGATATGCGCGACGGCCGGGTCGCCCGGGACCAGCCCGTAGCGGTGCCGGTAGGAATGGGTCACCACATCGACGAAATCCGGATTGTCGAAGGACGGTGCCGAGCATTCAAAGGTGGCGTCGTCGAAATCCCAGTGCGGCGACCACATGGCCCATAAGGTTTTCGCGATGTCGCGACGGTTCTCGGTCAAGCCGCGGCGGCCGCGTTCGGAATGAAAATAGAACTGGTACCAGTAGGCCGCTTCCTGCGCCGCCGCGACCGGCTCGTTGGCACGGGCGATGTTCTGGATATTGTAGCTGTTGCCGGACACCAGCGCCGTGACCCGCTCCGGCCACAAGGCGGAGACGACGCAGGCGGCCCGGCCACCCCAGTCGTAGCCACCGACCACGGCTGTCTCGAGCGCCAGCGCGTCCATCAGGCACAGCAGGTCGTGGCCGAACGCCGCCTGCTCGCCGGACCGCAGCGTCTTGTCGGACAGAAAGCGCGTCGGTCCGTAGCCGCGCATATAGGGCAGAATGACCCGCGCGCCGGCGTCGGCCAGGATCGGTGCGCATTCCACATAGGCCTGCACGTCGTAGGGGAAGCCGTGCAGCATGATGCAGGGCCAGCCGCCGGCCGGCCCATACTCCAGATAGGCGATTTCCAGGACGCCGGCGGTTACGATCATTGCAGTCATATTGACCTCGCTCGCCCAGGTTCTCGGTTAAGCGGTCCAGCCGCTCACCGATTTAACTTCAAGAAAGTCCTCCAAGCCCCAGATGCCGCCTTCTCGTCCGTTGCCTGACTGTTTGTAGCCGCCGAAGGGTGCCCCGGCGCCACGCGACTGGCCGTTCATCTCAACCATGCCGGCCCGAAGCTGGCGCGCGACCCTGTTGGCTCTGGCGCCGTCCTGCGTCTGAACGTAGTCCGTAAGGCCATAGGACGTATCGTTGGCGATCGAGACCGCTTCGTCTTCGCTGTCGAAGGGAATAATCGAGAGCACCGGCCCGAAGATTTCCTCGCGCGCGATGGTCATGTCGTTGTTCACGTCGGCGAAGACCGTCGGGCGCACGAAATAGCCACGGTTCATGCCTTCCGGCCGGCCCGGCCCGCCGGCGACGAGCCGCGCACCTTCCGCCATGCCTTTTTCGATCAAGGCCTGGATTTTGTTGAACTGCACTTCCGACACGACCGGTCCGATATGCCTGCCGTCTTTGGAGGCGAGATCGACCGCGGTCTGTTCGGCGACGCTCGCCGCGGTCTCGACCGCCTGATCGTAGGCCGAGCGCTCGACGAGCATGCGCGTCGGCGCGTTGCAGGATTGGCCGGAATTGTTGAAGCAGTGACGGGCGCCGCGCGACACGGCCTTCTCGTCGGCATCGTCGAAGACGAGGTTCGCGCCCTTGCCGCCGAGTTCAAGACTCACCCGCTTGATCGTGTCCGCGGCGTTCTTGGAGATCGCGGTGCCGGCGCGGGTCGACCCGGTGAAAGAAATCATATCGATGCCGGGATGGACGGACAGTTGCGTTCCGACGCCGACGCCATCACCGTTGACCAGGTTGAAGACTCCGGCGGGGAAGCCGGCCTCGTCCATGAACTCCGCGAACAGCAGCGAGGACAGCGGTGCGATTTCCGACGGTTTCAGGACCATGGTGCAGCCGGTCGCAAGCGCCGGGATTACCTTCAAGGTGACCTGGTTCATCGGCCAGTTCCACGGGGTGATCAGGCCGCAGACGCCGACCGGCTCGAGCAGGATACGGTCATTCGGTGCATGCGGTCCCAACTCGCGGTCGAATTCAAACGATTTGAAGGCGCGGATGAAGCTTTTGATGTGGCCGAGCCCGGCGCCGGCCTGCGCGGCTTTTGCCATGGCGATTGGCGCCCCCATTTCCAGAGAAATCACTTCGCCCATTTCCTCGGCCCGCGCGGTGTAGACTTCCACCAACTTTTCAAGCAGCGCGAGGCGTTCCTCTTTGGCGGTCTGGCTCCAGGCGCCAAACGCCGTGCGGGCCGCCGCAACGGCCGCATCGGTATCGGCCTGATCGCCGAGCGAGATTGTCGCGAACGGCTCCTCGTTCGAGGGGTTGATGACTTCGAAATCGTTCGCCTTGGCAGGGGATACCCAGCTGCCGTCGATATAAAAATCGCGTTTTTCCAACACCGTTACTCTCCTGTGACGTCGTCCGCACAATTTGTGCTTTGCTATTTAGGTCAATCTCGCGCAGGTGCTACCCGAGATGCAAGAGAACCGGCCCTTCGGCGACATTCAGTCGCGGCCGCCGGCCATTGCCCGCACATCCTCGGCGCTGCGCCCCGCATCACGCAGGGCCAGAATGGTTTCGGCCCGGTCGCGTTTCGCGTAGCGGCGTCCCGACGGCGCGCGCAATAAACCATGGTGTTGGTAGTCCGGGACGGGAAGGTCGAGCAGCGCCTGCAGGGTCCGGTGCACATGGGTGGCGTGCAGCAGATCCTCGCCGCGCGTTACAAGGGTCACGCCCTGCGCAGCGTCGTCGAGGGTCACGGCAAGGTGGTAGCTGGTTGCGACGTCCTTGCGCGCCAACACGACGTCGCCGCAACCGGCCGGGTCGACTGTGATTTTGCCGCGGCTTAGATCCTCAAAAAACAAAGTGCCCGCGCGCCGGGCCGCTTCCGTCATGTCGAGCCGTAACGCATAGGCGGTACCGGCTGCTTTGCGGTCCGACGCTTCCGCGGCCGACAGGTGCCGGCAGGTGCCGGGGTAGAGCGCACCGTCCGGGCCGTGCGGCGCGGTCGCGGATTCCGCAGCCTGGCGCTGTAGGTCCTTGCGCGTACAGAAACAGGGAAACAGCAGACCGTCCTCTTCCAGCCTATCGAGGGCGGCGGCGTAGTCCGCCATATGGTCCGATTGGCGCCAGACCGGCGTCTCCCAGGTCAGGCCGAGCCAGGCGAGATCTTCGAGTATGCCGTCCTCGAATTCAAGGCGGCTACGACCTCGATCGATATCCTCGATCCGCAGCAGGAACCGGCCGTCCGAACCGCAGGCTTCCACTGCGAATAGGGCGCTGAAGGCGTGACCGAGATGCAGCCGGCCGGTCGGGCTCGGCGCGAACCGGGTCACAGTTTGCGAATTCGTCGTCATGATACTGGCGGTATCGCGCGATAGTCTTTAAGTCAATCGCCATGGTCAGCACGCCAAAAACAATCGCTGCCGCGCTCGACGCGCTCGCGGAACGGGACGCGGACATCGCCGATACCTTGGCCGAAGTGGGTTATCCGGAACCGCGCGTGCGTGAGCCCGGGTTTGCGACCCTGCTCAACATCATTATCGGTCAGCAGGTCTCGGTACAGTCGGCCGCCGCCATCCGCGGCCGGTTGCAGGAGGCCGCCGACCCACTGACCCCCGACTCGTTCCTGGCGCTGGACGATCCAGCGCTGCGTGGCGTCGGGTTCAGCCGCCGTAAGATCGAATATGGCAGGTTGCTGGCGCAGGATATTCAGGAGGGCCGTTTCGATCCGAACGCGCTGCCGGCGTTGGACGATGATGCGGTGCTGGCGCAGATCGTCGCCCGCAAGGGGTTAGGCCCCTGGAGCGCCGAAGTCTACATGCTGTTCGCTCTCGGGCGGCCCGACGTTTGGCCGGCGGACGATCTGGCGGTACAGGTCGCCGTGCAGCGGCTGAAGGGGCTCGACGAACGGCCCGACCGCGCGACCATGGTCCGGGTCGCGGAATCGTGGCGTCCCTATCGTGGTGCCGCGGCGCTATTGATGTGGCATGTTTACAAAAAGGCGGCGCTCTGAGGCGCGGTAGGAGAGAAAAACAATGACGAATTTGATGCAACTGGACGGACCGCGACACGGTCCGGCGTCGGGTGGCGCGGCGAAGCAGCTGGTGATTCTGCTGCACGGGCTGGGCGCAGACGGCGCCGATTTGATCGGACTGGCGCCGCATTGGGGCGATATCTTGCCGGATGCGCTTTTCGTCGCACCGAACGCGCCGTTCCCCTGCGATATGGCGCCGATGGGCTATCAATGGTTCAGCGCCCAGGACCGTTCTGACGAAGGGCGGCTTGCCGCGGCGCAGGCGGTCGCGCCAACGCTCGACGCCTATATCGATGATGAACTCGCGAAGGCCGGCGTCGGTGCCGAAAACATGGCCTTGGTCGGGTTCAGCCAAGGCACAATGATGAGCCTCTATGTCGCGCCGCGCCGGGCAGAAGAAATGGCCGCCGTCGTCGGCTTTTCGGGACGATTGCTGTCGGCGGAATTGTTGACGGAGGAGGCGGTTTCCAAGCCACCCATCATGCTGATCCATGGAGAGATGGACGATTTGGTGCCGTTCTCGTCGATGGCGGAAGCGGAACAGGGGTTGGAAGCGGCCGATTTCTCTGTGCAGACGCTCGCCTGCCCCAGCCTCGGCCACGGCATCGATCCCAGCGGTCTGCAGCATGGCGGTGCTTTCCTCAAGGCCGCGTTTTCCGGCTGATGCCGCTGCAGAACCGCGTCGCGCCGTCCGGTGAAATTGTCGCGGTGCCTAACCGTGGCCTGTTCATGGGCAATCGCGGCGTCCTGCATGACGAAAACAAACGGCTGGGTCGGCGGCGTTGGGTGCTCAAGGCGTGGCTGATCTGCCGCCTCGACTTCAAGGGACGGCAAAGAACGGTGATGACGCCGCGGCGTTATACCGAACTGTTTTTCTTCGATGAAGCCTCCGCCCTCGCGGCAGGGCACCGGCCTTGCTACGAGTGTCGCCGCGCGGATTTCCGGACTTGGCAAGCAGCGTGGCAAGATGCGCAATGTCTGCCGCGTCCGCCGCGCGCGCCGGAGATGGATGCTTGCTTGCATGCGGAGCGAATTGCGCAAGGAAGCCGGCGAAATCGCGTATGGCAATCCGATGCTGCCGATCTACCCGACGGCGCCTTCGTCATGCTGGACGGTGAACCATATCTCGTTCGGGAAGACGTCCTGCGCGCCTGGTCGTGGCAAGGCTATGGACGACCCGTTCCCCGACCGCTTGGCGGTATTACCGTGCTGACGCCGCCCGCGAGCGTGGCCGCATTGCGCGCCGGATACCAGCCTGTGCTCCACCCCAGCGCTTCGTCCTAGCATGACAAAATTCGTGAAGAATTTCTCCGCGAAACCACAACATCTTGTACGGGAAGGCCGATTCGGATATCAATTTGCCAGCTGACTGATGGAAGTTGGGTATGACCGTCGGAGTGAACGAGTGGCCTGCGCTGGTGCTGAACGCGGATTTTCGCCCGTTGAGCTATTTCCCGCTGTCGCTCTGGTCGTGGCATGACACGGTCAAAGCGGTTGTAACGAACCGGGTCAACGTCGTTTCCGAATACGATCAGGTCGTCAATTCGCCTTCCTTCGCGTTGCGTCTGCCGAGTGTCATCTCGTTGAAGGATTATGTCGCGGCGCTCAGGTCGCCCGCGTTTACCCGGTTCAATGTGTTCCTGCGCGACCGCTTCGCCTGTCAGTATTGCGGCGTCGCACTGCCGTCGCACGAACTCACTTTCGATCACGTAGTCCCGCGCTCGCGCGGCGGCCGGACGACCTGGGACAATGTGGTGGCTGCCTGCGCGCCCTGTAATCTGCGCAAAGGCGGCCGAATGCCGTCGCGCGCCGGGATGAAGCCGAAGCGGCCGCCTGCGCGGCCCAGCTCCTATCAGTTGCAGGAGAATGGACGTCACTTCCCGCCCAACTTTCTGCACGAAAGTTGGCGCGACTATCTCTACTGGGATATCGAGCTCGACTCGAGCTAGTGGACACAATCTAACATACGGGACCCGGAGGGCGGCTTCGCGAGCCCATCGGCCGCGTTGCGCGACGCTTGTGATGGCCCCGCATCACCGCGCATCGCGCGCCTAACCGTTGGGCTTGGGAAACCGTCGTAGGCGTACCGTATGTTAGATTGTATCCACTAGAACCTTTCGGAGAGCCAGATCGCGACCCGCGAGCCTGTCTTGATCGCGGCCGACAGCGCAGGGTAAGCCGGCGCGTCTTCGGCGCCATGCGCCAGCCCAGTATTGCGGTGTTCCAACTCGTCGTCGCGGAATTCGGCGATTGTCGCGCGCAGTTCGGGCTCGTCGGCGCCGAGGACATTGAGTTGTTTGGCATAGTGTTCGTCGATGACGTCCTCGACCGCGACCGTGCAGGCCATCGCGGCCTTCGGACCGATCAACGCCGTCGTCGCGCCTAGCGCGTAGCCGGCGACCTGCCACAACGGGCCGAGCACCGTCGGCCGAACGCGACGCTCGGCAACGATCCGGTCGAAGGTTTCAAGGTGCTGCTTTTCCTGGTCGGCCATCTCGCGCACGGCTTCTGCTTCCGGCCCGTGGCGCAGTACCGCTTTCTGTCCGGCATAGATGCGCACCGCGCCGAATTCACCGGCCTGGTCGACCCGGACGATCCGCTTGAGCCGCTCCTTCGGCGGCGGGTCGCCCGGCAAGTAGGCCGGACCGGTGGGTTTCGCGTCGCTCATCGTGCGTTCCGTCGCAGTAAGGTTAGGGCGGCGAGGCCCGTGGCCAACGATATCAAAGCATTATAACCGGCCATCGAAATACCGAACAGGGACCAGGGTATATCGTCGCAGCGCACGACCGGCGCGGCGAAAATTTGCGCGCGCAAGGCTTCCAAAGTTTGCGGTGTCGCGGCCGTGCCGCTGCACGCTGTGGGCCCGGTCCACCAGTGCTGCTCGACGCCCGTATGGTAGATCGCGATTCCCGCACCGGCGAGAATTGCAAGGGCGGCGAGGGCAGCGAGCGCACGGGACATACGCCGCTCTCGGACAAAGAATAAGGCGAGCAGGGCCAAGCCTCCGGCTATCCACCAAGGCCACCGCTGGTAAAGGCAGAGCGTGCAGGGCTGCAACCCGCCGACATATTGGAAGGCGTAGACGCTGCCGAGGATTACGGTGCTCATGAAGAGCAATCCCAGCGGGATTGAATAGGGTCGGTCGATCATTGCCTATACGACATACTTAATCACGACAAACCCCGCGACCAAGAGAACGACGAACGCAAGCGTCAGTGGGCCGAGCCAGCGCTCGATGAAGGCGCGGATTGGCGCGCCGAACTTCCACAGCAATGCCGCGACGATCAGGAAGCGCGCGCCGCGACTGATGATTGACACAATGGCGAAGGTCCAGATGTCGAGTTGTACGGTACCGCTGGCGATCGTGATGACCTTGTAGGGGATCGGGCTGAAGCCGCCGGCGAAGACGATCCAGCCGCCCCATTCCTTGTACCATTCCTGGAAGCGCGCAAATTTGTCGAAATAGCCATAGAAATCAAGGATCGCGCGGCCGATCGTTTCGAACAGGAAGATGCCAATCGCATAGCCGGCCAGCCCGCCCAGCACCGAGGCGGCTGTAACAATTGCGACGATGCGCCAGGCGCGGGTCGGCGCGGCCAGCACCATCGGGATAAGCAGAATGTCCGGCGGTATCGGAAAAACGGAACTTTCCAGGAAGGCGATGACGGCGATCCATACCGTTGCGTGACGATGCGCCGCCAGTCCCATGGTCCAGTCATACAGGCGGCGTAACATCAACACTCCATCCAATTCGCAAGCGCGGTTTCGACCGCCGCCACAACGCCGGCCCAATCGCCCGGCGCTGCCTGCCGGAACAGTCGGGCTGTCGGATACCACGGGCTGTCGTCGCGGCCAATCATCCAGCGCCAATCGGGCGCATATTTCAGCAGCAGCCAAACCGGCCGGCCCAGCGCGCCGGCGAGATGCGCCGCCGAGGTGTCGATGGTGATGACAAGATCGCAGCTTTCCAGCGCGGCGGCCGTGTTGCCAAATCCTTCGAGGCAGGCCGTCCAGTCGCGGTCCTCGGGCAGATGCGGCAGAACCTCCGCAGCGGCGGGGCCGAACTGCAGGCTGCGCCAATCCGCAGCGGTGCGGGAAAGCAGAGGTGCAAGCGCGTCGAATGGCAATGAACGGTGCCGATTGTCAGGATGATCCGGGTTGCCGGTCCAGCACAACCCGATCCTTCGGCGTCCGTCTTTGTGCGGCGGCGGCGGCGCATCCGCCGGTGCGCGCAGATAGGGGATATCGGCGGGAATGGTCTCCGCCGTCGTACCCAGCAGGTGCGGCAGACTCATCAAGGGGAGGTGAGCGTCGACCTGAGGCGCTACATCGCCGGACGCGATTACGGCGGGCGTACCGTCCAATGTTTCGAACAGGCCGAGTAATTTGGGATGGCACTGAATGACGACTTCCGCGCCGCGGGCCCGCAGCAGCGGTGCGTAGCGCGTGAACTGGATCGCATCGCCGAAACCCTGTTCGGCCAGCAGCAGAAGCCGCAACCCTTTCGGATCCTTGCCGTCCCAGCGTGGCGAGCCGTGCGTCGGCGGCGCGTGGTCGGCCGTCTTCGCACGCCATTCATATTCCGCGAACCCCGCCGCCAGATCGCCGGACAGCAGCAGCGACATGGCGCGGTTCCAATGCACCAGGGCATCGTCCGGCGCGAGCGCGGCGGCGCGGTCGTGCGCGGCCAGCGCGCCGTCCAACTGCAGCAAGTCCTGCCGCGCGTTCCCTAGATTGCTCCAGGCCTGGGCCTCTTCCGGGGCCGCTGTGGTCGCGCGTTCGAAAAAATCGGCCGCGACTACGGCGCGCCCGCGCTTCTGCAGCACCGCGCCAAGCGCGCAGAGCGTTTCGGCATTGTCCGGCTCGATGGCCACGGCGCGTTCCAACACTTCGTGTGCGGTCGCCAGTTTGCCTTGCGCCGAGCGGGCGAGCCCCAGATTGGTCAGCGCTTCGGCGGACTCGGGCGCCAGCGCCAGCGCCGTCTCATAGCAGGCAATGGCACCGGCAGTATCTCCGCTTTCCTGCAGGCAGACGCCCAAGCTGATTCGGGCACTAACGTTGCGGGGTTCAAGATCGAGCAGAAGTTTGTAAGGCGCGATGGCATCTTTCGCATGGCCGGCCTGTCGAAAAGTGTCCGCCAGCACGGCGAGGCCACGGGGCGAATCGTCGAGCGCGCGGCCCTTCAACGCTCCCAGCGCGGCTTCAGCATCGCCGGATTCGCACAGGGCGAGCCCCCACTCAATGGCGAATTCGGTATCATCGGGCGCTAATGCGGTGGCCTTGGCCAGGGCGGTTGCACCAGCAACCGGGTCTCCGGAAACGCGTTCAGCGTCACCGAGCATTGCCCACAATCCAGCCTCGCCCGGATGCCGTGCCGCCAGGTCGCGATAGATCGCTGCCGCGCCGGCCATATCGCCGCCTTCGCGCAGCCGCGCCGCGCGGCGCAGGGCGTCGGTGCTGTCCTCCTGTCGGGGCGGCGGGGGAGCTTGATCCGTCATGGCAGCGCTTATAGCCTGAGTCGGCGGAAAGCGAACAGGAGCGCATTGACCCGGCGCGCCGCCTGATTATTATGTCGCGCCGTGCCCCTGTGGCGGAATTGGCAGAC
>Ga0315338_1002907_pt1 | contig 15891 bp, 15 predicted proteins | sample ASW8metaG_FD_204518 | JGI IMG/M metagenome (GOLD analysis project Ga0315338, IMG submission 204518) | Ammonia-oxidizing marine archaeal communities from Monterey Bay, California, United States - ASW #8 | ecosystem: Environmental > Aquatic > Marine > Coastal | place: USA: California | collected... | reverse complement strand
CGAAACATATTAGCTTCATCCTTGCTAATGGCACCGCTACCGTCCTTGTCCAGCTTATCGAACATTTCCTTCTGGCGAGCTAGCATATCGTCAAGGGTAACGGATCCACTACTATCCTTATCCATTTTCTGGAAGCGTTCCGTGGTTTTGACGGTCATTTCCTCAAATGTAATCTGACCATCTTTATCCGCGTCAACATGTTCGAACATTTTCTGTCCATGGGGGCCTTTATGACCACCATCCTTGGACGCGATGGCAACAGCGGGGAGCGCAAGAGCAGCGATCAGGCTGCCTACAATGATTTTATGTTTCATGACTTTAAGTCTCCTTGTTTCATTGACATACCCATTCAACGGACGGCCCCCGGATATTCCGTCGCGAAATTTTCAATTTTTTTATCGGCCATTTTACAAAGATATATTGAACAATGTTCATATTTACATATTATGTTTAATATATAGCAGGGTTTCAGGACATCTGATTAAAATGGAAAGCAAGGAGAAACGCGAAGCCGGGCTTCATGGCTTCAAACGCCAGCAGATACTGAACGCTGCGAAAAGCCTCTTTGCCGCGAAAGGTCTGGATGGCACGACAATGCGGGCGATCGCGACAGAAGCCGGATATTCCGTCGGCGCGGCCTATAGCTACTATCAATCCAAGGACGATATTTTTGCGGCCTTGCTGGCGGACTCTCTCTCCGATCTCGGGCGCTATATCAAAATGTCCGTACGGAAAAACGGGTACCCCGAAGAGATCATCACCGGCGCCTTCATTGCCTTTCACCGTTTCTTCAGCGATAGGCCCGAAGAACGCAGACTTTGTCTGACCCTATTTGGCGCCGCGTCCTCTGCAATTGAAGGTAACTCTGCCGAGAAGGCCCTCAGCAGTAAATTATTGGGCGTTCTGGGATACCTCGCCACTATTCTGCATGAACAGAGTTCTTTCTCAGCAGCAAAAGCCCAGAACGAAACCATTGATGCTGTTACCTACATGACAGGTGTTCTTCTTCTGGGATCAAGCGGCCACCTTACAGCCATGGGCCAGAGAGAGGAAGAAATGATCGACCGCTATATGAAGGAGATGCTATTAAGAACGCGGACATAAAAACAAGAAGAAACAGCCTTTGAGAACAGGAGCCTTCCTTAAATGAGTGGATATGTTGAGAGTTATCGCGGTCAGGTGCTGGCCAGCGAATGTGATTTGTTGGGGCACATGAATATCCAGTTCTATATCTCGCGGCTCAGCCACGCCATCTGGAACATGTGCTATTTCGTTGGCATGACGCCGGAGGAGATCAAGGGTAGCAAGCGCGCCCTCGCAACGGTGCAGCAGGAGAGCTCCTATCTCGCCGAGCTGCTGGCAGGCGATATTATCCATATGGAGACGGCAGTTCTGAAGGCATCGGGGAAAACCATCACCTTCTCGTCCAAGCTCTTTAACAGCGCTACGGGAAAAGCCGTCCTCACTAATATTTCCACAGTCGCCTATATGGATCTGGAGGCCCGAAAGGCCGTCCCGCTGACAGACCTGATGCGTGAAAAGATCAAAGGCCTGATGATCGGCGCGAAGGACGTACAATGAGTAAGACTATCCCCTGCTATCGCGGCGCCGTTGACGCCTGGGAATGTGATCAGATGGGCCATATGAACGTGCAGTTCTATATGACCAAGGGATCGGAAGCTTTCGGCCATCTCCAAAACGCCCTCGGCCTCAGTCCGGACAGGATCCGGATGGAAAAACGCGGACTTCGGTTCAAATCCATGCGCACTCAGTATAAGGCGGAAGTCCATGCAGGTTCTGTTGTGCATGGGGTGGCTGGCATACGAAAGCTCGATGGCGATTTCTTACACTGCTTTATCCAACTCTTTGAAACGGCATATGATCGACTTTCCGCATCTTATGAATTTGTTGCCCAGTATACGGATTTTAAGACTGATGAGGTTCTTCCGCTACCCACGGACATACGCGAAGCGGCAGAAAATCTGGCTGACGAGCATATATCGCTTTATAAACCTGCCCCCTTTGTCGGGGCCATGATGCCCGTTCGTCCGCTGGATCATATGTTTGAAAGCTCCCGCTCCGCTGTGGATGTCTGGGAATGCGATCCCTTCGGCTACGTGGAATACCGACATGTCGTCGGATATTTCTCCGATGCAGCGTCGCATATTATTGCAGCAGTCGGTCTGACGCGTGGGCTCATTCGGGAACGAAACCTGGGGTCGGCGGCGCTTGACTACTATACCGAATTTCATGCCCCCATCAGAAGATCAATGCCGGTGCTTCTTAAAAGTGGATTGATGCAGGCAGAGGGAAAGCTCTTTCGTTTTGGCCATCATCTCATTGATCTGGATAGTGGTAAGATTGCTGCGTCGACATCGGTATTGGGCTGCTATTTCGATATGACCAGTCGGAAATCGGTGCTACTCCCTCCGGAATATTCAGGATTTCCCGCAGAGAAAATGCTGACAGCCCAGCTATAATTTAATTCGGACGCGGACTGAACAGGAGTTTGATATAGGAACGAAACATCATGACCTGAGCGGCCAGTTTTTCAGGCTCTCTCAAAGCCTTGGACATGATAATCCCGCCTTCAATCACGGTAGAGATCATATCCGCTAATTCTTCCAAATCCACATCATCATTGGGTGGATAAATATCGGCGATCTCTTGCAGGGTTTCCACAAACCGTTTCCGCCAAGCGATAACACCGCCCCGGGTCAATTCATGAATATCCTTATCGAACAAACGTTCCTGATAGACAATGGTCGCCACCAGGCAACCCGGATGGCCTTCTGGTAGTCCCGACATCATTTCCGCGAAGAGTTTCAAGCCTATAAGAAACCCATGCAATGGATCTTCATGTAGTTCGCGCGCGCGCTTGAACAGATCATCCAGAATAATCTCGTCATTAGCCAAATAGCGCTTTATCAGGGCCCGCGCGAGCTCCCTCTTGTCTTTAAAATGATAAAAGAAGCCGCTTTTAGTGATCGCCGCTTCGGAGATGATTTCCTCAATCGATGTCGCTCCAAAGCCTTTCGCCAAAATCGACGCCTCGGCAATGGTGAGCAGCCGTTCCTTCGTTTCCGCTCCTTTTCCCATCGTTCCTTATCCCTTTCTGCCTTAGATTTACTATACCACAGGTACAGTTTGTTCGCCTCTCCTTGTCAAGAGCGGACAAAAATGTGGTAAATTATGTTGATATCATGTTGATTTAAAACATTTTTGTTGTTTTTTATGGAACTGTACCGTGTATATTCTAGTTTCATGATGAAATCTTCGTCAAATTGCGCTCACCAAATCACACTGGAGAGAAAATTATGACGATCGCCAAATACAGAGACGCCTTGCCTCAAATTGAGGGCAAGATGTTCCTCACCGACGGGGGGTTGGAGACAACGCTTATCTTCCTTGAAAATATTGATCTGCCGCATTTCGCCGCTTTTGACTTACTTCAACATGAAAAGGGCAAGGCCGCAATACAGGATTATCTGCAGAAGTATATTGATATCGCGAAATCCCGTAAAACCGGGATCGTTCTGGATACACCAACCTGGCGCGCCAGCAGCGATTGGGGGAAATTGCTCGGGTACAGCCCCGACGCGCTTGACGCCGTTAATCGCGACGCAATTAAACTGCTGCACTCCCTTCGCAATACCCATGAAACAGACAGCAGCCCGTGCGTGGTTAATGGTGTGATTGGCCCCCGTGGGGATGGATATAATCCAGCCTTTTTGATGTCAGCGGACGAAGCGACTGCCTATCACGGCGCACAAATCAAGTCCTTTGCCTCGGCCGGTGCCGATATGATCACAGCCGTGACCATGACGTATATTGACGAGGCAATCGGTGTCGCCCGAAACGGCGCGGAGCATGGCATACCGTCCGTTATCTCCTTCACCGTGGAAACCGACGGCAGATTGCCAACCGGAGAGACATTGCGTGAAGCTATTGAGAAAACCGACGCAGCCACCGACAATGGCCCGGCCTATTATATGATCAACTGCGCCCACCCCACCCATTTCGACAAGGAAGTGGAAGACGGCGGGGACTGGCGTCACCGGATCGGGGGTCTTCGCGCCAATGCCTCTGCGCTCAGCCATGCGGAACTGGACGAAGCGGAGGAACTGGACGACGGTAATCCGCATGAGTTTGGCCAGCAACATCTGGACCTGATGAAGCATCTCCCCAATCTCGCGGTCATCGGAGGCTGCTGCGGTACCGACCACCGCCATGTAGACGCTATCCACCAACATCTGCACTGATCCATGTTAGCCGGGGCGGCAGAAATTAATCGCCCCGGCCCTACTTCGGCAACCCTCTCGCTCGTCATAAACATTGCATTCGGCTTTGCTCCAGGCCTACAATTTCCCTAGTGTTGTATTATCGGGGTTAGAAAATGAAGAACACGGATGTCGTTGTCGTTGGTGCTAGGGTATGCGGTATTTTTTTAGGCTTAAGTGCCCTAAACTCGCTCCCCGCCCTTGCATATTCTATTCAATATGCCCCACTTCCCTATTTTATATATAGCCTTGTAATTTTCCTGATTTGGCTCGCTATTGTTCTTTTACTGTTTTTCGCTCCCATGAAGGTTGCTAGAAAATTACTCCCTAAAAACGATAGTGAGGATGTGCCATCAGATTGGAAAATAGAGGAGATTGAAAGAACGGCATTTTCTGTTTTAGGAATGTTCTTCACAATTCTGGCAATAACCCAGTTTGCATCCATGCTATCCTCTATCCAGTTAGTTTCAACCGGCTACAAAGACGAATTCCGTATTCCTTTCTCGCTTGCAAACTTCAGTTCCCCGGCCATCCAGCTCGGCTGCGGTTTGTGGCTACTATTTGGCCCCAAGGGATTACACCGCACCCTTAAATATGCACGGCGTGCCGGGACCGAGCGGTAGGACTAATAAACCTATAGATCCCGACTTATCAGTTCTTTCATGATCTCGTTGGTGCCACCATAGATGCGTTGCACGCGGGCGTCGGCGTAGGAGCGAGCGACGCGGTATTCCCACATAAAACCATATCCACCATGCAGCTGCAGGCACTCATCGATCACCTTGTTTTCAAGGTCCGTCGTCCAGTATTTGGCCATGGCGGCCGTGGTGACATCGAGCTCGCCGCGGAGGAGCTCTTCGATGCATTTATCCACAAAAACCCGGGCGATCTGCACCTCAGTTTTGGCTTCCGCCAATTTGAACCTTGAATTCTGGAACTGAATAATATTTTTGCCGAAGGCTGTGCGTTCCTTTGTGTATTCAATCGTTTCCGCCAGCACCGCTTCCATGGTTGCCGTGGCGCCAATGGCGATTTGCAGCCGCTCCCACGCCAGCTCCTGCATCAGGCAGAAGAAACCCTTGCCCTCCCCTCCCAGCATATTACTCGCAGGCACGCGCACGTCATCGAAAAAGAGCTCCGCCGTGTCCTGCGCTTTCAGCCCCAACTTGTCGAGATTGCGGCCCTTGTCGAAACCGTCTCGGTCCGCCTCCACGAGAAACAAGCTAGTTCCCTTGGCACCAGCTTCCGGATCTGTCTTAGTCACTACAATCACCAGATCCGACATAAACCCATTGGTGATAAAGGTCTTCGAGCCATTGATGATATAGTCGTCACCATCCTTGACCGCGCGGGTTTTAATGCCCTGCAAATCTGATCCGGCGCCGGGTTCCGTCATGGCAATAGCGCCAATCATCTCACCCCGCGCCATTTTCGGCAGATATTCTTTCTTCTGTTCCTCGGTTCCGTAATTGAAGATATAAGGTCCGACAATTTCCGAATGCAGCCCGAAGCCCGGCCCGGTGGCCCCGGCCCGCGCCTGTTCCTCCATCATGATGATGCTGTAGAGTTTATCGGCCCCAGCGCCACCATATTCCTCCGGGATCGGCATACAGAGAAGGCCCTGTTTGCCTGCCTCCAGCCAAACCTCGCGGCTCACCTGACCGTCCTTTTCCCACTGGCTGTGATGGGGCGTGATATGCTGTTCATAGAAGTGCCGCACTGTTTCGCGGAAGATATTATGCTCTTCGCTGAAAATGGACCGTTCAATCATTATCTCACCCCTGTTTTTATTTGTTTTACGGCGGATCGTGCCAAAAATGACAATTTGTCAATATTGTCTAAACTTACCCGATTACATTGCTTTTCACCACAAAAAAAAGGCGGGGAACGCCCCGCCTTTTCGGTTTTCAATGCCTGATTGCCCTAAAACGCTTCGGCGTCCAATTCCATCATGGTTTTGGCCCCAGCGCTCATTTTTACAAGCAAAGACGATACGTCCGGGATCATGCGTTCGAAGAAGAAGCGGGCGGTGACCAGCTTGGTCTCGAAGAATTCCGGATCATCGGTGCCATCGGCCAGTTTCTGCTTGGCGATCTTAGCCATTTGCGCCCACATGAAACCGAGTGCTACCAAACCGAACATCTTAAGATATTCGCTCGAGGCCGCGCCTGCCTCATCCGGATTGCCCATGCCCTTCTCGCCGAGCAATGCTGTGCCTTGCTGAAGTTTGGCGAAGGCCTTGGCCAGTGGCATAATGAAATCCTTCATCTCCGGGTCCATCACATTTTCCTGGATGAACGCATCCACGGGATGGAAGAACTGACGTAAATTACGGCCCAGGTTTTGTGGGAGCTTCCGGCCCACAAGATCCAACGCCTGAACGCCATTGGCCCCTTCATAAATCTGGGTAATACGTGCATCGCGTACGAACTGTTCCATGCCCCATTCGTGGATGTACCCATGGCCGCCGTAACATTGCATGGCGGTGGCGGAAAGTTCAAAGCCCATATCGGTGAAATAGGCCTTGATCACCGGTGTGAGCAACCCAAGGGCCTCATCGGCGGCGCGACGGCCGTCTTCTTCGGGGTGCTTTTCCACCATATCCACTTGCAGCCCGGCCCAGAGACCAAGGGCGCGGGCGCCTTCGGTGAAGGCCCGGATCGTTAGCAGATTGCGGCGGATGTCGGGATGAACAATAATCGGATCGGCGGCTTTTTCAGGTTCTTTAACGCCCGAGATCGACCGGCCCTGCAATCGATCCTTCGCATACACAACCGCGTTTTGGTAGGCAACTTCGGCTTGGGATAATCCCTGAATACCAACGCCAAGACGCGCTGCATTCATCATGGTGAACATCGCCCGCATGCCCTTATGGGCATCACCCAGAAGATAACCGGTTGCGTCATCATAGTTCATAACGCAGGTGGAATTCCCATGAATGCCCATCTTATGCTCAATCGAGCCACAAGCTACACCATTACGCTCAGAAGGATTACCATCCGCATCCAACATGAATTTTGGCACGATAAAGAGAGACACGCCTTTGATCCCTTCAGGGCCGCCCGGAATTTTCGCCAGCACCAGATGGACGATATTTTCAGCCATATCATGCTCGCCAGCGGAGATGAAAATCTTGGTGCCGGAAACTTTGTAGCTGCCGTCATCCTGCGGCACGGCCTTGGTGCGCATCAGGCCGAGATCAGTCCCGCAATGGGGCTCCGTCAGGTTCATAGTGCCGGTCCAATCACCGGTAACCATTTTCGGCAGCCAAGTCTGTTTCTGTTCATCCGTGCCATGACGATGGATCGACGCATAAGCACCATGGGTCAGTCCCGGATACATGCCGAAGGCCATATTGGCGGCGCTCATCATCTCAGCAAAGGCAATACCAATCACATGGGGCAAGCCCTGCCCACCATAGTCTGGATCAGCATCAAGACCCATCCATCCAGCTTCGCGATACTGATCATAGGCTTCCTTGAACCCGGTGGGAGTTTTCACCTCACCGTCATTCCAGGTACAGCCTTCACTGTCGCCGACCTGATTGAGCGGCTGGATGACCTCGCTCATCAGTTTCGCGCCTTCTTCAAGGATGGCGTCCACCATATCCGGCGTCGCATCTTCGAAACCAGGCATATTGGTCATCTTGTCCAGACCCAGAAGGTCGTTGAGAACAAACTTAAAGTCTTTTACCGGTGCATTATAAATTGGCATCTCGATGTTCCTTTTAGTGGGTTCAGGCCCTAGTTTCTGAGTGGCTTGCCGGTCATCAACATATGCTCGATCCGGTCAAGAGTTTTATGGTTTCGAATGAGGGTCATGAAGCCTTCGCGCTCCAACTCCAACATTTTCTTTTCAGTAACGGGCACGGTGATATCCGTATTGCCGCCAGACAAGACTTTTGCGACCTGACCGCTGACGACGGCATCATAGGTTGTCGCCTTGCCACTGCTGACAAAGCCGGAGACCGCCATGTCAAAGGCTGCCGCGGCAGTTGCCCCCGGCAGATTGACTTCAATGGGTTCCGGTGCCTCATACCCATCGACCATGGCAAGCGCGGCTGCTTTGGCATCTGCCAGAACCCGTTTGCGGTTCATGGTCACGGCGTCGCCATCACGCAGGATATGCATGTCTTTTGCCTCCGCCGCGCTGGTCGCGACTTTGGCCGTTGAGATGGCCTCAAACACACCAGACAAGGCAGGCATAGCACCGCCCGGGCGTTTCTTGTTGGTCATGGCGCGCATCACCAACTCCTTGCAGCCGCCGAAGCCGGGAAGGACCCCGACACCAACTTCCACAAGACCCATATAGCTTTCTGCATGGGCTTGCACCTTGTTGGCCGCCAGCACAATCTCGCAGCCGCCGCCCAACGCCATTCCAGCCGGAGCCGCAACAACTGGGAAGGATGCATATTTGAGCTTCATCAGCGCGTTTTGCCCTGTGCTGATAGAGTTTTCAATGACCGGCCACATGGCAGCATTGGCGGCAAATAGCGCAAGCCCTACATTGGCACCAACGGAGAAATTATCAGCGTCATTGCCGATGACCAGTGCCTTGAAGCCTTTTTTATCGATTTTGGCGGCCTCATCCAGCATGGTTACCACATCCTGATCGATGGAATTCATCTTGGTATGGATTTCAAGGCAGGCAACGCCATCACCGAGATCCCATATACTGGCGCCTTTGTTGGATATCACCGGCTCATTGCCGCGTTTGATATCGGCGAGCATCCACGCACCCTCAGCGACCGGCACAACGGCATACTCGCCATCCTTGGTCATATAGAACGCGTCTTTGCCTTCTTCCTTATAGAGCGGGCGATCGCCGACTTTTTTAAGAAATTCCGGTACCGGCAACCCCTCGGCTTCGAGGCGATCCATGAAATACTGATTGCCCAGTTGGTCAAGCTGCTCGAATGGACCATATTTCCAGGCATAGCCTGTCTTCATGGCGAGATCGATGGCGATGATATCATCGGCGATTTCCCCTACGAGGGAAGCCGAATAGGAAATCACTTTTGATAAGATCGTCCAAGCGTATTGCGCGCCCTTATCTTCATATTCCACTAGTGCCCGAAGGCCTTTTTTGGCAGCGCGGACAGAACCCAGTTTTGGCGTGCCCGCTTTGGCATATTCGCCGGTTTTAAGGTTCCGGGCTTCCTTGACTTTCTTACCACTTTCTTTGTTGATACGGTAAAATCCACCCTTGCCTTTACGACCTGTATAACCATCCTCAATCATCTTGGCGGTCATGGTGACCAGCGGATGATTGGCGTCATATCCTTGCGTGAACGCGTCACTTTCAGGAAGTTCCGCCAGCATGGAGGCGATAACCTTGGGGCCCAAGTCAATCCCAGTTAGATCGCCCAGACCGAAAATTCCGGTTGAAGGAATACCCATGGGTTTACCACAAACCGCATCGGCTTCTTCAACAGTAAGGTCCTGATCATAAGCGGATCGCGTCGCGACGGCCGACCAGTAAATACCGATCCGATTGCCGATAAAACCCGGTGTATCGTAGCAATCCACAACTTCCTTGCCCAGCGCCACATCGGCGAACTGTCGAAGATCTTCAATGGCATCTTTGCGCGTGAGCGGACCACCGACCAGTTCAAACAAGCGCATATACCGCGGAGGATTGAAGAAATGGGTGATGGCAAAATCTGCCTGAATAGCTTCAGGCAGGTCATCCATTAAAGTCTTCAACGGAATGGTCGAGGTATTGGAGCTAATAATAGATCCTGTTTTTCGCACTGTATCAAGACGTTTATAGAGATCCTGCTTCAGGCCCGGATGCTCGATAATGGCTTCGCAAATCCAGTCACAATCAGCGACCATATCGAGATTATCTTCAAGATTGCCCGTGGCGACCAACCGCGCATTCTTTTTATGCATGAACGGTGCGGGCTTGGTTTTAAGCGCCGTCAGAATCGCACCTTCCGCCAGCATATTCCGGTTTTTCGCGCCTTCCGGCACGATATCCAGCAGTACGACTGGGATACCCGCATTGGCGACATGGGCGGCAATTGCAGCACCCATGACACCGGCCCCGATAACGGCGACTTTTTCAATAGCCATGATTAGCAGGCCTCCAGAACCGTTGCAATACCCTGACCGCCGCCAATACATTGTGTTGCGAGGCCGAGGGATTTACCTTCGCGCTGCAGCAGACTGGCAACCTTGCCAGTGATCCGGGCGCCAGTGGCCCCCATGGGATGACCGAGCGCAATGGCACCGCCATCGAGGTTGGTATTGTCATAGCTCATCCCGGCTTCTTTCAGAACTGCAAGGGACTGCGCAGCGAAGGCTTCATTCAACTCAATAATATCAATGTCGTTGAGCGTGAGCCCTGCTCGTTCCAGTGCCTTCTTGGTGGCCGGAACCGGGCCAATACCCATGATTTCAGGGGCGCAGCCCGCGATGGCAATGGACTTGATCCGCGCCATCTTCTTTAAACCATTCGCGTCCGCATACTCCTCGGAACAAACCAACGTCGCTGATGCACCATCGGTCAACGGAGAGGATGTCGCCGCAGTGACTGTGCCGTCCGCATCAAAAGCCGGGTTCAAACCAGAAAGAGTTTCCAGTGTAGTTTCGGGACGGATGCAGCCATCCTGCTCAACGCGGATGTTACCTTCAACGATTGGAATGATTTCATCTACAAATTTACCAGCTTCGCGGGCGGCGGCGGCGCGGGCATGGCTTTCAACAGCCATTTCTTCCTGCTCCTGACGGGAAATTGTGTATTGCTTGGCGAGATTTTCCGCCGTAATACCCATGGAGACATAAGCCTCAGGATATTCTTTATAAAGCCGTGGATGCGGGGCCGGATTAAAGCCACCCATGGGAACGCGGGTCATGCTCTCAATCCCGCCACAAATAAAGGCCTCACCGGAACCCATCTGAACCGCACCAGCCGCCATATGAATGGCCTGCATGGAGGAGCCACAGAAGCGGTTGACCGTAGTCGCCGCAGCCGTTTTCGGAATACCGGCCAGGAAACTGATGATACGCGCAACATTCAGACCCTGCTCGGCTTCGGGGAAGGCGCTACCGATAATCACGTCCTCGATATCCTCAACGTTAACACCTGTCTTCTCAATCAGACCCCGTATGACCTGACCCGCCATTTCATCAGGGCGGATCCGCGTCATCTCACCTTTATTGGCGAGCGTGAAGGGGGAACGAGCATATCCGGCAATTACGACGTTCTTCATTCTTCTGGTTTCCTTTCAGATATAACTGACATTACCGGGCCAAGCGCCGGGTTTTGTTTGATTGTTTCCCCTGGTATGTAGGGGATTAGTTTCGAAAAGAGAGGTTGCCCGAGGCCAGGCAGGTAATCTTACGCAATTTTCTTACCGCAGCCATCGCCGCCATTATCAAAAGACAAGTGATTTTCAAGTTCGCTGATGCCATCTTCAAGCTCTCCGATGGCTTCGTTGATATCGGCCCGTTGATCGACCAGCTTCGCGAGCTGTTCCTTACACTTCTTCAAGGTGTAGTTCAGCTGCTCGGTCGCCTCACCTTCCGGGGAGTACAGATCGATCATCTTCTTGATGTCCTGTAAACTGAAGCCCAACCGGCGTCCCCGCAGGATAATTTTCAACCGTCCGCGGTCGCTCCGGGAATAAATCCGCGTCGTGCCCTCACGGGCTGGGCTGATGAGTCCCTTATCTTCATAAAACCGGATGGTACGGGAGGTAACACCGAATTCCTCTGCCAGGTCGGCAATGGAATAACTACCACTGGTGTCACGATCAATTATTGCTGTAGCGTTCATGTCATAACCTATTATTAGCTTTGCCTGCTAATATAGTTGACGTTTACGTAAACGTCAACCGTGTGGCCTGAAATTTTCGCACCGGAATATCTGCTGGAAGTGAATTCATGAATTCTCTGATATACTGTTCATCTGACACAACATCGGAGTTATAAAAATGTCGGTTTTACTGATCGCCGCTCTGATTGCAGGATATGGTCCGGCCTGGGCCGTGCATTTTTTCATTGAAGGGAACCGGCCGACCACAGTTACCTCCGGGTTTTGCATCATCAGAAATATCCGAAGTCTAAATTTCAGCGGCATTGAGCAGAGGCAACAAAAGCGAATTGAATTCTTCAGACAGTCTCTTCCCTATGGCAATAAGAATAAACACCGTTCTTTTTGCCAATCTCGGTAAAGAGGCCGGATTTCAAAATAGCTGTCGGTACACCGGCTGTTGTTGGGAACAGCCACACCGCCAGAGTACCGTCGGTTTTTAGAATTCTGTGTATTTCCGGGAGAAGTTTATTGAGCGGAAGGGTCGGAAACGGCACGACACCAAACAGTAAGACCAAGTCTACGCTTTTATCTTCCAGCCCTGTATTCAGGGCATCACGATTTAATACCTCAACATTTTTCAACCCAGCTTTTTGAACCTCACCCTTAACCTTGTCAACAAAGTCAGACAGTGGTTCGATGGCTATGAGACGGCCACTCTCTCCGACCATCTCGGCAGCATCCATAGTAAAAAACCCAGGTCCACAACCAACCTCAACAACCGTTTGTCCTGATGCAATATTGGCTCCCTGAAGAATTTTTCTAGGGTTCTGAAGCCAACGCCGCAAACGGCTCCCCATGGCCAAGCCACCTAGCCCGGCAATGAAATTCATTATCCTTGATTGCCCCAGCTTCAATGTATCCATTTTTTCTCTTCTTTCGCAATTTCAAAGCAATGCCCCCATCCATTTTGATCACTCTACAGCGACTTTCGCATGCCTGCCTGCTGGATCGACGGCAAACTCCTCAAAGAGCTTGAAAAGGCGGATATTTAGATCGTATGTAGCTCTGTCGGCCACTGATAATCTTCGCTGAGTTTTTCGCGAAACGTGACCTCGACAATATACTTGGTCACCAGCCGTTCGTTAAAAATCTCATGGCTGCGCCGCCAGCCACTTTCGGCAATCTCCCGTGCTTCGTCATCATGGGCGATGTAATACTCAATCTTCTTCAATAATTCATCAAAATCATCATAGAAGACCAGTTCATCGTCTTTAAAAATCTGGTCATATCCTGTCCGCCGGTGAATGAGGGTCATCAGACCATTACCCGTATATTGCGCCATACGGTCGGAGCTATAGAAAGGAAACGTTTCGCCGCGACTGAGATTGAGCCCCATTCGGGACTCGCCAATCCGCTGCTGATAGGTGATCCCGGCAAGAGGAGGCTTCCCCCGCAGCCCCAGAATTTCCATATTCTCATCCGGAAAATGATCGAGAACCATACTTGCAATTTTAAACCGCTCACTCTCCGGTTTGGCATTGCCCATGCCGTAAAACAGCCGGTATTTGGGTGACGGATTTTCGAAAGCCCGGACAGTATCAATGGATTGATCAACGAGATTTGGAAAGAAGCTTACGACATTTGTTTTATTGGCGAATTTTTTAAGTTCATCCCCGGCCGTCGTAATGAATGTGGCATCGGCAACATCCGCATGCTTCTTCGTTCGTTGCACTGTCTGATCCTGCCAGAGGGGGTCGAAATCATAGACCGCTATCTTAATATGCGGTACGGCTTTGCGGATTTGCTTCAGGGTCTGGGCATATATTGGATCTGCATGGCCAATAAACAGCAGGTCCGGCTGATAATTTTTTGCAGTCTCTATTAAACGGAGATTAGCCGGTACCACACCAAATTTACGTGACTGAAACCAGGTCGATGCACGGGCAATATCGCGATCACTGAATTGATACACCTGATGGCCATTGCGGATGAAGCCGTTTGCCAGTTTTCGATTGGAATCATAGAAGGCTTTTCCGTCATGCTTTTCGTTGAAATTTCCAACATATAAAACGCGCATTGGAGTTCCTCAATCCCTTTAACCGTCTGCCGATCCCTGCAGGCGGGTGATAGCCCGCCGTCGGCAATTTTGCAATATTATTCACGACGCTACATCGTATGTATGGCGCTTGTCAGAAACGACGGGCCAGCATTTCCTGACTACCTGTACAACTTTTTTTGAGGTGCCCTTACATTCTTCAACAAAGTGTAGTATAGCCGGGTGAATTTTACGCTACAAACCCCAATTCATATGCAGAAAAGGCGCTACTTTAGGAATGTCTGTATACCTGCCCATTGCTGAAATTTCCGTCAATTTATTTTTGATCCTGGGCATGGGCGGCGCGGTTGGATTGTTATCGGGCATGTTTGGCGTGGGCGGTGGGTTTTTGATGACGCCGCTGCTGATCTTTATCGGCATTCCCCCCGCTGTTGCCGTGGCAACAGAGGCCAACCAAATCACCGCGGCCAGTGTTTCAGGCGTACTTGCCCATTGGCGGCGCGGCAATGTCGACTTTAAAATGGGTGGTATCTTACTGGCAGGCGGTATCGTAGGTTCCTTTCTCGGTACCTGGATTTTTACGACATTGAAATCCATGGGGCAGGTGGATTTGCTGATTTCCCTCTCCTATGTTGTTTTCCTCGGCGTTATCGGCAGCCTCATGTTTGTCGAAAGCATCAATGCGCTGATCAAGACCAAACGGGGTACGGTTCGCCGTAAAAAGCTGCATCAGCATTACTGGATCCATGGCTTACCGTTTAAAATGCGCTTTCGAAAATCCAAGCTTTATATCAGCGCCCTGATGCCCCTGGGAATTGGGGCTGTGGTCGGTATTCTCGCGGCGATCATGGGCGTTGGCGGTGGCTTCGTTATGGTTCCGGCAATGATTTATCTCCTCGGCATGCCGACGTCGGTGGTGATCGGGACGTCTTTGTTCCAGATTATCTTTGTGACCGCCAACGTGACCTTCTTGCACTCCGTTAATACCCAGACAGTTGATGTCATGCTGGCTCTACTCCTGATGAGTAGTGCCGTTATTGGCGCGCAAATCGGGACACGTATCGGAGCGAAGATGAGGGGGGAGCAATTGCGCGGGCTGCTTGCGGCCATGGTGCTTGCGGTTTGCGCCAAGCTGGCCTTCGACCTCATTGTTACCCCTGATGATTTATATTCACTCGGGCTTGCGGTGGGGCATTGAGTATGATGAAACCGCCTTTCTCCCGCCTTCGTACCGTGACAAGTCTCGCCATTGCCTTGTTGGTCACAGGTCTTTTGGTGACTCCGAAGACCCTGGCAAATTCATCTCTTGTCAGTGATATATCCTCGCATCTTATTTCCGTCACTTCTGACTTCACGGGAACCGAGCTCCTGCTGTTTGGCGCCGCAACGAATGATACGAAAATCGGCTCACCCGGCCATGGGGATGTCATTATCGTCGTCCGAGGGCCTGAAGAAAAAGTCGTTGTACGAAAGAAGGAACGGGTTGGCGGTATCTGGATTAACACTAATGCCATAGAATTTTCCGGCGTCCCCAGTTTTTATGCCCTTGTCAGCACGCGTCCAATTGCCAGCATCACTTCACCGGAGGTGCTGGCAAAAAAGAAAATCGGACCGACACGCCTGAATTTTCAGACGACAACGGCTGCATCTGAAAGCACGCCGTATCAGGAAGCGATTATTCGAAAGAAAACCGAGGAGAATCTCTATTCAGACCAGGAAACCGAGGTCACTTTCCTCGGTGACACGCTGTTCCGGACAACCATTGAATTTCCCGCCAATGTCCCGGTCGGCAAA
>Ga0315338_1002906_pt1 | contig 15899 bp, 15 predicted proteins | sample ASW8metaG_FD_204518 | JGI IMG/M metagenome (GOLD analysis project Ga0315338, IMG submission 204518) | Ammonia-oxidizing marine archaeal communities from Monterey Bay, California, United States - ASW #8 | ecosystem: Environmental > Aquatic > Marine > Coastal | place: USA: California | collected... | reverse complement strand
AATGGCAACAGGTAGAAATTTTAATGAAATATTAAGAGCTATCGACTCTATGCAACTTACAGTAAAACATAAAGTTGCTACCCCGGCAAATTGGAACAAAGGCGAAGATGTGATTATTGTTCCAGCTGTAAATGATGATGATGCAAAGAAAAAATTTCCTGATGGTTGGGATTCTCCTAAACCCTATATAAGAATAGTACCACAACCAAAAGATTAAAATTTTGTTTCTAGTTTTAAAGAAGGTATTGAAGTTCTCATCAGTGATACTTTTTTTCTATTAATTTCACTTATAATTACAGAATTATTTTTATTACATTCATTAATAATTTTTCCCCACGGATCAATAATTAAAGTATGTCCGTAAGTTTGTTTTGTTCCTGGATGATTGCCAAATTGCGCAGGTGCAAAAATAAAACATCCTGTTTCTATTGCTCTAGCTTTAAGCAATGTATGCCAATGCATTTCTCCAGTAAATTTTGTAAATGCAGATGGTACAGTAATAAAATCAGCTCCTTTCCTAGCTAATTTTCTATATAAATGTGGAAAACGAAGATCATAACATATGGTCATACCAATTCTTCCCCAAGGCAAGTTTAATAAACAAACTTTTTTACCTTGTGTAAAATATTTTGTTTCATCATAAGATTCTTTATTAGGTAACTTAACAGAAAAAAGGTGAATTTTATCATACCTACCTTTTATTCTTCCTTGGTTATCAATAAGTAATGATCTATTAAAAATTCTTTTCTTGTCTTTAATATTAACTGATCCTATAACTATCCAAATACCAAGACTTTTTGCAATTCTTTTCATTTCGTTTATACCTGGATGGTTTGCCTCTATAAATGAAAATTTTTGGAATTGTTTCTTATTTTTTGTCATTAAAAAACAATTTTCTGGTAATAAAATTAATTTGGCTCCTTTTTTTGAAGCATAAATAATTTTATTTTTGGCAAATAAAATATTATCGTATATATCTGCTTGCGAATTCATTTGAATACAAGCAACTTTAAATTTTTTATATTTTTTTAACATTTTAATTAAACAATTTTTTTGATAATTTTATATTAGAGATGGTTAATAATATTAAAATTTTTAGTAAAAAGAAAAATCTAATTTCAAGAAATAGAGCATCAATTAAATATAAAAAGTACGATTATTTATTTGATGAAGCAAATGGGCGATTATTTGAAAGATTAAAATCAATAAAAAGAGGTTTTAAAAATACTCTAGAAATAGGTTCTAGAACAGGTAATACAATTGAATTATTTAATAAAAAAAATGATATAAAAAAGATTTTTATATCTGATATTTCAAAAAAAATGTTGTTAATAGCTAAAAAAAAAAAAAGTAATAAACAAAAAAATTTCTTAATCTTAGATGAAGAAAATCTACCTTTTAAAAATAGGCAATTTAACTTAGTTTTTAGTAACTTGTATTTACACTGGGCCAATGATTTGTATAAAGTTTTAAATGAAATATATCGAATATTAAAACCAGATGGTTTGTTTTTATGTACTGTTTTTGGAAGTGAAACTTTAAATGAATTAAAATATTCATTGTGCAGTGCTGAAGATAAAATTTCAAAAAGTATTTCTCCTAGAGTATCGCCTTTTTTAAGACTCCAAGATGCTGGGACTTTACTTCAAAAATCTGGTTTTCAACTCCCAGTAATAGATAAAGACACTATAAAAATTTATTATGATGATATCTTTTCTTTAATGAAAGATTTAAAAGGTATGGGTGAAAGTAATAGTTTGATTAATAGAAAAAAAACTTTTACAACAAAAAAACTGTTCAACTTAGCTAATAAAATATATAAAAATGAATTTTCTACTAAAAAAAAAATTTATGCAACTTTTGAAATATTATATTTTATTGGTTGGACAAAACACACAAGCCAACAAAAACCTAAAAGTCCTGGTTCAGCTAAAAAAAAACTAGCAGATGCTTTATCTTCTAAAGAACACAATCTATAAAAAAATCTTTTATTTCTTTTTTAAATTACTTAAATCTGATACAAATTTTTTACTTCCAGCTAGAAAATTATAATTTTTTAATTTATCAATCTCAACCCAAAGAATTTTTTGATTATCTTTAGATAAAGGAGTTCCTTTCCAGCTTCTACAAATATAAAAAAAAATTACTGCGTGAAATTGTTTATAAGTATACGTGTTAAAACTTAATGGTGTTAAAGATTTTTTATTTATATCCAATGACAATTCTTCTTTGATTTCTCTAACAATTGTATCATCTGGACTTTCATTAATTTTTATTTTGCCCCCAGGAAATTCCCAAAAATTTGGCAAAATTTTATCTTCAGATCTTAAAGAAATTAGTACTTTTCCTTGCCAATCAATAAGTGCAACTGTAGAAACATATATATTTTTTATCTTCAATTAAGTTAAATAATTCGTGTTTATTTTTATATATTCGTTTGTTAAATCACACGTATAAACAGTAGATTGGCTTTTTCCATTATTTAAATTAATTTCAAGCGACATCTCTTTCTTATTCATACATTTTTTTATTTTATTAGAATTATTTTTTATTAAAAGCACTCCATTTTTAGCAAGCAAATAATTGTCTAAAGAAAAGGATATTTTTTCTTGATTAATAACTTCGTTTGATTTTCCTATAGCCATAAAAATTCTACCGAAATTAAGTTCATTTGAACTAAAAAGAGTTTTAACAAGATTTGAATTAGCTACTGATAAAGCAATATTTCTTGCAGTTAAATATGTTTTAGCGTTTTTAACTGTTATTTTTATAAGTTTTCTTGCACCTTCTCCATCTTTAACAATTTGCTTTGCTAAATCTAACAGTAAATTATTAAATTGTTTTACAAATTTTTTATATTTGACGTTTTTAGAAGAATTTATACTAATGCTTTTTTTACTTGTTGAAGTAAAAAAAACGCTATCACTTGTAGATGTGTCGCCGTCAACAGTTATGCTATTAAATGAATGCTGTATACCATCCAAAAGAATCTTATTCATTACATTTTTTGAAATATTTAAATCTGTAAATATAAAAGCAAGCATAGTACCCATTTTTGGGTGAATCATTCCAGAACCTTTTGCAATACCACTTATAAAAGCCGTTTCTTTTCCAAACTTAATTTTTCTTGAAGAAAATTTAGGCATAGTATCCGTTGTCATTATAGATCTGCAAAAACTATTCCAACTACAACATTTTTTTTTAGATTTATCTATCAATTTAGGAACTATCGCATTAATTTTCTTGTAATTAAGCTGTTCTCCAATAACGCCTGTGGATGCAACTAAAATATTTTTCACGGAACAATTAATTTTTTTTGCAATAAAACTTACATATTTATTTATTGATTCATAACCCTTTTTACCAGTTAAAGCATTTGCGTTTCCAGAATTAACTACTATTGCTCTAATTTCATTATTTATATTCTTTTTTGACCATTTAACAGGTTCTGAAACTGTTTTAGAAGAAGTGAAAACAGCAGAAGTTCTTGAATTTTTATCCAATTGTATGATTACAAAATCTTTTTCATTATTTTTTTTGAAACCACAACTTCCTGTAGAAAACAGAACGCCTTCAATATTATAAATATTAAACATTTTTTCTTTTTTTAAATGATAATTTACTCATAAATTAAAAAAATTATATAAGATCTTATATATCTTGTAATTAGGAATTATATAAATATTCTCAATTAAATATTTATATATTAAATACAGAGGTATGTTTTTAAAATTTGCAAAAAAAATATTTGGAAGCGCTAATGATAGATTTATTAGTAAGTTACAAAAACAAGTTGATGAAATTAATAAACTTGAAAAAAATTATGAAAAATTAACAAACCAAGAATTAAAGAATAAAACTAAAGAATTTAAACTTAGATTAAAACAAAAAGATACTTTAGATTCAATTCTTATTGAAGCGTTTGCAACAGTCCGAGAGGCAGCAAAAAGAACTCTAAAACAAAGACACTTTGATGTTCAATTGATTGGAGGGATTGTTTTGCATAAAGGAATGGTAGCAGAAATGAAAACAGGGGAAGGAAAGACACTTGTTTCAACATTGCCTGCATATTTAAATTCATTAGAAGATAAAGGTGTTCATATCATAACAGTGAATGATTATCTTGCAAAAAGAGATTCAGAATGGATGGGTGAAATCTATAAATTTTTAGATCTACGTGTTGGTTGTATTACTGCTGGAATAGAAGATAACGAAAGAAAAAACGCTTACAACTGCAATATTACATATGGCACTAATAATGAATTTGGTTTTGATTATTTGAGAGATAATATGAAATATTCCAAAGATACGCTGGTTCAAAAAAAACACAATTTTGGAATAGTCGATGAAGTAGATAACATATTAATTGATGAGGCAAGAACGCCATTAATAATTTCAGGTCCAACTGAAGATACTTCTAGTTTGTACATGGATATTAATCAATTTATCCCTCAATTAAAGGATGTTGATTTTGAAAAAGATGAAAAATCAAAAAGTGTCAACTTAACAGATAAAGGAATAGAAACAATTGAAAAAATCTTAAAAGAAAAAAAACTTTTAAAAAATAATAATTTATTTGACTCAGAAAACATCGTTCTTCTTCATCACATAAATCAAGCTTTAAGAGCACATAAATTATTTGAAAAAGATACTGATTACATAGTAAAAAATGATCAAGTAATTATAATTGACGAATTTACTGGAAGAATGATGGAAGGAAGAAGATTTTCTGAAGGACTTCATCAAGCATTAGAAGCAAAGGAATCAGTAAATATACAAAATGAAAATCAAACTTTAGCTTCAACTTCTTTCCAAAATTATTTTAGATTATATCCAAAACTTGCAGGTATGACAGGAACAGCAATGACTGAGGCAACGGAGTTACTAGATATTTATAATCTTCAAGTTATTGAAATACCAACTAATAAAGAATGTATTAGAGTTGATCAAGACGATGAAATATATAGAACTAAACAAGAAAAATATAATGCGATAGTATCGCAAATTGCTAAATGTAAAAAAAAAAATCAACCGGTTTTAGTTGGAACAGTAAGTATTGAAAAATCAGAAGAATTATCAAAAATTCTTAAAAAAAATAAAATCGAGCATAAAATTTTAAATGCAAAATATCACGAACAAGAAGCATATATAATCGCACAGGCAGGTCAAAAAGGTGCTGTAACTATTGCTACTAATATGGCAGGTCGAGGAACTGATATACAATTAGGTGGTAATCTGGATATGCAAATAAAAAAAATAGAATTAGAAAATGAAAAAAAATTAAGTGAAAAAAAAACCAATCAAATTAAAAAAGATATAGAAGACGCAAAAAAAATTGTAATAGAAGCTAATGGACTTTTTGTTTTAGGAACAGAAAGACATGAAAGTCGTAGAATCGATAATCAATTAAGAGGAAGATGTGGAAGACAAGGTGATATAGGAGAATCTAAATTTTACATATCACTTGAAGATGATTTAATGAGAATTTTTGGTTCAGAAAAAATAGATAGTATGCTTAAAACGCTTGGTTTGGAAGAAGGAGAGGCAATTGCTCATAAATGGATCAACAAAGCTTTAGAAAAAGCCCAACAAAAAGTAGAGGCAAGAAATTATGATATTAGAAAGTCATTGTTGAAATTTGATGATGTTATGAATGATCAAAGGAAAGTTATTTATAACCAAAGAACAAAAATTATGGAATCAGAAGATATAAAAAGTTTTATAAATAATATGAAAAAAGATACTCTCGACAATATTGTATCAAAAAATATTCCAAAGGATACATACTTTGAACAGTGGGATTTAATAAATTTAGAAAAAGAAATTAAAGAAATATTTGGAGTAAAAAAAGATTTAAAAAAAATAGCAAAAAAAGAGGGGGTTGCAGATCAGGAAATAAAAAAATTAATATTAGGTGAAATTGAAAAATCAGATAAAGAAAGAGAGAAAAAAATAGGAAGTAAAAATTTTAGAACAGTTGAAAAGAGTTTCTTGCTCCAAATAATTGATCATTCATGGAAAGATCACTTGCTTTTCTTAGATTATCTAAAACAAGGAATTTCTTTAAGAGCATATGGTCAAAAAGACCCTCTTAATGAATATAAACGAGAAGCCTTTGAACTTTTTGAAAATATGCTCGCAAATATAAAAAGAAATATTAGTAAAATTTTAAGTAATATCCAATTTGAGCAAGAAAATGAAGAAGTAGAAGATGTATACAAAGATCAAAAATTAGAAAAAAATTCTGAAGAGAGTTCTACTCTGCTCTCAAGTGATTTTGTAAAACATTCCCATCAAAAGGCTCAGATTGCAGCTAAACAATTTCCTAAAGATGTAAAAAAACAAAAAACAAAAACAAAAGATAAAAAATGTTTATTAAATCTTTATCCAGAACATAAAATCCCTAGAAATACTAGGTGTGACTCGACAGGTTTAAAATACAAAAATTGTTGTGGAAAAATTCATTAGTAGTTTATTAGGATTTATTTAAAGTCATTAAATATTTGTTTTTTCGTTGATTAAAAAGTTCGTTTTTATCTAAACTATTTATTTGTTTTAAAGAAGTTTTAAGTGCGTTGCCAACATTTGTAATTGTTTCAGAAGGATTTCTATGAGCACCACCAACAGGTTCAGCAATTATAGAATCTATAATGTCGAGTTCTTTTAAATCTTGTGCTGTAATTTTCATAGATGTAGCTGCTTCTTCAGCGTATTTTGAATCTTTCCATAAAATTGACGCACATCCTTCTGGTGAAATAACTGAATAGACAGAATGTTCTAACATCAAAACTTTATTTGTTGTAGCAATCGCCACTGCTCCTCCTGAGCCTCCTTCTCCAATAATAACAGATATGGTTGGAATTTTTAAATTTAGTGATACTTCAATACATTTAGCTATAGCTTCAGACTGGCCTCTTTGTTCAGCGCCCACTCCTGGGTATGCGCCTGGAGTATCAACAAATGTTAGTATTGGTAAATTAAATTTTTCAGCTAATTTCATTAATCTTATTGCTTTACGATATCCCTCAGGTTTTGCCATGCCAAAATTATGTTGAATTCTTCCTTCCGTATCTCTACCTTTCTCATGACCCATTATCATTACTGATTTATCATAAAAAGTTGCAAAACCGCATAACAAGGCAGGATCTTCTTTAAATAATCTATCTCCAGATAAAGCTTCAAAGTCTTGAAATAATGTTTTGATATAATCTTTAAAATGAGGTCTTTCCGGGTGTCTAGCTACTTGCAGCTTATGCCAAGGAGTTAATTTTTTATAAATATCATTAAGTTTTTTATCTATTTTGACTTTTATTTCTTCTATTTGTTCATTAACTTCGACTAAACTTGTTTTATCTGAACCCGAATCCTTTAATTTACTTATTTTATCTTGTAGGTCAGATATAGTTTTTTCAAAATCTAGTGTGTGTCTCAATTTTTTATAATTTATATTTTGTTAATAAGCTCAGCTTTTTGTACCATAACAGTAGCTTGTCTTACTGAAGCTAAATCAATTAAACGACCATCTAATGATGCAGCTCCTTTTCCTTGTTTTTGAGCTTCTTCCATTGCTTCTAAAATTCTTTTAGCCTTTGTAACTTCTTCTTCAGGTGGAGTAAAAATTTTATTTGCCAATTCAATCTGCGATGGATGAATTGCCCATTTGCCTTCACAACCTAAAACAGCTGCTCTATTAGCGGATGATTTATAAGCATCTGGATCTTTAATTTCACCAAAAGGTCCATCCACAGGTCTTAAACCTGCAGCTCTAGCTGCAATTACCATTCTACTTAGTGGGTAATGCCACATATCACTCCAAACAACATCCCTTTTACCTGATTTGTCTGGATCTGTTAAAACTGAATATTTTGAATTTTGTGTACCAATTCCTGTTGTTTTTGCTTTTGTTGAAGCTGCATAATCAGCAATACCGAAATGTAAAGACTCGTTTCTTTTACTTGCAGTAGCAATTTCATAAACATTTTGCATTCCAAGAGCAGTTTCAATTATCATTTCAAAACCAATCTTTTTCTTTCTTTTCATATTATTTTCAGCTTGTGTTACTAACATATCAACCGCATAAACATCTTGTTCTGTTCCTACTTTCGGTATCATAATTAAATCAAGTCTTTCCCCTCCTTTTTCAATAATATCTACAACGTCTCTATACATGTAATGGGTATCTAAACCATTAATTCTTACTGATATTACTTTATTGCCAAAATCTATATCATTAAGTGCTTGAATTATATTTTTTCTTGCTTTTTCTTTATCATCTGGGGCTACTGCATCTTCTAAATCTAGAAAAATCACATCAGTATCAGATTTTGCAGCTTTTTCAAAAAAATCAGGCGAACTTCCAGGTACTGCTAATTCGCTTCTATTTAATCTTGTTGTTGCTTGCTCTACTTCAAAAAAACTCATTTAAAACTTTCCTTTTTTTTTTTTAAACAATTGAATACCAATAGAATATACAAATATCAAACAATATTTTCATTATTTTTATTCAAAGGATGATAATTTTCTATTGTTTCAATTAATTTGTCTCTATGTTCTGTATATTTTTGGGTTGTAATTATGCTTGAGTGTCCTAGTAATTTTTGTACAACTCTTATATCTGCGCCAGCACTTAAAAGATGATTTCCAAATGCATGTCTAAATGAATGTGGATGCATTAAATTTTTATCAATTTTTATTTTATCAGCTAAACCGTGCATTATTTGTAAAACTCTTCTCCTAGTTAAATAATCATCTGTATTATTAGATGGAAATAACCAAGGGTTATCTTTATGCTTGAAATAAATTTTTCTAAATTCTAAGTATTTTTCAATTACCTCTTTAGTTTGTTCACCAAAAAAAACTATTCTTTCTTTTCGACTCTTTCCTTTTTCAGGAGGATCAATTAGAATATTTTTTTTTTTTAGGTCAATATTATTTGTCTTAATTGAAATTAATTCAGAAACTCTAATACCTGTGGAATATAAAAGTTCGATAATTAAATTAGATCTGATATCAATATAATTATTTGTTTTTTTTGATACAAACTTAAGTATTTTCTCTATTTGGTTTGAAGTTAATGTAATTGATAAGGTGTCTTCAGATTTTGGTATATCAATTTTTTCCATCGGATTGATATTAATAATTCTCTCTGAAATTAAAAATCTATAAAATCTTTTTAATGCAAAAATTTTTCTTGATTTTGTTTTATTTTTTAAATTTTTTAATTTTAAACTTTCTAGGAAGTCTATTATATCTTTCTTAATAATTGATTTAATAGACTTTTTTTTTTTTTTAATAAAATTATTAAATTGATTAATATCATATTTATAAGAAATAATTGTATTTTTATGAACTCCATCTTCAGAATTTAGTGTTTGTACAAAATGATTTATTTCTTCTGACATTTTACTTATTTTTCAATTAATGTTTCAATTGCTAAATCAAAAGTTTTTTTTTCTAGACCTATTTGATTTAGTGAAGTAATTACAATTTGCAAGAAAAAAGGATGTAATTGATTAAAATTCCTACCATCAAGTGACATAAGAATTAATAAAATTGTTTCTCCAATTTTTTTCTCATTTGAAGAATATTTTATTAAAGATATTAATGAAGAATCAGGCATTTGTTTTGTTTCCATTTCCTGGTTATCTAATTTAATCAGCCAAAATTCTGGGTTGATTTTGACACCAAAGGTTTCAAGAACATAAAATCCAAGTGTGTTAAATCTCAAGTTTTCATTTTGCGATTGAAGTTTATTAATTGATTTAAGTATTTCATTTTGAGTAACGTTTTTATATTTTTTTTCTTTATCCTTTAAATTATAAAATTCCACAATCGTCCATAACTCGATAAAGTTATTAAATAATTCAGAATTTTTATCTTTTTCTTTTTCTAATATTTCATACCAAATCATTGCCTCTTCTATTTTATTTGAAATTAATAATGATTTAGTCGCATGATTAGCAAACCAAGACAAACTTTTTGATGGCTTGATTTCTAATAAAGAATTTAAATTTAACTTTGAAATTAATTTGTAATTACCATTAATTAATGCAAGCTCTAGAGACTTCTTTACAATTTTTGCTTTTTTTTCTTTGTCATCTTCGGCAATTGCCATCTGAAATAAAATTGCCTGTGTTTCAAAACCAAGTAAAATATTGTCATCTAAAGAAATTGTTTTGTCTTTTTCTTTTACATCATAACTATTATAAATTTCTTCAATAGTTTCAATTGGTAGATTTAAAAGTTTTTTGGATTTTTCTATTGCTTCAATTCTAAGTTTTATAGGAGCGTTCGGCATTCGATAAATCATTGACAAAAGTAATGGATCTTCCTTTAATATATAACTTTCTTTAATATTTATATTTGCTATTCGAGTCATTGCTAGATTCAGTAAACTTAAATCATCTAAGCTCTCATTATTAATTTCTTCCTTATACACAAGACTATCTATAATTTTTAAAAAGCTTTGATCATTAAAATTTTTTTCTTCTTTTAATAAACTCAAAGCTAAATTAGCTTTATTAGTTTCACCATTAAGTATTTGGCAAAATATTTCGACTTTTCTCCAAAACAAATTTTTTTTATATTTTGTTCTGTTTTTTTCAATATCTAAACAAACCAAATCGAAATTATTTAACGATAAATTGATCTCAGTTTTTTTAATCAAAATTTCCTCGTTATCTATTTCAGATATTAAATCTATCAATGATTTTGCGTTATCAAAATCACCAAGTTCAATTAACTTATTTATTCTTATTAACAAAAAATCCACATTATCCTTTTCAGATTCTGGAACATCAGCATTTGATAAAAGTATCTTTTTAAATAATTCTATCGCTAAATCAGATTGTTTGTTAATTGGTATATTTTTTAAATAATCCTGAACTATGTTTCTTTTTGAACCAGCCCACATATCATAGCCTAAACCTCCGTCATCCTTAGTCATTGTGCCAATTGTATTAACATCAATTTCTTTTAACTCAATTGTTTTAAAATCATTATTATTCTCAAATGCTTCTTTTTCTTTCTCTTCTTGATCAATATCTTCAATTTCGTTAACCTCTATATTGCGTTTCCACCCCCCTGGACTCATTTCAGAATCTCCCAAACCAGCATATAAGTTAGTTGTTAGAAATAGAAAAAAAGAAAATAAAAGGAAATTTTGAATGATTTTCATTTAAATTAATATTTAAAAATAAATAGATTATTTTTTATATTCATCAATTTCTATATTTTTTTCAATTGTTGTCTTAGGTACTGGAACAAACCACTCCAAAAAAAAGAAAAAAATAATAAGAATCAAAACGATAAATAAAAGCAAAAGATTTAATTTTTTTTCAAAAAAGTTTTTTTTACGTCTTCTAAACATTATATATAATTTATTTAAATATTACCTTAAAGTAAGCTTTAACGAAAAAAAAACAATTTTTGTTTAAATTATTATGAAAAAAAAGATAGTTTTAATAGGAATGATGGGCAGTGGCAAAACAACTGTCGGAAGAATTTTATCTAAAAGATTAAAAATTAATTTTATTGATACAGATGTTTTAATAGAAAAAAAGTGTGGAGTTAAAATAAAAAAAATTTTTGATAAATATGGAGAGGAATATTTTAGACATAAAGAAGAGAAAATTATCCTGGATATATTATTAAATAACAAAAAACCTGGTATTATTGCTTTAGGTGGCGGTGCATTCTTAAATAAAAAATTGCAAAAAATAATACTTAAAGAAACAATATCTATTTGGTTAAATGTAAGTATTGATTTAATTCACAAAAGATGTAAAAAAACTAATCGAAGACCTTTGCTTAACGAAAAAAATAATAGTAAAAATTTAAAAAAAATTATTAAAGATTTATTAAAAAAAAGAAAACCTATATATTCAAAAGCAAAATTTATAGTAAAAACAAATGAAAAACCTATTAAGGTATGTGATAAAATACTGATTTGTATTAAAAATCTTGTTTAAAATAATGTAAAATTAAGAAAGTATATTAAATTGAAAAAAAACTATTCTATTAAAGTATCTTTAAGAAATAACCCGTACGAAGTGATCATTGGTAAAAATATTCTAAGAAAATCTAAAAATAAAATATTTTCTACTATTAAAGATGCTAAAAAAATATTTATTATAACTGATACTAGAATAAAAAAATTGCATTTAAAAAAAATCCAACAAATAATTCCAAAAAAATTCTTTGTTAAAACTCTAACAATAAGTCCTGGTGAAAAAATGAAAGATATTAAAACTATTAATAAAATATCTACTTTTCTCTTAAAAAATAAAATTTCCAGAAATGATGCAGTGTTTGCTCTTGGTGGTGGAGTTATAGGAGATGTATCAGGGTTTGTAGCAAGTGTAACTTTAAGAGGAATAAATCTAATACAATTTCCTACCACACTACTTGCTCAAGTAGATAGTTCTATCGGTGGAAAAACAGGGGTAAATAGTTCTTATGGTAAAAACTTAATCGGGTCATTTTATCAACCTAAATTAGTAGTATGTGATACAATCTTTTTAACAACGTTACCACGTAGAGAATTAATAGCCGGTTATGCCGAAGTCATTAAGTATAGTATTATATACGATAAGAATTTCTTTAAATGGTTAAATAAAAATACAAAAAAATTATTAAATAATGGTGTGTATGAAACAATTAAAGTAATAAAGAGAAGTGTAGAAATAAAAAAAGAGTTTATTCTAAAAGATGAAAAAGATGTAAATAATTTTAGAGCACTTTTAAATTTTGGACATACTTTTGCACATTCATTGGAAAATTGTACAAAATATTCAAAAAATTTATTACATGGCGAAGCAGTTTCAATCGGAATTTGTATGGCAAGTAAATTATCAAACAATTTGGGTTTTTTATCTCTAAATAATTATTTAAAAATAAAAAATATTTTTTCTGATTTTAGTTTGCCAATTAATATAGAATTTTTAAAAAAAATTAGAATTCAAAAAAAACAAATTGTAAAAAATATGATTTTTGATAAGAAAAATCTTAGTGGTAAAATAAATTTTATTTTATGCAAAGATATAGGAAAAGTTTTTGTTTATAATAAAGTTAATAAAGATTCTATAAGAAAGTCTATCTCTTAAAAATGGATTTATATACAATCTCAATTATATTATTTATTTTTTTCTTGATTCTGCTTTCTGGTTTTTTTTCAGGAACCGAAACCGCTTTAACAGCTGTATCCAAACCAAAAATTCATCAGTTAGAAAAAAAAAATCCAAGAGCAAAAATTGTTAGTTTTTTAAAATTACAAAAAGAAAAACTGATTGGTACTCTTTTACTTGGTAACAATCTTGTAAACACCTTAGCTACAGCTATTGCAACAAGTTTGATAATTAATTATTCAAATAACAGTGAAAAAGCAGTTATATATTCAACTTGTATTATGACTGCATTAATTCTTATATTTGGTGAAGTACTTCCTAAAACAATTGCCATTAATAAAGCAGAAAAGTTTTCACTTTTATTTGCACCGACTATAAAAATATTGGTGAAGATTTTATCTCCATTTACATATTTAATACAGTTGTTTGTTCGTGGAATTTTAAAATTATTTAAATTTCAAATAACCTCAGATATTGGTACTAGTGAAGATGAATTAAGAGGTGCAATAGATCTACATGCAAAAAGTGAGGGATCAACTCATGAAAAAGATATGCTTAAGGGAATACTTGATTTAGATGACCTTCATGTCAATGAAATTATGACACATAGAAAAAACCTTGAAGTAATTTACGATAACGAACCAGAAAGAAAAAAAATAAAAAAAATTTTAAATAGCCAATTTACCAGATTGCCTTTATATGGTAAAAACTCAGATAAAATCCTAGGTGTTGTAAATGTTAAAGACGTTTTAAAAAATTTAAATACGAAAAAAGAATCTGATCTAAAGTTAATAGCAAAAGATCCTTGGTTTATACCAGAAACAACTTCGGTTTTAGATCAATTACAAGAATTTAAAAAAAGACAGAGACATTTAGCATTTGTTGTAGACGAATATGGGACATTAATGGGAATTATAACTTTAGAAGATATTATTGAAGAGATTGTAGGAGATATTGATGATGAGCATGATATAAAAATAAAAGGTGCTAGAAAATCAAAAGATGGAAAATATACTATAAGTGGAAAAGTTACTATAAGAGATATGAATAGAGAATTTGGATGGAATTTACCAGATAATAATGCATCAACGCTAGCAGGATTAATTTTCCATGAAATTAAAGCTATACCTGAACCAGGAAAAATATTTAGTTTTTACGGTTTTAGATTTGAAATAATAAAAGCAAGAAAAAACCATATTGATCTTATAAAGGTAACTCCTTTAAATTAATTAAATTTTTTTCTCTGCGGTACAGTCAGTTTAAGTGAGAAAGAATGAATATTATTAATTATCTCATCGCCCAATATATTTATTAGATACTTTTGTCTATCAAGTTTAGATAATTTTGAAAATTTATAACTTTCTAAAGTTATTATAAAATGAGTTTCCTCACCTTTTATGTTTTGTTTATGTTTTTTATGTTTGCTTGAAGTATTTTCAATAGAAAAAAATGAATTAGGAAAATTTTTCCTAATTTTTTCTTTAATTAATAATTTAATTTTACCTTTATTCATATCAAAAACTTGTCATTTATATAGTTTGTTGTACATAATACTAATTATGAAGAAAAAAATTTTATTTGAAAAAGAAAAATTTATTTTAAAAAGAAAGTGTAATAAAAAAGGCTGCTTAAAACCAGGTATTTACAAAGCACCAAAGTCTGAAAATGAAATAAAAAATTATATTTGGTTTTGTGAAGAACATATAAGACCATACAATAAGGAATGGAATTATTGTAAAAATATGACCCAAAAAGAAATCGAAAGACATATTGAATTAGATACTATTGGATGGAGACCAACTTGGAATTTTTCAACAAGATTAAAATTTAAAAATTTTGAAAAAATATTTCCAGATTATTTTAATTTTTTTAAAAAAAAGAAAAATCAAAGTAAAGTTATTAAAAAAAATTCATTATTAAATAATGCTCTAAAAATTCTAAATATAAATAGTAATGATATAAATATTAAATCAGTCGAGAATAAATATAAAAAATTAGTAAAAAAATATCATCCTGACAAACATAATGGTGATAAAAAATATGAAGAAAAATTAAAAAAAATAAATAAAGCTTTTGAAGAGGTAAAAAAACAACTAATTATACAATAATTAAATTGATTGATTATGGACAATTATTTACCAGAATCGTTTTCTTATATTCCAGATATAAAAATATCTTCAAAGCAAGTATTTGGAACAAAAACAGATATAAGAATTCCTGCTTTCAGTAAAAAAAACTCTTTAGTTCCAAAAATAGATAAAGATTATTTCTTTGATAACGATACAACTGTTTCAGTTTTAACTGGCTTTTCTCAAAACAAAAGAGTTTTAATACAAGGATATCACGGTACTGGTAAAACAACACATATTGAACAAATTGCAGCTAGGTTAAATTGGCCTTGTATAAGAATTAATTTAGATAGTCATATCACTCGAGGAGACTTGGTAGGAAAAGATGTGATATCAATAAAAAAAGGTAAACAAATTACTGAATATAAAGATGGAATGCTTCCATGGGCAATCAAAAGACCCGCAGCTCTTGTATTTGATGAATATGATGCGGGGAAACCAGAAGTTATGTTTGTAATTCAAAGAATATTAGAGTCTGATAGCAAATTTACATTATTAGATAATAATGAAATTATAGACCCGCACCCTGCTTTTAGATTATTTGCTACTTCTAATACAATTGGGCATTCAGATAATCTTGGAATATATCATGGTACCAACCAAATCAATCAGGGGCAAATGGATAGATGGAATATTGTTTCAGTTT
>Ga0315338_1002904_pt1 | contig 15903 bp, 45 predicted proteins | sample ASW8metaG_FD_204518 | JGI IMG/M metagenome (GOLD analysis project Ga0315338, IMG submission 204518) | Ammonia-oxidizing marine archaeal communities from Monterey Bay, California, United States - ASW #8 | ecosystem: Environmental > Aquatic > Marine > Coastal | place: USA: California | collected... | reverse complement strand
CCTATAGGGGGACAAAGTATGAACGGCGAAATTATAATCTTTGGGTTGATATGGGCGGCATCTTTGGCGACTGTTGTTTACTTGGAAGTAAGGGCTCACGAAAGAAAGAAATAACTTGACAAACAGTGATATATTTGTTATAGTAGTAATATAATTTATTTTGGAGAAGAAAAAAATGGCTGTGCTCCCTATCAAGGTGGATACCTTTGAGGATAAACGCTATTACAAGCAGGAAACAAAGGAATCCTTCGTTTTGGTTTGGCAGATGTCGAACACGCTGAATGATGTTATGGATACTCTGAACCACCATCGCGACCGAGATTACTGTCATTTGAGCGTGCTTAAGGGAAGAGCGACAATGCTTCGAAACCAGGGGGTGAGACTTAAACCCTTGGTGGCAGAAGGGGAAAGGACGCTCCCTAACAGGCCCCCTACAGGCGAACCGGAGTACAATATTGAAGACCTTCAACGAACTGCTGATCTTGCCATCGCGCTGTACGAGTATTGTAGAACTTTTCAAAAGAATAATACTTGACAAACAGTAATATATTTGTTATAGTATAAGAGAGGAAATTCAAATGATTTTAAGATCAACCAACGATAACGAAAGAGAAGGAAAACAAGCTAAACTTTTTGAACTTAAGTTGAGAGGAGGAAGGTCAAACAAGTATACGCCCGATGCAGATATTGAGTTGGGCGATCAGGCGTACTCCTTTGAGTTAAAAACTTTTGCTCACAAAGGGAATGGTGTGAGCACAGCCCGAGGCGTAAAGCAAAAAAAGGTAGACGAATGGAGGGGCGTATCTTTTTGGATTTTTTCAGAGTATGAGCCACCCAACGAGCTTACAGGAGAACACTGGATATTGAGCGCATCAGAGATGGAATCATTCTTTGTTGGTGTAGAAGAAAAGCTCCATGTTGGATCAAAGACATTAGCCGGCCTAAACGACTGGGCCGCAGCAGTCGCTGTTTTGGAAGGCACGGGATTTGATAAAGAGTTATTAAAGAAACTTGATTACGCATTTGTCGATAAAGGTTGCGCCCTAAATGATCCAAAAATTCCTCTTCATTATGTGCGAGAAAATGGCACGAAAATTCAGCGCAAAGAAGACTTAAGAAGGTATCTAAAAAAACTTCTTGACAAACAGTAATATATTTGTTATAGTATTACTATAACTTAATCGAGAAAGAAAATGCAACAAGGCGCAAAAGCAAACTATACAGGAAAGCAATTCGAAAGACGCGTCCAAATACTGCTTGAGAGCACCAAACTCGGAATGGGCGAGCCACCAAAGTACGAAGCTGCTTGGGGAACTGGTAAAAAGCGCAATCAAACGGATAAGTGGCTGAAAGACAAAGATATTCAAATAGAACTTAAATGGCAAGCGGTATCAGGAACCTGTGATCTAAAACCTTTTGCAGAGTTGTGGAACGCGAATCAGAAAATTAACTGCGTTCAGTATATTCTCGTACTTGGGGGACCACACTGGGATACTGATCGAGGAAATAACATATACAAAGAGGCCAAAATAATGGCAGACGTGTTGAACGCCGGCGCAGCTAGATCCGGAGCGAAGAAATTAAGTGTCATGAAATTCTCAGAATTTAAGGAATGGATCCATGAGCAGAGCTAAACCAATTAAAGAAAGGAACGCATACGATTTTTATGCAACACCGAAATGGTGTTATGAGAACCTAGATTTTCCTTTTCATTTATTTGATAAGGCCCATGAGCCATGCCGAGGAGATGGCCGCATCGTTTCGTTTTTGGAAGACAAGGGGGTGAAGGTCACAAGCACAGAAATAAGGGAAGGGGAAGACTTTTTCGATTGGGATGACAAGACCGGTCTTATCTTTACTAACCCCCCATTTTCTATAGCGCAGGAGTTCATAGAACATTCTTTGCCACGATCTAAATGTGTCGTTATGCTTCTACGGATTAATTTCTTAGGGTCCAAAAAGCGGTATGATTTTTGGCAAAAGAATAAACCAGATGCCATTTATGTTTTGAGCAAACGACCTAGTTTCACAGGAAAAGGCACCGACGCTACGGAATACGCCTGGTTTGTGTGGCAACAAGAAGAGTTTGTAAAACCGGGGATTTATCATGTTGAGCCCCCTGTCGTCCAACGTCGATCAAAGAAACTTCTTGACAAACAGTGATATATTTGTTATAGTAGTAATATAACTTAATAACAGAGAGAGAAATCAGTTATGAAAAAAGGCGACGTATTATTAAAGAAGTGGTGTTTTGGTGTTTCCTTCAAGAAACCCAATGACTGGGTAGCCATGGCCGGCGACAGCGCCGTCACAGTTCAACGATATCCGCGATACCGCACCATAGCACTCCGATTGACCAGTGTCAAGAAGAAGGGCAAAAAATGGGAAGTAGAGGGAGAACAGTACACCTCCCTCAATGCGAAGCCTAAGAAGGTAAAGATGGCTTTAGAAACCCATCCTGCGGGCGGGTTCCGTGTACCGGGCCAGAAAAAGGCTTACCATGTGGTGGACCACAAGCTGGCTAGTGAAGGTATGCCTCCTGTCGGCAGTCTCGTTACGCTCAACAAGAAACACGCTCTCGTTGTTAAGAGTGGGCGCAACGAGTTGACAGTCTTCGTCAACGGAACGTACGATGTTGTGAAGGTGCAACCTGGGACAATCAAGTGGCGTGAGGATAAGATCATCGCGAGCCTTCCTGTGCAAGCGGCCTAGTGATGAAGGTGGGAGATCTTGTAGAACTATCAGCCTACGGTAAAAAGTTAAAGCTGAACGAGGATGCTCGACGCCGGGTGGGAATGATATTGAATATTGGAGAAAACCCAGATCGCTTCCCTTATTCTTATAAAGTTCACTGGTTTGGCACCGCATGGCGATATCACAGCCGGCAAGAATTAAAAAAAGCAAAAGTAAAAAAGGAAAAATAAAATGATAGAGAATCTTATTTTGATAATCGTGCTAGGGGGGACTTTTGCCCTCTTGAGCCTGTATGCTACTAAAACTAAAAAATAAAAAGTTACGGAGAAAAACAATGGGAGATATGAGTTCAATTCACCCGGATCGGCACGGTCCTGATGGGGCCTTTTGGCTTCACTTCGCCGCGTTATTGGGAGTTTATCTGATTCCTACGTTAGCTATCCTAGTGTTCTATTGAGAGGAAACAATGAGCGGATCTGATGGCGGGGACCATCCGTACAACGAACACCAACTTCTGGCACTAGCGGTTCTCCACGAAGAGCTAAAAATAATATTATCATTTATGGATGCTACTGGATTAACGGAAATGGAGGCAGGAGTTTATAAATCGTTGTCGGTGATCACCGAGATTTTAAAACAAAAACAAAAACGCGCCTCTTTAAAAATTAGACGCGAAGTAGATAACGTTGTAGAGGTAGATTTCAACAGCCATCCACACACAGGAGAAACAACTGATGACGGCTAATTCACCATATCGAGATGCAATGGAGCTTTTACGCAGCATTAGAGATGATTTACAACATCTCGCGCACTCTCCGGGCTGGACCCATGCACTTCTTGAAACTCGGGTTCAACGCCTAGCCAACGAAGTGAGGGAGAGCGTCGCTCGCCTAGAACCGGGCATGCCTAGTTCGGGCGGCCCCCCCTCCACATAAGGGCGAAACTAATTACCCCACTATTTAAAACACCGTTATGAAAAACAAGAAGAAAAAGATTTCCCGTCGGAACTGGCTCGCAGTCCACGCCCACCTGAGACGCGGCGCAGGTAATCATGGGGATAAAAAAAAGAAACATTCGCGTCGCGCCTGTCGCGATTATAAATGGAAAGGATAAGGATGACGACACAAGAAGTTCGCAGATTCGTACAAGAGGAAGTTGCCTGGGCACTTCACGAGCGAGACGAAGCCTACCTTGAGAAATTGATGGATAACCACTTTTGCAGCACATCCAAAGAACACTGGTTGTACCCCGAGGAACGAGAGCTAGTAGTGGATGCCTGGAAGAAAATCACCGAGGACAAGGGGATTAAAAAGAATGTACTTGACACATAGTTTATTATCTGTTATAGTAGTAGTAGTAGATTTAATCGAGAGGACACATGAAAGTCGGTGATTTAGTAAAACATACAAGTGAAGGTATAGGAGTTGTCATGTCTTCCGCTTTGAACAGCAAAGGCGAGCTAGACAACTATGAAGTGTTGTTCGCACAAAACAAAATTTTACGAGTGCGAGCTAATTCACTGGAGTTGCTAAATGAAAATGGGTGATTTAGTTTATTATCAATGTCAGGGGTTTAACTCTACATTTCACCAACCGGCAGACGGCTTGGCAACAGTCATTTCGCTCTCTTATTCCCCACAGAATGGGAAGTCGGGAGATACAGCCAAAATCTTTCTTCACAAGAAAGGGGAAATCTTTAACGCATGGAGACGGCAGGTTGGTCTGCTAGAGGAAAAAACAGATGAAGGTGGGAGATATAGTGAGCGTTCCCCACATCCCACAGCCGCTCTCTCACGGTAGGAGAAATATAGGCTTCATCGTCCGGACGGATCGATCTCCGCTGACAGGAAAAAAGCGGTATTGGGTGTTTTTGTTGGGATGGCGGCTCCACGGGCCGGCTCCCTTTCTTAGAAGACAGTTGAAGCTACTTGAGAAAGTTGTTGACAACGACTAAATAAAATGTTATAATGAGTCTATCTGTTATTTTTAAAAAGGAAAAAAGAAAATGAAAGCTGGGGATTCAGTTAAATGTAATCTCTTCGACAAAACTGGGATAGTGTTAGACACGATGAGCTTGTCCAGTCCATCTAGTTCGATGGAAGTGATAAGGCTCCTCTGGACTGATGGAAAAGAGGAAACGGTTAATGTGACCGCTTACCCGCAGCGCATCTCGGTCCTTGACGAAGTAGAAGCACAGAGGGAAGCCTTTGGAAAAGATCTTGCAGAGCCATAGCCTTCAAGTCGGTGATTTGGTGCGGTATAATTACGGCACGTCCCCCACTATACCTCACATCGATGGTGTGCGGTTTGCCGATATCGGCGTCGTGCTCGGCGTCGAGTGGCAGGACGATCTTGAAGTGATTAAGGTTTACTTTTTTAGCTCAAACACTTTTAAACTCTCTTACGCGCAATACTTAGATACAATAACACAACTTAGTCGAGAGAAAAAATGAATATAGGCGACCTAGTAAAGCTGCTTACTCCCGAAGGCAGTGTGGTTGGACTGATTGTGCGTGTTATAACTGACATTGACCCGGCCCAAGATCTTTATGCCGTTCAGTGGACCGGTCGCTACAATGGGGAGACAAGCCTAGTCACTGGCGATGAGATCGAGGTGGTGATATGAAGGTCGGTGATTTAGTGGAGTACAATTATGGACCAGAAAAGGCCGGCTCTGAACCCGGCTATTGGGGATCAGTGCGCGGCGATGTTGGAGTTATCGTGGATTCATGTTGGCGTGGCGATCATGATGTGGCCGAAATTCTTTGGTTTAACAAGTATGGAATCCAAGCGTCATATAAAAAATATCTTGTGCTTGTGAGTGAATCAAAAGATGGATAAAGCACAAGAGAAAATCGGCCAATTAGTTTATGGTATAATCATCGGGGGACTAGCTCTCGGTGGTCTTCTTATAGTGGCAAAAGAAAAAGTTCTTGACAAAATAAAAAAGATTTGATATAATATATATATAACTTAATCGAGAGAGAAGATGAAAGCTGGAAACCTCGTCAAAGTCACGCGAGCAAGGATCGGCCTTCCGTCTGGAACGCTGGGCTTGATTGTTGAAGTGCTAAAACGCGAAGTGGATGGCGAACAACCTATCAAGAGTTGGGAGAATCTCTATGTTGTACAACTGCTCGGCCATGTACACTTGCCAGGGCCAGACGTGCCCCGACGGTTCCTGTGGCGAGACTTGGAGGTGCTGTCATGAAAGTCGGTGACTTAGTACAGTTTATTATTCAGAATAAAGGCAACAAAGGTATCTGGCTCGTCACCGAAACGGAAGGAGCTTGGGCAAAACTCTTGGGGTTTGAAGACCATACTTATGACGGCTTACGAAACCCACACGTGATTCAGGGAAATCTGGAGGTCATCAGTGAAAGTCGGTGATTTAGTTAAAGAACGCTGTTATCCAGAGATCGGGCTTATTGTCGATATTACATCAACGCCTATAGATTCCAACAGCTATGCCGTGCTAGACCCCAATGGAAATGTTGTATGGTTTGGTTCAGAATATATTGAAAATCACTGTGAGGTAGTAAGTGAAAGTCGGTGATTTAGTAAGGTTCAGACCCGATCTTCCCTGGATTAAAGACCATCATGTTGGGATCCTTATAAAGTTCACGCCATCCAACCATTGGGTAAGTGTTTATTGGCCGGCAGTTGATAATGGCCTGACCGGTGTCCATCTGGCAAAAGAGTTAGAGGCCCTCAGTCCAAAAAGTTCTTGACTTTTGTTTTATTATTTGATATAGTAATAATATAACGTAAACGAGAAAGAAAGTGAAAGTCGGTGATTTAGTAAAACCCATATCCATGACCAAAGACCATTGGCGAGGCCAAGAAAAGGTGGGGATTGTAACCGAGGTTTCGTCAGATATAGCGGGTGATGGTACGAAACAAATATGGGTGCGTTGGTGCGGTCATTCTGATTGGAGTTTTGAATACTCAGATGGAGTGGAGGTCATCAGTGAAAATCGGTGACTTGGTAAGATATAAAGACAGTGAAGATGCGTGCACGCGAGCGTGGGCGCAAGAGGTTTGGCCCGAGCGACCCAGGTTTGGAATCGTCGTCGCATGGACAAGAAAACATCAATATCAAGTTAAGGTGCTTATGAGTAACGGAGAAGCAGGATGGGAATACATCAAAGAGTTGGAGTTGATAAGTGAAAATCGGTGATTTAGTTAAAGTATTAACGGTTGAAACACAACCGGTTGGGATCATTACCAAAGTTACGCAAGCTGTCGGTCACAAAACCGGAGTAAAAAAGTATTATGTACTTCTTAGCCAGTACGATTTCATTGATAAACGCTCGCACCACTGGGGTCCGTTTCCCTTTCTACGCCCCCAGTTGGAGGTAGTAAGTGAAAGTCACTAAAGTAGGCGACTTGGTAAAGGATAAGACAGGTAGGATCGGAGTTGTGATGGGAGTATCCCAAGACGCAGCCGAAAACGACGTACACCAAATCTGGGTGCGATGGCTCCCTGGCTGGGATTGGAACTTGGGTTATTCAGACGATGTGGGGGTTATCAGTGAAAGTCGGTGATTTGGTAGCATACGCATGGAACGCAAAAGAGCGACCAGAAGAAGTGGAGCTTGCAATAGTGACGGACATGAATCCGCTCGGTCGCGAATGGACAACCAGCGACAAGTACATTCAGATTTACGTGCTGGCTGTCCCAGAGATTAGCCCGCCTTTGAGAGTCCCTAGTTGGAAACTGGATGTGGTAAGTGCCCACTAGATTCACGCTTGTGCCCGGTGATATGATTATTTTTGAAGCGACGGGGGAAGTCTGTGTTTTAATTGGGATGTTTGACCCGGCCGAACGCAGGGCCGGCAAACGTGGGGCGTTTCCCAGCAGAGCGTGGGATGTTCAGTGGACTAAAGAGTGGGATGCTGCCGGCCCTTGGCAGAAGTTTCTTTCTGTACCTCCACGATACGTGCAGAATGCCGGTGTCTCAGCCATGAACCTTTTTAACAGACTCTCTTTCCGTTGTGCAGTCAAACAAGGTAATATCATAAAAGTAAAAAAACTTCCTTGACTTTTGTTTTATTATTTGATATACTATAAACATAACTTAATCGAGAGAAAAAAATAATGGGTTATCGTTCTGAAGTAGTCTTGGCAATCAGCAAAGAGATGGTACCACACTTTATGGCAACAATGGCTAAGTGTCCAGAAGTTAGAGGTCTTGTGTTTGAAAACGCAGATAGGCTGGATCAAGATTATGATGATGAAGGCGGCTGGTTGATGAACTGGTCAGGCATTAAATGGTATGATACCTTTCCAGACGTCGCAGCTATCCAAGCGTTCGTCGATGACTGTGACGCTGAATGTCTTGAAAGCTGGGATGCAACGCTCGCTGAAGAACGGACATATGAAAATGGCGAACACGAGCACTTCCGCTTCCTTCGCTTAGGTGAAGAGAATGAAGACGTGGAAGTCAAAGGCGAGTTCTGTTACGAAGACATTTGTTTTGTAAGGGAACTGCACTTCTAATGAGTGCGACGTTTTGGATAGTGTGGGGAAGTTGCACGGCGATTTTAGTGTGGGCACACCTCCACCAGACGAGAGGTAGAAAATGAAAGTCGGTGATTTAGTAAAGCACATGAACATCCACTGGACTTGTGGAGTTGGCATTATTGTTTGTGATGACATAATAAAAAATGATGGTGATTACCTTGTTCTGTTTGGGAACCAAAGAATCAAAACTCGTCGCTCTTGGCTGGAGGTTATCGGTGAAGCCTATTGAAGTGACTACAGCGCCCGCGCTTTTAACGATGCCCACGTCCGGTAAAAGATATATTGTTGCGGGGGACGTGTGGGTAGAGGTTCCCGCCGAAACTACTCGCGCCGATATGGACAAATACGTGATCATGACGATGCTAACGCCCTCTCCGCAAGACGCACAAGTCTGGGAAGTCCAAGGAAGTCGGGGGAACCTTTATAAACTCACTCGCACGGGAGAAGCCTGGACGTGTTCCTGCGCGGGCTTCGCTTATCGTCGCAGATGTCGCCACATAGAAACAAAGAAAAATGAAAGTCGGTGACTTAGTTGAAACTGCGGAGTTCGGTGTAGGGTTCATTATAGAGATGACGTTTAACCACTATCTGTTTTTACCACTTACTAAGTCTGGGGCACCATCCCAATGGCTAGAGTGGGATGAAAGTAATGTGGAAGTTATTTCACAAAGTGCTTGACTTTTATATTATTACTTGATATAATATATATATAACTTAATCGAGAAAGAGAAAATGAACAACGGAGATCTCGTTAAATGCACGGTTGACGATCCAACTCAAGTAGGTATCGTAGTCAATGGAGGAAACCATACATCCTTGGTAGCGTTTGGTATTGGCCCCCCTCGATGGGTGAGCCACGAATGGTTGGAAGTATTAAATGAAAGTCGGTGATTTGGTCATAGCCCCCGTTTGGGGCGAATACAGTGAGCATGCCTCATATGTGGGTATAATCACTGGTATTTATGGGCACAAAGTAGATGTATCTGCTGGCCCACACGGTACAGAAGTTTGGGACAAAAGTGATTTGAGGCTGGTAAATGAAAATCGGTGATTTAATCCTGTACACTCCAGAAGAAACTGCGAGCCACGGTGGAGATCCCGAGGTTGGTGTCGTTCTTAAACTATCCCCATCGGGTACGAAAGCATCTGTGCTTTGGTCAACTGAATCAGTGGCGCTCTATTTTCCTGTTGGGGATTTAGAGCGTTACCCCGATGCCTTTAAGTTGGTGGTGCCAAAATGAAAGTCGGTAATCTAGTTGTTTACGACCCACCCTCCAAGGTTGCTGGTGTTGGTATTATTGGGGCTGTGAATCCTTATTTTTATTTTATTTATTGGAGCGGGTTTCCTGATACTCCAATGGTTGCAATAAAAAAGAGCGCGGTGAGACTGGCAAACAAAAAAGTTCTTGACAATCAATAAAATCTTTGCTATACTTATAATATAACTTAATCGAGAGAATAAAAAAATGTCATGGAGTGGTACCGTATATTGTGGTTATTGCAACGGAAAAGGTCACAACCGGCGAGGTTGCAAGGAATACAAAGCAGCCCAGCGAGAGCGTTATGAATCGGCGATGGGAACCCCGGAAGGTGATCGCACTTATTACGACACCAGGGCAATCGCGACCTGGGAAGATCGTCAAAAAAAGAAGAGTGTAGCCAGGAAATGCTCCTATTGCTCTGAGGTCGGTCATAACCGTCGATCTTGTGAGCCCCTAGAGACGCACGTGACTCATGTTCACAGCCAGAATGTAGCCTTCAAGAAGGCTTTTATTAAGCACCTTGGAGAGATTGGGCTGAACATTGGTAGCTTAGTCGTACCTCACGATCAAAGTCCGGGCCGGATCAACTACATTGATAATGTGCCGCACCTTGTGACTAAAATTCGATGGGAGAATATTTCAATCTGTTCCGCACGGGAGGCGATTGATCGTTGTGTCATTGCGCGACCTGTAAGTAATCTAGTCAATGATCGTAATGTCACTGCGTTCTGTATTATAGCACCGGAGGAGTGGCCCACGGGGGAACGATGGAACGAGAGAAGCCAACGTTGGCAAGAAGACCACTATGGGCTGAATGTCATCTCGGGCGCTCCCGGTATTGAACCTCCCGCCGGTTGGTTTGAAGATAAGTCCAAAGTTAAGGAGTATTTTAAAGACCGCGAAAAGTGGATGTGGCCCACTTCTGAAAATCATGTTTCAGACCACTACGGTTGCAACTGGTGGGCTCTCGAAGAAAATCAACAAGAACAAGAACATAAAGAAAGTGCTTGACAAATAAACAAATATTTGTTATAGTATAGATATACTTATTCATATTAATCAAGAGAGAAAAAGAAAATGGCTGTTGACTTTAAAACATTTCTGCAAGTTATCCCGCACGTTACATCTGTTAAAAAGCCCGTGCTTATTCGTGGCCGCCACGGGGTAGGCAAGTCCGAAGTGGTTTATCAGTTTGCTCAGGAAGTTAATCTTCCCGTAGTCGAGCGACGAGCGTCGCAAATGACCGAGGGAGATCTCGTGGGGCTTCCCAAAACGGATGGGAATGTTACCTCGTTCTGCCCGCCTGATTGGTTTAAAACGGCTTGCGATAGCCCCGTTCTACTCTTTCTGGATGAGGTTGACCGTGCCACTATTGAAGTACGTCAAGGCATCTTTGAGCTTACGGATAGCCGCAAGCTCAATGGGCATCGGCTTCACCCGGATACTCTTATCTTTGCTGCCATCAACGGTGGTGATCACGGGAGCCAGTATCAAGTGGGGGAAATGGACCCCGCCGAACTAGACAGATGGACTGTTTTCGACGTAGAACCTTCTGTGGAGGATTGGCTTAACTGGGCGTCCGAGAATGTGGATAAAATCGTATGGGATTTTATTAATCAAAATCGTGCCCACCTAGAGCACCGCGATGAATATGAGCCTAATAAGGTTTATCCCTCTCGCCGCTCGTGGGACCGATTCAATGAGTGCGTGGCCGGCGGCGTCAATCTTCTAGCTGCTGGAGCCAGCCCTGTTATCTTTAATCTAGCTGGCGCGTTCCTTGGTTTCGAGGCTGCCGTTGCATTTAATGACTTCGTACAGAACTATGATCGTCAGGTGACGATTGCTGATATTTTAGTCGATGGGAAGATGGACATGGTAGCTGAGTGGGGTATCAACGACCACACTGCTTTTGTGGAAAAGCTGGAGGCGTCTAAGACGTTTGAAGAGGCACTGTCCGATGATCAGGTACAGAACCTAGCTACTTACTTCTTCACGCTCCCTTCCGAGGTCGCCATGAAGTTGTGGACCGTATTGGGATCGAGCGAGAACGATATCAACAACACCATCAGGCTCCATCAGGCGCAGGTGGACGGTGTGCCAGTTTCACAGCGTATGGTTGATATGCTCCAGGCCGATGATGGTAAGAAGGAGTAAAACGCGCCGAGAAAAATATTTTTCCACTTGACATACGATATAAAATAGTATATACTAGATGTATAACATCGAAAGGGTAAAAAATGTCCGAGAAAGAAAAAGAAGTAGTAGAAAAGGAAGAAGTAGTTCACTTCAATCTTGACATTCATGTAGCTAGACTGCTCATGAATGAGCCCTTCTTTGCGGCCTTATCAAGGCGCGTAGATAAACGCGAAAGTGATCAGCTTCCGACAGCCGGCGTGATGGTGAACCCGCACACGGGACACTTTGAAATGCTTTACAACCCGAAGTTCTTCGCGACTTTAACAGACGCGCAGCGTAGGGATATTATTAAGCACGAGCTATATCACATTGTGTTTGAGCACTTGACGGATCGACGACCAGCGAAAGAGGGTATGCGAATTTGGAACTTTGCGACCGACCTAGCGATTAACAGTCATCTGTCGGAACTTCCCAAAGGATGCCTTAAACCGGGCCAAGACCAGTTCAAGGATTATCCGATTGGAAAAGCCTCAGAGTGGTATCTTCAGAAACTCAAAAACGATCCCCAGTTCGATCAGAACAAGCAACCCGGCGAGGGATCACCATCGGATGAACCCGGCGACGGCGAGGGATCGGGAGGTCTAGGCGACAATGGACAGTTTGATAGCCATGAAGGTTGGGGCGACGTTGATTCCACAACGAGAGAAATCGCAAAGGAACGCCTGAAGGAAACCTTGAAAAAGGCCGCCGATGAAGCTGCGCGCACCAACTCGTGGGGAAGCGTACCTCAATCTATTCGCCGCGACATTATGAAACGCATCCAGGGCATCGTCGATTGGAAAAAGGTTCTTCGTTATTTTGTGAAGACTTCCCAGAAGGCTAATAAGTCCTCTACAATCAAGCGAATCAACCGCCGCTATCCCTACGTCCATCCGGGGCGCAAGACGCAGCGACAAGCCAATATCGCGATATCTATTGATCAGTCGGGATCTGTGTCTGACGAGATGTTGGCCGCTTTTTTTGCCGAGCTTAACAAGCTCGCCGATCTCGCCACATTTACCGTGATTCCTTTTGACACAACAGTTGCCGAGGAACATGTTTATACTTGGCGCAAAGGCGAGCGTCGCCAGTGGGAGCGTGTTCGATCAGGCGGCACGGACTTCAATCCGGTTACTGATTATGTGAACAAGCGAAATTTCGATGGTCATATTGTCCTTACTGACTTGTGTGCGCCGAAACCTAAGCCTAGCAAGTGCCAGCGAATGTGGATGACTACAGAATACCATGCACAAAATCCATATTTCCAAACTCGCGAACGCATTATCGCGATCACAAGTAAGGGATAATGCACTGCTGCGCCCTAGTTACTTTAAGGACGGAGGGCGCAGTGAGTGAAGGTTGGAGATCTAGTATTAGACTGGTATTATCCCGGTTTTGGGCTAGTTGTGGCGATTGTACCAGCGCATGGAAAAGATGCACCACCCCTTGTCAAAGTATATTTTTCAGAGTCTCGCATAACTGAATGGCGCTACGATGAAGAGTTAGTTGTTGTAGGCGAGGGCTTTTATACCGACGACGACGATGAAAATAGTACTTGACTTTAAAGAAAATATTTGATATACTTATAGTAGATTAAATAATAATAAATCAAGAGAGAAAAAAAATATGTCTATGTTTGACGAATGTGATACGCCAGTGGTAGTGAAAAACGAGGACGGATCTTGTCTAGTTGCTCTTCCCGATGGAGTTCAGTTGATGACTGCTAACATTGAAGGAGCCCATAAAGTGGTGGAATATTATCTCGGGGCAGAAGAGCGTGAGCGAGCCGAAAAACCTCGCATAGGCTTCGTCTAAGATGTCAGTACGCTGGCGAGGTAAGGTCAAGAACAAGATAGTTCTTGACTTTTATATAGTAATATGAGATAATGAGTTATAGACTTATTGAGAGAGTGAAATGTTGTTTGTGCGCGTTGAATGGGATCTGGAAGTAAATGAAGCAGGTGGATTGCATACGCTGACACTCGCGGAGGCCGGTCTTTCTTCCGTTGTAGAGTTGCCGGGGCACCTTGAAAAGGCACGCACCGCGCTCGGCGATAATGTGGAAGATGAGCAATGGCTCGATGAAGTAAGCGATTGGCTATCTGATGAGCATGGATTTTGCCATTATGGTTTTGAAGTAATCAGTGAAGGAAACAGTATTTATAATAAAAGTTCTTGACTTTTGTTTAAAAATATGAGATAATAAGTAATAACTTATTGAGAGAGAGTGAAATGAGTGAATACAAAGAAAAGAAAATGAGCTACGGTTTTTATGGGGACTTCATGACGTACAACCCGGTACAGTTCACTGAGCAAGGCGCTCAGATTTTGTGGACGTATCCGGATGGTAGCAGTCGCGTACGTGCTGCCGCCCGTGGTTGGCTGCTCGGAGAAGCCGACGACTTCAAAGAGAGCGGCCAATATGATATTGTCCTTCCCGAAGAGGGAATCGTCTCGGTCCATTGGGATCATTTGCAACCCATCATTGTACCCACTGTTTAAGAGAGGTCAGAAAAATGAAAGTCGGTGATTTAGTAAAGCTCAGTGAAAAATATTATCCTGAGTACAAGGGTCTATTCGGTTTACTCACAGAGAAGAAGGCGGCCAGCGGTCCGGGCCTTGAAGAAATGTGGCAGGTTATGGTGGATGGTCAGATTCACCCCTTTTACATTCCTTCCGATGACATAGAGGTTGTTGGTTTTGACAATAACAAAATGACCGGAGGAAGACTATGAAAATATATGGAGGACTTGTGAAAGTATATTTAGCAATATGGGACCACTCAAGCGGTATTGATCAAACGGCTCACAAAACCGAAGAAGGCGCATTCAAACAACTTGAAACCTGGGCAAAGATGTATCGTTTTATAGGCGATAACGATTGGACTTCTCACGATGAAAAGGTGAAGGACAAGACCGATAGAGAGATTGTTTTGGACTGGGCAGACATCACGGGCGGTAACGAGCATATGGACGTGAAAGAGTTTTTGCTGAACGATTGAAAATAATACTTGACAATCCATAGAATATTTGATATACTTATAAAGTAATCATAATCAAGAGAGAGAAAGAAAATGGCTAAAAAGCTCACAAAGTTCAAGAAAGAAGAACCCGTACAGATTTGGGATTATCTCGGTGTGGATGAGAACGGAGAGGACAAGAAAGAAGGTGTTCTCCCTGGACATCGGTCCATCGGTCTTATCATTCGAAAGAGCGCATCATCCGACGTTGTTGCTGGTTATCCTCTTGGCCAACGCGCCAAAGACTGTTATCTGGTAGCGGTACCTAATCAAGAAGAGGCTGTTTATCACTATCATTGTGAATGGCTTCGCAAGGTTTAAAGAATAATCGCGAGAGAGAAAAAAAATGAAAGCAAAAGAAAACAACAAGTACCTTTACCTTTTTATATTACAGTCTGACTATGGTTATGGACATGGATGGGAGGATTTAACTGCTTCAGAGAGTTGGAAAGATATCCGTGAAGATCTAAAATCCTATAGAGAGAACGAAGGTGGAAACTATCGTATTATTCACCGACGCGAACTGAATGATTAAAAAGAAAAAGGGATGGGATAGTATAAGAAGGCTAACATATTGGCCCGGTACTAAAAGAAATCCCTTAGAGAGTATAAGAAACCATTGCAGAATAGAGAAGGACTTAAGACTACCACGTTTTATCATGCTTGTAAAGTGTAAAGATATTGACACTGCTACCCGTCAAAAGATTGACAGCGCAGAAAGCACAAACATAATAAAGAAAACACTTGACAAGACCCCTTTTATTTGGTATACTTAATAAGTACCACAATCAAGAAAGAGAAAGCTATACATGACAAGAAAAGATTACCAACTGATCGCCGACGTACTTAAGAACACCGAGATGTCTAGCGAAATACGCTCAGCCCTCGCAATGAACTTTGCAGTAGTCCTTAAGCGCGACAACGCTAACTTCAAGCCTACCCGCTTTTGTCAGGCAACGCGCCCTGACATTGCCGATAGTCCAGCCATCAAGGCGAACAACGCCGCGGGCTTCATTGGCCCGGTACGCGGGTGTCGCGACTTCACCGAGCGGCTCCTGACTAGTCGGGGCTTTGAACGATCCATGCCAGATGGTACGATTCAGCATTGGCGTCCTCTCGCAAACTAGAACCCTTTCTTGATTAGCACCTGAGCAAGTGTAAAAACTGCTCTTTAAAATACCTTTGTCTCCATTCGGTTGGAGGGCTCCTGGGCAAGAGCGCGCCCCT
>Ga0315338_1002903_pt1 | contig 15918 bp, 14 predicted proteins | sample ASW8metaG_FD_204518 | JGI IMG/M metagenome (GOLD analysis project Ga0315338, IMG submission 204518) | Ammonia-oxidizing marine archaeal communities from Monterey Bay, California, United States - ASW #8 | ecosystem: Environmental > Aquatic > Marine > Coastal | place: USA: California | collected... | reverse complement strand
CCAGTAGTTATTTCGTTTGCCTTTATTGAGATCAATAATTCAGAAATAGCATCAACAATTTCTCTTCCAGCCTGACTCCCAGTAAATCCAAATCCACTAGGTTGAAAAACACCACCATCCGATTCGATCGCAACCATATGTTTATCTAATTCATCACGATGAGTATCTCGATAAGCTTTACTGCCTTTGCCGCCATTTTCCTCATTCGTCCACAACACGACACGCAGGGTTCTTTTTGGTCTTAGGCCCAGGTCATGAATCAGTTTCACCGCATGCCAGGCAGCTACACAACCGCCGCCATCATCCTGGGCCCCCTGACCCACATCCCAGGAATCAATATGACCGCCTACAACAACAATCTCATCTGGATTTTCAGAACCTTTTAGATCAGCCACTATGTTCCTGGACCAGCGATCCGGTTCTGTCCTGGCGGCCATTTTTAGCTGGATCACAATCTTTTCACCACTTTTCTGTTGACTACTAAGCATGATGGCATCCTCTATAGTAAGGGCAGCATGGGGAATGCGTGGTATATCTTCGTTATAAGCCATCACACCGGTATGTGGTGTATAAAGTGTAGAGGAACCAACGGACCGTATAAGGCTGGCCACAGCACCGTATTTTGCAGCTGCACTAGCACCTTTATAGCGGTATTGTACAGTTTCACCATAACTTGTGAATGGTGCATTGAATAATACGATCTTTCCCTTAACCTTATCTTGGATAGTTTCAAGCTCAGCAAAACTATCAACCACCAATACTTCGGCACGGATACCATGCTTAGGGGTACCAACACTGCCACCCAAACCAAGCATTGCCAGATCTTTTTTAAATGGTTTGATCAATTGCGCTGATTCTGCGCCCCTAACCCAGGCCGGTACCTTTACCGGTTCTCCTTTGATTACATCAAAACCATCCTGGTGCATTTCGCCTATGATCCAATCCAGGGCATATTCTAGGTTTTTTGAACCGCTCAACCGGGGGCCAAAAGTGTTGCAAAGATAACCAAGCTGCTTATATGCGCCGCTGTCTGCGAGCGCTGCTACAATCAGTTTATTTGCTTGTGCGCTGTAATCAGCGGCAATGGAACCACCCAAAATATGGTGTGAGATTAGTGATAACACCATTACGCTGCGGATTAGTTTTATCAAATGATTCTTAATTATGCGAATACTTGCGATTTTAATCACTATTATTGATAAAGTTTACCACTAGGCGGGCAAGTTCTGGACCTTTTTCCTCTTGTAAAAAATGTCCGGCACCCTTGATGGTTGTGTGCGACTGGCCGCGCGTGCCAGGTATTAGTTTCTGGAAATAACCATCGCCGCCGGCAGTAATAGGATCAGAATCACTGAAAGCAGTCAAAAATGGCTTATCCCATTGTTTCAACACATCCCAGGCTTTTCGGTTGGGTTCGGAAGCTGGATCGCTCGGGCTTGTTGGGACCAACATGGGGAAGATCCGGGCACCAGTCTTGTATTCTTCACTCGGGAAGGGAGCATCATAGGCGTCCCGTACTTCTGCGCTCATTTCTGCCACACAACCCGATGCAATGATCTTGCCAACCTTGAACATAGGCGTATTCTGGGAAAATTTCTGCCACCGTATGAACGCCTCTGGCGTTTTATATTCGCCAGTGGGCAAAAATGTATTGGCCGCCACAATGCGCTTGAATCTGTCCTCATTTTCCGCAGCAATACGCAGGCCGATCAAACCACCCCAATCCTGGCAGAAAAGTGTAATATTCTTAAGATCTAGTACCTGGACCAAAGCTGTCATCCAATCTACATGTTTTTGATAAGTGTAATCTTCCTGATTGACTGGCTTATCAGATTTACCAAAACCCACCAGATCAGGTACGACAACTCGATGTCCAGCATCCGCGATTATGGGTATCATTTTACGGTATAGATAGGACCAAGAAGGCTCCCCATGAATAAGCAAAACCGTTTCACTATCACTTGTGCCTTCATTCAGGTAGTGAATCCGAACCTCGTCACATTGTAGATAATGCGGTTCAAAAGGATAGTCAGCCAGACCAGTAAATCTGCTATCGGGTGTACGTAGAATTTCCATTTCCTTAATTGCCTCCTTTTTTATACCAAAAGAAAATAATTCTGATACCAGCCAGAATCATTCCCAGCCCTTCCCGCTGGTGTTCCCACAAACCTACCATTCAGTCATCGGGCTAAGTAAACATAACATCATTGAATACCGCTGCAAAAACAAATAATCCAAGCACTAGAAAGAAACAGCCGGTTATCAGTTTTAATTTACGGGCTTTATTATTGGTAATAAGGATCAGTGCCGTAACTATGCCATAAGCAGGGATCCAGATAAACCAATCTGGATCATTTAAACTAACAATCGCAAAAATTACAAAGATAATAGCAGTGTTTACTTTACCATACAGGATATAGCTACCTATTCTTTTCGGGTGAGAGTTATTTATGAATCCTTCTTTTCGAACTTAAATCCAGTTTGCACAACCGAGGTGATCCTTCAGTTCCGCATCCCCAAAATTCAGAATATTTCTCCCTTTTCGAATCCATTTTACAGATAAATCCTCATTGAGAATAACGATCGCAGGCATGATTTCCTCTGGCGATAGAATTAAACCCAGTTTTTTTGCGATAGAAAAATTTTGATCCGAAATGAACGGGAAAGGAAAGTCAGTATTAAATTTTACTTCATGCACTGCTTCATTGCTGCCGGGAGATAGTACCAAAAAACTGGCATTGCATTTTTCGAAATCACCCAGTTGTTCCTTAATTCTAAGCAATTGCTGCCGGCAGACCGGACACCAGGTTGCTTTTATGGTTATGACAATCATGATGTGTGCTTTTGCCAATGCTGCAACATCGATCTCATTCCCTGCAGACGAAGTAACAGTTGCTGGAAAATAAATTTCCTGTTTGGTTGAATCGGTCTCAAAACTTGATCCAAATACAATACCCCAAAAAAATATTGCACTGAATTTTATTTTGTGTGTCAAGATGCTCTTTTTCATACTATTTGACTAAGAGCATTTTTCTCGCTTGAAAATAATTACCGCTGGAGATGCAGGCGATATAAATACTGCTGGGATAATCAGTCGCATCCCATTCTACACTGTGTTTCCCGCTGGACAATTTTGCATTGACCAGTGTAGTTAATTCAGCACCATTAATATCATAGATCTTTACACTTACAAATTCGGATGTAGGAATAGTATAATTTAATGTTGTCGCGGGATTAAAAGGATTGGGGTAGTTGTAGGAAAGACTGTAATGACCAGGTATTGGTTCGGGTGAAGATACTCTAAGCGGGTTGGAGTTCACATAAATTTCGTATTGCCGGATATCGGTCTGTCCCGTACCATAGACCACTTCATTCCCCAATTCAAAGTCGGCAAAATATTCGTCAGAATTCAGCATACCTTGACTGACCAAGTGATCCACAAAATGGTGAACTCCCAAAACACCGTTGTACTGGGGTTCAGCTGATATAAATGCGAAATAGGTCCATGAATCCCAATTGGCTTGGTAAAGATAATAATCGAAACCATCAAAGGTAACTGTACCGATAATATTTCCCGCAGGACCAATAAGATTGTTGTCCATCCAGATCATTACTTCGGTCGTAATTCCTGTTTCGGATGACATTGAATCAATAGTTACCCAGAATTCGAAGGCCAAGTTGTAAGATCCTGTAGCTACCATATCCAAATCATAGACCACATAAAATTCATCCAGGTTTTGGATCTTAATCGGCAATGCCGCATTTGTGGAACTGCTGTTCCACGGTTTCTTGCCAAAAATCACTTCCGGGTACGCCTTGACATCCGAGTTGCCAATGGGCCAATCCCAATTCCAGCCAAAATTTATATCATCACCCGATCCAGTCCGATAGATACACTGGGTGAAATCAGTGATGTTGCCCTGACCCCATACATTATTCTCTACTAAATAACTCCCAATTGTAAACTGGGACCAGCCATTACAGTTATAAGTCGTATCCTGAGCTCTAGTCAGCGTCAATGCAAATAAAAATAAAGCAACTTTCATGAATTTTCCCGGTCAACTGTAAATCTGGGAAAGAATTGGCCAATTGTATTCATGTAATCTTCGTACGCAGAACCAAATTTATCAATCATATAGTTTTCCTCTTTTTGGACATGCCAGGCCCAAAAAATATGAATCGGAATAACAAAAATTATCAGCAGCCAGGACTTGTAGGCCATGGCCATGATGCCAGTTCCGCTCCAGATAAACGCCGCGTATATAGGATGTCGTACATATTGATAGGGTCCTGTAGTAATCAGGGTCTTGGCCCTAGCAGAAGGGGGCAAAATAATATGACTCCATACGAGTAATACTGCCGCATCAATACTAAAAAGTACAATTAGAATCCACCGAAATATTGGTGCAATTTGCATTTCCGGAATAGATATCCAGGTACTGATCTGTAGTGCTAGAACCCACAGCAATACGGTTGTTAACACGCCAGTAGGGCCAGAACCAAATATATTTTTATAACCATTTTTCACTTAATCTCGCCAACCTGTTATATAGAATATAACATCCGCTATTTTGAAAATATCTTTTTGTTTGTGATGAAGAAATTTGGCTGATTTCATTTCTATTGTATGATTAACTTTCAACAAATTCTTAGAAGAATAAAATATATGCAAAACACACAAAAAGGGCAAAGAATTGACACCCTGTCCTGCAGTGAATAATTGTTAAAATAAAATGGTCAATTTGAAATTAAAAAAAGGCTTTCATGGCAGAAAATAAAACATCACTGTTATATAATATTGATGATAATCCTCCTGTTTTAGAAACGGTCATTCTGGGGTTGCAGCATTACCTGACCATGTTCGGTTCAACCGTGGCGATTCCACTGATATTGGCTCCGGCATTTGGTATTATTGATCCCGTAGAAAAAGGCTGGTTAATCGCAACCATGTTTTTTGTCAGCGGTATTACTACACTTTTGCAAACCGCTTTCGGGAATCGCCTACCAATCGTCCAAGGTGGAACATTCTCTTTTTTAGCTCCCACATTTGCTATCTGCGGCATGGCAGCCCTAGCCAATGCCGGTTGGGAAGTGCGAATGCAGCACGTACAAGGAGCCATTATAGCTGGATCCTTGGTAGAAATTTCAGTGGGAGCCAGTGGAATCATAGGTCGACTGTTACGATTTGTGGGTCCAATTACGATTGCTCCTACAATTGCACTAATCGGATTGGCTCTTTTCAAATTTGGAGCCCCAGAAGCAGGTCGCCATTGGCCCATTGGCGGATTAACGATTTTGCTGATTATTCTTTTCAGTCAATATCTTCGCCAAAAACATCGGACCTTTGAACTTTATCCCATTCTTTTGGCAATTGCAACTGCTTGGATAGTGTCGGCTACATTAACGACTGTGGGGCTCTTCCCAGAAGGGCATCCATCCCACACGAGTTTAGACAATCTGAAGAATGCCCCCTGGTTTCGAATACCGTATCCATTTCAGTGGGGATTTCCCCAGTTTGGAGCCGCTGCCTTTATTGGTATGCTGGCCGGTTATATTGCTTCCATGGTGGAATCCATTGGAGATTATTATGCCTGTGCACGGCTTTCCGGAGCACCGACACCGGACAAACATGTCATCAACCGGGGAATTACTTTTGAGGGAATTGGCTGCCTTGTAGCCGGGATTTTTGGCACGGGAAATGGAACCACGTCCTACAGTGAAAATATTGGCGCCATTGGTTTAACAAGGGTTGGCTCTCGCAGAGTGGTGCAAGCCGGCGCCGTGATCATGATTCTATTAGGAATGGTTTCGAAGTTTGGGGCCCTGTTTACAACCATCCCTCAGCCTATTGTGGGGGGCATGTATTGTGCCATGTTTGGTATGATTGTGGCTGTAGGACTTTCCAACCTGCAATTTGTTGATCTCAATTCTGCCCGAAACTTATTTATCCTGGGATTTGCTTTTTTTATGGGATTATCTGTCCCTGAATATTTTGCTCAGCAGCCCATGCAATTCGAACCCGCTTGGGTGGCAAGCATTCTGAATACGTTAGGGAGTACTGGAATGGCCGTAGGTGCTTTTACAGCACTAGCGCTGGATAATACCATCCTCGGAACCGATGAGGAACGGGGGCTAAAAGCGTGGGAAAATCATTGAAAAATAATATGAAACAAAAACTTTTAATCATGGCAGGAAAATATGTCGATATTAATTAAAAATGGTCGGATCATCACCGCAGTTGATGACTATATGGGTGATGTGTTTATTGAAAATGAAACCATAACCCACATTGGCAAAAGCCTGGATATGGAAGCGGATGAAATTCTTGATGCTTCAGGTAAATATTTATTCCCCGGTGGATTGGACCCTCATACCCATCTGGATATGCCCTTTGGCGGAACTGTATCTGCAGATGATTTTGAAACAGGAACCCGTGCTGCAGCTCATGGAGGGACTACCACACTGATTGATTTTGCTATCCAGACCAAGGGACAATCCACTCTCGAGGCATTGGATACATGGCATGCAAAGGCAGAGGGAAAAACAGCTATTGACTATGGTTTTCACATGATAGTTACCGATCTGGAGGATGACCGCGTTCATGAAATGAAAATGCTGGCTGATGAAGGTGTCACATCCTATAAACTATTTATGGCGTATCCGGGTGTTTTGTATGTGGATGATGGAACGATTTATCGCGCCATGCGTAAGGCCGGTGAAAACGGAACGGTCGTGTGTATGCACGCTGAAAACGGTATCGTCATTGATGAAATTGTGAAACGAGCATTGGCAGAGGGAAAAACAGAGCCAAAATATCATGCCCTGACCCGCCCAACGAGAATGGAAGCTGAAGGTGTTCATCGCGCCATTTCCATCGCGGAGGTCGCCAATGTCCCCGTGTATATTGTTCATCTCTCAAGTTCGGATGCATTGGAGCAGGTGATGCTGGCCCGAAATCGCGGTGTTCATGCATTTGCGGAAACTTGTCCTCAATATCTCTTTTTGGATCATTCCTACTATGAACAGGATGGATTTGAAGGATCCAAATATGTTATGACACCGGCCTTACGTGAGAAATGGAATCAGGACGAACTTTGGAAGGGATTGAAATTTGGCGATCTCCAGTCCATATCCACTGACCATTGCCCGTTCTGTTTCAAAGATCAAAAAACATTGGGGATCGATGATTTTTCCAAGATACCCAATGGCGGTCCGGGCGTTGAGAATAGGATGAGCCTTGTTTTCAACGGCGGGGTGAATTCAGGAAGAATTTCATTGAACAAGTTTGTGGAATTGACATCCACGGCCGCTGCGAAAACATTTGGCCTATTTCCTAAAAAAGGCACCATTGCCGTGAGCAGCGATGCAGATATCGTTATTTTTGATCCAGATCGAAAAGAAACAATCAGCGTGGATAATTCCTGTACCCATCACATGAGGGTGGATTACAACGCTTACGAAGGATTCGAAGTAACCGGTTTTACAGAAACAGTTCTTTCCCGCGGCAAGATCATTATTAAGGATTGCGAATACATGGGGAAAAAAGGTGATGGACAGTTCTTAAAACGCGGCCTTTATGGCGGAATGAAATAACCATACTTATTAAGGAGAGTTTAAATGCCGAGAATCATTAAATCTGGATTGATCCAAATGAGCCTTTCCAAAACGGAAGGTGAGGGAACCATCCAGGAAATCAAGGAAGCAATGATGGGAAAGCACGTCCCCTTTATCGAAGACGCCGGAAAACAGGGGGTCCAGATTCTTTGCCTTCAGGAAATATTCAATACGCCCTACTTCTGTCCGGGGCAGGACAGTTCATGGTATGCCTCTGCAGAGTCAGTTCCGGGACCAACAGTGGAGCGCATGCAAGGGTACGCGAAAAAATATAATATGGTCATGATTGTCCCGGTCTATGAAAAGGAGCAGGCAGGTGTTTTGTACAATACGGCCGCTGTGATTGATGCCGATGGATCCTATATGGGGAAATACAGGAAAAATCATATTCCGCATACAGCTGGTTTTTGGGAAAAATTCTTTTTTAAACCTGGTAATCTAGGCTACCCTATTTTCGAAACAAAATACGCAAAAGTAGGAGTGTATATCTGCTATGACAGGCACTTTCCAGATGGGGCAAGGTGCCTCGGGTTAAACGGGGCAGAAGTTGTTTACAATCCTTCTGCTACAGTAGCTGGGTTGAGTGAATACCTATGGAAGTTGGAGCAGCCGGCCCATGCCGCAGCGAATGGATATTTTATGGGTTGCATCAATCGGGTTGGAACGGAAAAACCGTGGGACTTGGGTGAGTTTTACGGCACGTCCTATTTTGTGAATCCAAGAGGACAAATATTTGCTGAAGCATCTCGGGACAAGGATGAACTGCTTGTAGCGGAATTTGATTTGGACATGATTGATGAAGTTCGTTCCACGTGGCAGTTCTTCCGAGATCGCCGTCCAGAAACATATGATAAGTTGGTTGAACTTTAAACCAAATTAATATAAAGAGAAAATTATGGCAGATATAAGCATAGAAGTAAATGGCATTAAATTTTCCAACCCATTCGTGATCGGGTCTGGGCCTCCAAGCACTAATTCAAAAACCATCATTAAGGCTTTTGATAATGGGTGGGGTGGGGTTTCCGCAAAAACGGTAAGTTTGACAGAAACTCCTGTCATCAATGTTGCTCCTCGATATGGAAAATTAAAAACCCCAAGCGGTGACATTATTGGCTTTGAGAATATCGAACTGATATCCGATAGAACACTGGAAGTGTGGCTGGATGAATTCAAGGAAATAAAAGATGTTCATCCTGATAAAGTGTTGATCGCTTCCATAATGGAGAAATACACTAAGGATTCATGGCAGGAATTAGTAGGTAGAATAGCCGAAACGGGTGTAGATATTTTTGAACTGAATTTCTCTTGCCCTCATGGTCATCCCGAAGAAGGTATGGGAGCAGCCATGGGACAGAATCCAGATATGGCTAGAGAAGTAACGGGTTGGGTTGCCGAAGTAACTAACTTGCCAATATGGGCCAAAATGACACCGGACATTTTAGACATCATAGAACCTGCCAAAGCCTCAATGGAAGGCGGTGCAAGTGGCGTTGCGGCGATCAATACCATACCTTCTATTTTAAATATTGACCTCGAAACATTGGCTCCTATACCCACTGTGGAGGGCCATTCGACCCCTGGTGGATATTCCTATTATGCCGTGAAACCCATTGCATTACGCATGGTGTCCCAAATTGGAAGAGGTGTTCCCGATGCAGAAATATCAGGTATCGGTGGTGTTGTCAGCAGTCGTGAAGCTATCGAATTTATCCTGATGGGGAGTTCCACTGTTCAAGTATGTACAGGTGTCATGTTGCAGGGTTACGAAATGGTTGAGGAAATGTGTGAGGGCTTATCAAATTTCATGGATAAACATGGTTTCAAAACCGTGCGTGAATTTGTAGGCCATTCATTGCAATACCTTACCACACATCATGATCTGGCGGAAAAGCGACTCGTGAAAAAAACTGATGCGTTAGGCGTGAATCGTGACAATAATTGGACAGGTGATATAAAGAAGGAAACTGACGAATTAGTCAGTAAATAAGTTTCGATTTGAAAATTTTGGGTTCTTACACCAACAGTCTAATTAAAAAAATAATCTAGCACATACCTTTAAAAAGGACATTCTTATGACGTCACTACCAAACCTTGAACATCTCTGGATGCCTTTTTCAGCAAATCGAGATTTTAAATCAGCACCTAGATTGATGAACGAGGCTGAAGGTATGTATTATAAAAAACAGGATGGGACGCCGGTTTTGGATGGAACAGCGGGGCTTTGGTGCTGCAACGCTGGTCATAGCCATGAAAAGATTGTGCATGCCATTCAGGATCAGGCAGCAAAATTAGATTTTGCTCCATCATTTCAGATGGGGCACCCTTTGGGATTTGAGGCTGCGGAAAAATTGCTGTCCATTGCCCCATCCAATGATTTTCAATATGTTTTTTTCACCAATTCTGGATCAGAATCAGTTGACACCGCATTAAAAATTGCTTTGGGATATCAACAACATGTAGGCAATCCAGAAAAAAAGATTTTAATTGGACGAAACAGGGCCTATCATGGGGTTGGTTTTGGTGGGATTTCTCTGGGTGGATTACCGTATAACAAAACCCATTTTTCATTACTGAATAATGTGGATCATATTTGTGACACTCATAATCCTGAAAAAAATGCTTTCAGTAAAGGTCAGCCGGATTGGGGAAAAGAATTAGCTGATGACCTTTTGAAGGTCATTGAAAAGCATGGCGCTGATCAGATTGCAGCTTTCATTACAGAACCAGTAGCTGGTTCTACAGGTGTATTGATTCCGCCCAAAGGTTACTTGGATCGAATAAGACAGATCTGCACTGAATATAATATACTACTCATCTTTGATGAAGTTATTACAGGATTTGGTCGTCTCGGAGATCCATTTGCTGCCCAGCACTTTAATGTTGAACCGGATATAATCACCTGCGCAAAGGGACTAACAAGTGGAACTGTCCCCATGGGAGCTGTTATAGTGAAAAAAGAAATTTATGATGCCTTTCAGCAGAGAGATCCAAAAGTGATCGATCTTTTCCATGGCTATACATACTCTGCTCATCCATTGGCTTCTGCAGCCATGATTGCAGCCTTAGATGTTTATTCAAATGATGGATTATTCAAACATGCCAATACTTTATCGCCATACTGGGAAGAAAAGTGCCATTCTTTAAAAGGAACAGACCACATTATCGATATTCGTAATTTAGGCTTGGTAGCAGGAATAGAAATGGTGCCAAGGGATGAAAAACCTGGAACACGGGGTTATGATGTATTCACAGATGCATTTCATAATCATAATTTGCTTATAAGAATCACGGGTGATACAATTGCCTTGTCTCCACCGCTTATTGCAGAAAAAGAACATATAGATATTATTATTGAAACTTTACGAACAATCATTCCAAGCCACTGAGCATTATGGAATATAAAAATTATATTAATAATAAATGGGTCGATGCCAATGATGGCCAAACCTTTGATGTTGAAAATCCATACACTGAAGAAACCATTGCCCAGGTTACCAGCGAAATGGAAATGATGAATGTGGAAACGTTTGGCCCGATCATTCCGATCCAAAAAGTTAAAAACCTGGATGAAGCCATTGAATTAGCGAACACGTCGCAATATGGTCTTGGCTGTAATATTTATACCAATGATATGGAAAAGGCATTGACTGCAGCCGATGATATTAAGGCAGGGTCATTCTGGATCAATGATCCTTTAACAGACAATGAGGCTGCTCCATTTGGATGGATGAAAATGTCGGGTGGCGGACGTGAACTAGGGATTGAAGGATTGGATGAATTTCGGGAGTCGAAACATATTTTGATCGATTACCAAATCAGGGAAAAAGATTACTGGTTTACCTATGATCTAGATGAAGGGAAAAAAACTTAAAATTTTTTATGAATAATATTCAATTTCAAGACTTCGGTACACAAAATAATTGGATTAATGGTAGGTACCTGAGTTCTAATTCTAGTAATACCATTGCAGTCATTTCACCTTATTATGATAAGGAGATCGCTACAGTGCCTGATTCCAACTTTTCTGATCTTGATGATGCTGTTCAAGGTGCAAAGAAAGCATTCCCGGACTGGGCTTCAAAGAATATCCGTGACCGAGCAGAGGTTATGTTCAATTTGAAATCCATAATGCAAAAAAATCTGGAAGAGCTGGCCTACCTTATTGCTCTGGATAACGGAAAAACCGTAGCCGATGCAAAGGGCAGTATTCTCCGCGGTAAAGAAGTGGTGGAATTCGCTACATCATTGCCCAGCGTTTTAAGGGGTGATTCGTCACCCGTAGGTGCGGGTGTTACCTGTACAATGACCCATAAACCACTGGGGGTGGTGGCTGGGATTACACCTTTTAATTTTCCGGCTATGGTCCCACTGTGGATGATCCCATTGGCCATTACAACAGGGAACTGCTTCATTCTAAAACCATCGGAGCAGACACCACTCTCTGCATTAAAGATTGCTGAATATTTAAAGGAAGCAGGCCTGCCTGATGGGGTGTTCAGTGTTATAAATGGCTCTCGTGTAGCGGTGGAGGGGATCTGCGACCATCCGGATATCAAAGCGGTGGCATTTGTGGGCTCATCTAACGTAGCGAAAATTGTTTACTCCCGTTCAACAGCGCTTGGAAAACGGGCCTTATGCCTGGGTGGCGCCAAAAACTACATGATTGTTGTGCCGGATGCAGACCAGGACTCTACTGCAAAAGGATTATTGGCCAGTTCTATGGGCAGTGCGGGGCAGAGATGCATGGCTGCCAGCGTTGCTATCGGTGTTGCAGACATAGATCATATTATTGACCAATTAGTTGAAGAAGCAAAGGCATTTGAGCTTGGGGTGGATATGGGTACGATTATAAGTAAAACTGCATTGGATCGGATTACGAACTATATTGATGATGCTGAAAAAATGGGTGCCCGGGTTTTAATTGATGGACGCACCGCACCGCAGCCTGAAGAGTATAAAAATGGGTATTGGTTAGGTGTCACTATTTTAGATGGAGTGGATCCAAATTGGCCCTGCGCGAAAGAAGAAATCTTTGGACCGGTGCTATCCATTATTCGCACGGATACCCTGGAGAATGCCATGAAGATCGAAAATGAAAACCACTACGGAAATGCAGCAGCAGTATTCACCACATCTGGAGAAGTTGCCAAAATGATATCTGAATCCGCATCAGCAGGGATGGTGGGAATTAATATTGGGGTCCCAGTGCCCCGGGAGCCCTATAGTTTTGGAGGCTGGAACGAATCCAAATACGGGCATGGTGATATTACGGGTAAAAGCGGGGTGGATTTCTGGACCAATCTTAAAAAAGTAACAGCTCGCTGGCCCAAATCTGATCAAGCTTGGAAAAAATATTTCTAATAAAATTCGAACCATTTTGGATCCAGGTCTGGCCATTCACCTTCTTCTGCCTGATCTGCTCTTTCCGGCCAGTTTCGTTTTCCACTCCAATGGTAGATCTTTATCCGATAAACAGATGTTTGTTTTAATTCATTATCAGTAATCGGCCGATAATCCTGTCCTGAGTTCATTTCACCATAATATTTTTGCAGCAAACCATTTAGTTTTTTCCGTTTTTCATCCAAGCTCTGAATCACCTGCACCAAAACTGATTCTTATTTGGCCATATCCAAGTCCCAGATTACTACGTAATGCGAAAGGTCCAGAAGTTAATTCAATCAACAAGTTTGAATCTTTTCTTTCCTCCAACAATAGGATTACTACATATAGGATATTTGATTTACCAAGCCCACTGCAAATGGTGAGGCTAGTTTTTAGTACATTTTACAACAAGGCTTCTGGATGTTAGGTATATCAAATGTTTTGTTAAGAATGGTGGTAATAAATTACAGAAAATGTAGTCTTGTGGTACAAATCCTGCTTCCTTCAACAGCGTGAATAATTGGTCTTTAGAGAACTTGTGCTTGTGCGGGTTTTCAAATTTTAGCTTGCTAAGAAAATATAAGATTTGCAAGGGAGTGATGTCACCTCGAATTCTCTCCTGCGGTATTGCAATCACAAAAGTACCATCTTCTTTTAACAATCCTCGGATATTTACCAAAAAATCTTTGGGGTCGTCCACATGTTCCAAAACATGTGAATTTATTATGATATCAAAAGACAATTTGTACTTCTCAAATAATTTCGGGGTAATCAGTTCCGCTGGAATTCCCTTTCTTTGCGCTACTGATATGGCCGCAGGATTAATATCCGCACCCATTACATTACATCCATAGGCCTGCTTTATATTTAAAGCATGCCTGCCCGTGTTACAACCATAATCGAGAACATTACTATTTTCAAGGGCAGCGGCAAACTTGATGATGCTTTCGTTTTCGTACTTTCCAAAGCGCAGAATTTTTGTGCATATCCAAACCGACAGATCCATGACTTTAGTATAAAATAAATCATATGGTACAGCTTTATTCATGTTATGAAATACATCAAATTATTATAAGGCAGGTTTTTAAATAAAATCCATTTTTAGAATTTATGGGTGACCGAGCAGATCTTTCTCCACTTCTTATAATAACTTGCAAATTTCCACCAGGCCCAAAAAGTATTCTTCTGCATTGCAGCAAATATTTCCCGTTGATATTCAATTGATTGCTCAGGACTCATGCGGTAGGTTCGGCGCGGTTTCCCATGGATCCCTTTTAACACTAGCCACTGGCCCTTCACATAAATTAACGTATGTTTTGAGGCTTCCTCCCCGGTTGGATTGATCAGATAAACGTGGGTCAAATCCTCAACACCAGCCAGTTTACGTCGCCAGTTAATAGATAATACAGGTGTCTGCAGTGTGACCCTTGTCAACGGTGTAAACAGCACATCCAGTATTCGCCAGGATTCTTCCAAACTGATTTTTCCATCTTTTGAGTGTGCGATCATATTTTGAATATTTTGTAGCTTGACCGGTACAACAAAATCAACCTTTCCCTCATTAATTCCTATCTCGAAATCAAAACCGTCGCCGGTATGATGAACTGTAAACTCTTCACCTGTCTCTTCCACGAAAATGCCAAGGTGATTGAATATCCCGCTGAAATATTCCACTAGTTCAGGAGTTTGCAGAATGTTCTCCCAGGCCTGTAATGATGATGTTACTTGGTTATATGCAGTAGAAAAAAATATAAAAAAAATAATTAATACTTTTCTCATCAAGTTATCTCCAAGCTTATACTAAAAATTAATTATGCCTTATATCTTGTCAACATTTATTTCCATACCAGATAAATCATCAAATACATTTTTCATTTATTGCCTGCTATAACTTACTTATCATCGCACAGACAAAAAACCCCGCTATTTGGCGGGGTTTTATGTTGTAGAAGGGGTAGAATTATTTCAACAGCACCATCTTCTTGGTTTGAATAAAATCACCAGCCTGAATCTTATACAGATAAACACCAGCAGGGGCAGGTTTTCCAAAATCATTCGTTGCATTCCAGATAATGGATTTGAAACCAGCCTCTTGATAGCTGTCAACAAGCTGTTTCACCTGCCTGCCAAGCAGATCATAGATAATGATTGTAACGTTTTCATTATCGGGTAAATCATATCGAACCCTTGTCCTTGGATTGAACGGATTAGGATAATTTTGATGAAGAGCAAACTCTTTGGGAAGTAATGCTTCATCTTGAGAGCCCATACCCATCACAGATAAACTTAATGGGATATATACACTCCCGTCATCAGGGTCATTACTCATGATGTAAATAAAGGCATTATAATAACCTGTTGATATTGCTGAGGCGTCTAAAGTGAGTGTAATATCAGTTGATCCATCTGCTGCCACTATTCCCGACAAAGGTTCTATGCTTATCCATTCAGAACTGGTTGAGAATTCTACAGTCTCAGATGCACCGAATTGCCCACCGCTTGCTATTAAACTTTCATTTAAATATAGATTATATGATCCACCACCATAATTACAACAAATGCCATCTCCCCAGGCATCATAGATCGTGAAAACATAATCACCGGATTGCAGTTCAATCTGCCATGAATAGGTGGTCCCTGGTAAAGTTAAAGCACCAGCTGCTATCCCATCAATAGTTTCACCTGTGCTGGTTGATAAATTCCATGAAGTTTCATCTGGATAATCATCGGTTACGATTATTATTTCAAATGCATTTGTAAGATCGCGATTGGTATATGAAAACTCGATATAAAATTCAAGATCACTTCCGCCTCCATTAGCAATGGTAAGTGTTTCCAAAATAGTCTCTCCAGATTCTACCGTTAGATCAAATGATTCCGGTGTAGTGCCAATATCTGGCGCAATAACGACTGTGGAAGTTA
>Ga0315338_1002901_pt1 | contig 15922 bp, 11 predicted proteins | sample ASW8metaG_FD_204518 | JGI IMG/M metagenome (GOLD analysis project Ga0315338, IMG submission 204518) | Ammonia-oxidizing marine archaeal communities from Monterey Bay, California, United States - ASW #8 | ecosystem: Environmental > Aquatic > Marine > Coastal | place: USA: California | collected... | reverse complement strand
CCAGACCCAATGTGCCAGTGGACAATAGACCAGAGTACCCCAGAGGATCGTAAAGACGACCATCGTGCTGAACTTCATCCGCTCGGCATACGCACCGCAGATCAAAGCGGGCGTAATAATAAAGAACATCCCCTGGAAGAGCATAAAGGTAATTGCGGGAATTGCTCCATTCATTGGCGTATGGGGGCCTTTTGCCTCCTCATCCCACACCCGCTCAATGCCATTCATAAACAGGTGATCCAGATTGCCAATGTAGGGATTCGAAACGGAGCCCTCCGCCATCAGGCCATCAAACGAACCCCCAAAGGCAAGCGTGTAGCCATAGAGTGCCCAAATGACGGTCATTAGCCCCATCAGGAAGAAGCACTGCATCATCACACCCAGGACATTCTTCTTGCGGACCAGGCCGCCGTAAAAAAGTGCCAGACCGGGCGCGGTCATGAACAGTACCAACGCACAGCAGGTGAGCATCCAGGCGTTGTTTCCTGCCAAAGCGGCCGATTCGGCTGTCGCGTGTGCCGCCTCCATCTGCTTTTGCAAGCCCGAAGCATCGAGCCCTCCGCCACCTTCCACATCGGCCCACAGCGGGGCCACTGAGGCAAGCATCGAAAAAACGATGCCCACCGAAAAACATACAAAAACTTTGCGCACATGCATGGTAACTGCTCCCAAAAAAGTTCCCGCCAGAAAGAGCGGTCGCGTCCGCCACCTACGAACGTCCCCTCAATCAAACTAGTTTCGTCCCTGTCACATCTACAGTGCGGATCGCGCTTGCCTAAAACGCTGCACTACTACCAGAAAACTCTTCTGTTGGACCGGAAAACACTCCGGTCCATGTGTCACAAAGTACCGCCCTGAATCTCAGCGGTAAAGGACTTGTGAACGGTTTTTGCAAAAAAACGGCCCGGTACGATGCCGAAAAGTGGCTCAACTATCACGATTCCAGGGCACATCGGCATACCCGGCCGAGCGATTGGCCTCACGGGCGAGTACAAAAAGTAAATCGCCCAGGCGATTTAAATAGACCAAAACCGCCTTCGGAGAATCATTTTTCTGTTCACGAAGAGGTGCGATCAAACGCCGCTCAGCACGGCGGCAGACGCAGCGGGCCAAATGCAGCTGGGAGGCAAGTGAAGTGCCGCCCGGGAGAATGAATTGCTCAAGAGCTGGAAGCTGGGCCTCGAACCGGTCAATCCCCTTCTCCAGATCCGCAATTTCGGGGGTCCCGGTTGGTTTCATGCCCTGAACCGAGCCGTCAGGCGACGCCAGTTCGGCACCAATCACAAACAGCTGTCGTTGAATTTTGCCCAGCAACTCATCGATTTCTGCGGCTGGCTTACAAGCTCGCGCCAGACCCAGGACGGCGTTGAGTTCATCGACCGTGCCGTACGCTTCGATCCGCAAATCATCTTTTGAGAGACGCGAACCACCAAAAAGCCCCGTCTCGCCGTCATCGCCAGTCTTTGTATAAATTTTAACCATCGTGATCGCCCTGGGGCAAATTGGCAACTCAAAATCAACGCGTCGCCGTATTCTAGTACCAACACTATAATAGGGGAGCCTCGGAAAGAACCACCGGGGTCGGCTCTCCAAACTGACTCACCATTGCAAAGAAGGAATCTGATTGCATGAACCGCGATGATACCTTTTTGAGGACGATCGGTTGCTCAGGCATGCTAGTGCCCGTTCTTTGGATCCTTTCCGCGGGCCAATGTTTATCGGACGATGGGCCGCTTGAATCACGTCACTTGAAAAATATCCAACAAATCACAGACGGTTTTACCAAGGCCGGAGAAGGCTATTTTTCGCCTGATGGCAAACAGATTGTCTTTCAGGCTGTGCCGACGGAATACCCTTTCTACCAAATTTATACACAGACGCTTGAACCGCTCGGGAAACCGCAACTCGTCAGTACCGGTCGGGGTCGCACGACCTGTTCGTACTTTCACCCCGATGGTCACACAATCCTCTTTGCTTCAAGTCACCTCGATCCACAACTTGATGCGACCGAGTCGGAAGAACGCCGGCAACTCGATGAAGAGAAAAAAAGTGGTAAACGCAGGCGCTACAGTTGGGTGTTCGACCCGGAGATGGATATTTTCGAATCCCGTGAAGGCGATCTGGTTCCGCTGACCCATAGCGCGGGCTACGATGCTGAATGTGCCTATTCTCCCGATGGCAAACAAATCGTCTTTTGCAGTGACCGCGACGGGGATCCCGACATCTATATTATGGATCGCGATGGGTCTAATGTCCGCCAACTTACGAACGCACCCGGCTATGATGGCGGGCCTTTCTTTTCGCCCGATGGTCGCTGGATTGTCTACAGAACTGACCGTAAAAAACCACAACACCTCCAAATCCATGTGATCCGTGCTGACGGGAAAGAAGATGTGGCACTCACCGATAACATCGGTGTCAACTGGGCGCCCTACTGGCACCCGAGTGAGCCATATATCATCTGGTGCGGCGCGGATCATTCTGATCCCAAGGCACGGCCCAACTACGATCTCTGGCTCATGAAATTTTCCGTCAAAGATGGGAAGTTTAGTGGAGGCACACAGACGCGGATTACAGACCACCCAAGTGCCGATGTCCTGCCCGTTTTTTCACCGGACGGTAAACGGCTGATGTGGACTAGTAACCGGGGAAAAGGCAAATCGAGCCAGTTGTGGATGGCTGACTTTATGCCACCTCCCGATTAGAAATAACTCCTTTAGCCCGGTCCTCGCCGGTATTTTTTGTATGCCCCCTTGTCTTGTCTACCCGCCTTGAGCAACAAAGAGCCACAATCCGAGGATAGTTCAACACGGCATCGCTTATGGATCCCTTTGCCCAACTGAGAATTTGGAAATGTGGTGGGCTCAGTCCCCTGGAATTATTCCAGAGAACACGGCGCGAGTTTCGCAACCGACAACTTTCCGCACGGTGTGCGCAGTTTGCCTACTATTCAATGCTGGCAATAATGCCACTTTTGATTGTGATTGTTGTCGCCATCCGCTACATGCCCATCGAGGGCGTGTTGGGCAGTTTTCTCAACCTGCTTGAACGGATATTCCCGCCCGAAACCTACCAGGTGTTCCGCAATCAAATACTCAACGTGCAACAGGAAAGCTCTACCACCTATATTGCGCTAAGCCTCTTGATTTTTTTGTATGCCGGTTCGCGCCTTTTTCTTACAATCGGCGAAGGCCTGAATGTCGCCTTCGGCCATCCACCACGTCTCCGCAGGACCCGCACCTACCTGCTCTCTCTGGCAATGACCTTCTGTAACGCGTTGATGCTAATGGTCGCATTGATCCTCCTGGTAATCGGGCCACAGGCAATCGAGTGGCTGGTAGAAGGCCTCGGGCTCCCGCTTCCTGAGTCGCTCTCATCCCACTTTTTTCGCTTGAGCATTGTTACCGGCTTTCTGCTCATTTTTACTTCCACAATTTACTATCTTGTTCCCGCGGACGGTTTGCCATGGCGGTGGTTCACGCCAGGTACTGTTTTTGCAGTTGTAGGCTGGATGGCAGCAAGTCAGGCCTTTCGTTGGTATGTAACCAACTATGCCCGACACAACCAAATTTATGGCACACTGGGCGGTGTTGTGGCGATGCTTCTCTGGCTCTATCTGTTTGGCGGAATCTTATTTGTGGGAGCCCAAATCAACGGCATCATCTATGAAGCCATCCAACAAACGAAGCAGATTGATCCGGTCGAAAAGAGAACGGCCGAGGAGTAGGTAACCCAAGGAAAGGGACAGTCTCTGTGGGTCGCAGATCCGTTTTTCGAGTCAAAACCAAGGGGCCGGCATGCAAGAACCGCTAGCATGATTTAGCCAATTTTCCATTTTCCCCTTTCTTTTCTCTGTTTTGTTCCAAGACCCAGCAGCACCGTTAACACCATCTCCCTTTCTCGCCAGAGGGAATCCCGCTATTATGCGGCCCCATTTTTCTGGACACCATCTCGGGTCGCTCCATGGAAGACTATCGAATTGAACACGACTCAATGGGAGAGGTACGGGTACCCTCCCAGGCCTATTATGGTGCGCAAACCCAGCGAGCCGTAGAAAATTTCCCGATCTCAGGGCAGCCGCTGCCATCTGCGTCTGTTCATGCTCTCGGACTTGTCAAATATGCGTGCGCCGTTGCCAATCGCGATCTCGGAAAGCTAGATGGTGACGTCAAAAAACCTCTCGGCCCAAATCAGATTGAGGGACTTTTTAAGGCCTGTCGCGAAGTTGCCGAGGGTGCGTTTGACAGTGAATTTCCGATCGACATCTATCAGACCGGATCGGGGACCAGCAGCAACATGAACGCCAATGAAGTGATCAGCAACCGGGCGATTGAGTTGGCAGGCGAGGATCGTTTTGCAGCCGACAAATCAATCCATCCGAACGATCACGTTAACATGGGCCAGAGCACCAATGATATTTTTCCAACCTCCATTCACGTCGCTGTAGCGACCCAAATTCAACGTCGACTCATTCCGGCCCTGACGCGTTTTGAGTCGGTTCTGCGAGAAAAAGCGACTGCGTGGGATCAGGTGATCAAGATTGGGCGAACCCATCTTGCAGATGGGACTCCATTGCGACTCGGTCAGGAAATCAGCGGATTGGCAGAGCAACTCAAAGCCTCATCCCACAGAGCGTCCCAAGCGATCCATGCCGTACGCGAGTTGCCAGCAGGAGGCACCGCCGTAGGGACCGGCATCAACACGCACCCGGAATTTGGACAACGTGTAGCGGCAATCCTTGCCAAAGAGACCGGTATCAATTTGGTGGAAGCTGAGAATCATTTTGAAGCGAATGCACAGCGCGATGGACTGGTGGAATGTCACGGCCTGCTCCGGACTATTGCCTCTACTCTCTTTAACGTTGCAAATAATATTCGGTGGCTCGGCTCGGGCCCCCGGTGCGGCTACCATGAACTCCGGCTGCCGGACCGCCAGCCCGGAAGCTCCATTATGCCCGGAAAGGTCAATCCGGTCATGTGTGAAAGCATGATGCAAGTTGCAACTCGTGTCATGGGTAACGATCAGGGCATCGCCATTGCCGGTGCCGCAGGTGGCCAATTTCAGTTGAATATCATGATGCCCATGATGGCAGCCACCACACTTGAAAGTATCGCCCTGTTGGCACAGGCAACCGAGGCTTTTGTCGATCTCTGCGCACTGGATATGGAAGCGAACGCGGAAGTCTGTGAGGAAGCTGTCGAAAAAAGTTTGTCGATGGTTACTAGCCTCAATCCCTATATCGGTTATGAAAAAGCGGCCGCGTTGGCCAAAGAGGCGATGAAGACCGGCAAGACAATTCGGCAATTATGTGTTGAAAAGAAAGTGCTCCCGAAAGATCAACTCGATGAAGTACTCAATCCGATGCGGATGACAGAACCAAAAGCATAAACGGAGCTATGACTGGTTGATAAAAGGCACTTGTTGCTAAAGCGATTTTAGGGTTGCGACTTCGGCTGTTACCTTTAAGGGCACGGAAGCCCGTTTGAGATCTGGAATCCTATTGATGAATGGATGCATCATAAGATTTTTGCTTCTGTTGATATTGGCCTTCGTGCCACTGATCGCACTCTGTCCGTTTGTCTATGGAGATCGCCCCAAATCCCGCCCAGCAGACGTTGTGGCAGCCCGGAGTCCAAGGGAATTGATCGGTATCGCATCGGAGAAAACAACCACTGCCGAGACGAACCGCGATTTTGGGGAAATTGTCTATTACCTAGACAAGGCCCTGGCCAGCAGGGCCATTGTCCCGGAGCACCGTAAGTATGCCCGCCAACTCAAGGGCTGGGCCCATAACCGCCTTGGTGAAAACTTTTCTCAACAGGGAAAAGAGGCCGCCGCACTAACGCAGTTTGAGCTGGCTGTCGATCTGAACTTCAAACACTGGAAGGCGCTGCACAATCGTGGGGTCAGTTATGCGATGAGTGAACGATTTGACGAAGCACTGCAAGACTTCGCCTCGACGATCAGGATCCATCCCCAATACGCCAACGCCTGGTTCAATCGAGCCGAAGTTTTTGTGCGGCTAGGAAAAACAGCTGTCGCAATTGAGAATTATTCCCAGGCAATTACATTAAAGGCCGACGATGCCGGCTATTACAAAGCACGCGGCAAAGCCTATCGCATTGTGAGAAAATATCCTCAGGCACATGTCGACCTCGACAAAGCGCTGGCATTGGATAGCCAATCGGCAGCCATATATATAGAACGGGGTGATCTCTGGCTCATAGGGGGGAATTTTGAAAAATCTGCTGCCGACTATCGCACTGCCGTTTACACAGACAAGCAGTCGTCCGCTGCTTTTCAGCGAATCGCCTGGATGATGGCAACCTGCCCCGATATTCGCTATCGCGATGCCAAGCGGGCGATTGCATTTGCCCAACAAGCAATACGACTTCATGGGAATGAACACTTTCGTTATTTGGATACGCTGGCCGCAGCACACGCCAATGCAGATGAATTTGATTTGGCAATCGAAAAACAAACCATTGCCCTGAAGCTGGCGGAGGGGAATGCTACAGGCCGAGAATTGAAACATCTGAAGCAACGACTAGAGCAGTACTCGCGAAAATTACCCCATCGCGAGGAAAGAATCGCCAGTCGACACGATCAACCAAAGCAGGTTCAATAGTCTGCGTTTTATATGAGCGATGCTTTCCTCTATCTCGCCGGCCTGGGAATCGCAGGCTATTTCTTTTGGTTCTGGCTGGAGGATTATCGCGCAAATTCTCAATCCATTCGGGATCGTCTGGCTAATCAAGAGGGATCCGTAACGGATTCTGGAAAAACAGCATCTGAGTTCAGTAAAGGAATGCCCGGTGCGACACCCGTCCGATGGACTGCTATTTTGGTAGCCGTCACTGGAGCTCTCCTGATCCTTGGTACCGAAGTTGCCGGTGAATACCGACTTGGTGTTGTTGAGGATCAGTCAAGCATGTCGATATTGTTCGGCATTTACACTCTGGCCGCAGCCTTTATCGAGGAACTTATTTTCCGCGGATTTTTGTTCTTTGATCGATTCGGCAAAAAATGGCTCTGGGGTAGCATCTTGCTCATTTCAATCTTTTTCGCGCTGATCCACCCCTACATTTGGTCGTACGAAGTACCAGAGAATCAACCGCCCTGGCTTTTTTGGAAGTATCTCGGATTAAATATTTGGAAAGAGAATGGCCAACTCAACATCCAACCGATTTTTGCCACCTGTATCCTGTTTATTAATTCAATGTGGTTTTACCTTGTCCGATTTTTTCCGCTGAACCGCTATCGATCGCTCATTCCCTGCGTAGCAGCCCATCTGGCGAGCAACCTGGGAGTTTTTCTCGTAAAAGCATGCCAGGGAAAAATCGACGCATTTTTCTGAGGTTGCATTGAACGCAACGGACCTGATGACCCACCACTGGGGGGGTCGAACCACAGCCTATGTTGGCACAAAGGAGATAACTTCAACGGCGACAACCAATTACGATTTCTGCCCTCGACTGCCCGCAGGGTTCGGCAGATGGGCCTCCTGGGGCGGAGATAAGGTTGTAAACCGTCGTGAGCCATCGGCCGTAAGAACCGATATGTTCTCTGTTTCTGTAAATTATTTGATTCAATCTAGCGATACAGTCGAAGAGGACTTAGCATAGTCTCTGCCCTCCGGTCATGCCTGGGAACGGATCTCCCAAGTCCGTTCGGGACGCTGAACGCTAGCTTACGTAAACATCCCAGGCCTTCTGGCTGTCTATACCACACTGGCCAAGACGCCGGAAATTGGACCCAAGATACCCGATATCTATCAACCATTTAAAATTTCTTAATCAAGCATTCAATATAAAACCATCTGTCTGCCACCCCGAGAGATCAAATAACGATTCACTGATCATGGACGCTACAAAACTTCGCAACATTGGGATTTCAGCCCATATCGACTCAGGCAAGACCACGCTCAGTGAACGGATTCTCTTTTATTCCGGACGCATCCACCGTATGCAGGAAGTCCGTGGTGAAGGAGATGGTGCGACCATGGATCATATGGAGCTTGAAAAGGAGCGGGGAATCACAATCACCAGTGCCGCCACACATGTTGACTGGAATGGCTACCAGATCAATTTGATCGACACTCCAGGACATGTCGATTTTACGGTGGAGGTCGAGAGAAGCCTGCGGGTACTCGACGGAGCTGTGCTGGTTCTCTGTGCGGTGGGTGGCGTGCAATCGCAGTCACTCACGGTGGATCGGCAGATGAAGCGTTATCATGTGCCACGGATTGCCTTTATTAATAAAATGGACCGCACTGGAGCCAACCCCCAGCGTGTTGTTAAGCAAGTCCAGGACAAGATGAAGTGTGATGCTGTACTCATGCAACTCCCAATTGGTGCAGAAGAACACTTTGAAGGAGTCATCGACCTGGTAACGATGAAAGCATTCTATTTTGATGGATCGGATGGAGAAAACATTCGCGAGGAAGACATTCCATCGGCTCTTTTAAAAGAAGCCGGGAATGCACGTCAACAAATGCTCGAAGCGATTTCAATGTACAGCGATGATTTGATGGAACAGCTGCTTAGTGAAGAAGCCGTTTCTACCGATTTAATCCACCGTGTCCTTAATAGTGCTGTACAAGATCTTGATTTTACGCCCGTCTATCTGGGCTCAGCATTTCGCAACAAAGGAGTCCAACCGCTTCTCGACGCCATCACCCGGTATTTACCTGCACCGGCAGATCGCGAGAAAACGGCAATGATGCATGACGATGCCGAAAAGCAAATGCTCTTATCCGTGGACCCGGAAGCAACTTTTGTTGGCATGGCATTTAAACTTGTTGACGATCCTTACGGACAACTCACGTTTATGCGAATTTACCAGGGGGCCATCCAGAAGGGGCAGCAGTACACCAACCAGCGAACCGGACGCAAACAGCGATTTAGCCGAATCCTTCGCATGCACTCTGACAAGCGCGAAGAAATGGATGCAGCCTATGCCGGTGATATTGTCGCCATTATGGGAATCGATGCAGCCAGTGGCGACACCTACGCATCTGAGCCTGCCTTCTGTACTCTCGAGAGCATCTTCGTACCAGAACCTGTGATCAAAATGGCAATCGAGCCATTGGACCGCGAAGCGGGGGACCGACTCGGCAAAGCCTTACAACGATTTCGTAAGGAAGACCCTACATTTCGCGTTGCCACCGACGAGGAGACTGGCGAAACCGTGATTGCCGGTATGGGTGAATTACACCTCGAAATCTATGTCGAGCGCATGAAACGGGAATACAACTGTAAAGTTGCGGTTGGGGCGCCCAAGGTAAGCTACCGAGAGACCGCCAGACGCCGAGCCGAATTCGATTACAAACATAAAAAACAGACTGGCGGTTCCGGACAGTTTGCTCACATCAAGGGCTTCCTCGAACCGCTTCCGGATGATTCAGAAGAACCCTATATTTTTGAAGATACCGTTGTTGGGGGCCGTATCCCCAAGGAGTACATTCCGGCAGTCGATAAGGGATTCCGGGCCGCGATGATCAAAGGACCGGTCGCCGAATATCCGGTTGTCAACCTTAGGGCGGTACTGGAGGATGGCTCTTTTCATGAGGTCGATAGTAGTGATATGGCATTTCAAATTTGTAGCCGCAACTGTTTTCGAGAAACATTTCTCAGCACCAAGCCGGTACTTTTGGAACCAGTGATGAAACTCGAGGCAGAAGTTCCTCCCGACTTCCAGGGGGCCGTTGCAGGGGAGTTGAGTAGTCGTCGAGGAATTATTGTATCGACCGACATGTCTGCCGATTCCGCCATCATCGAAGCGGAAGTCCCACTCGCTGAAACATTCGGCTACTCGACCGACCTGAGAAGTATGACACAGGGACAAGGCACCTTTAGCATGGAATTTTCACACTATCGTCAAGTGCCTGCCAATATTCAAGAAAATATTCTGGCCGACCGCAAAGCAGAAAAAGAAAAGCAGCTTGCCGGCAGCAAATAACTTCCTGTTATCGCGTCGAGCACCACCATCGATCATGCCAGCAAATCTTGGGCAACTTCTCCGGCAATATCAGTGAGTCGGAAATCGCGACCCTGATAGCGGTATGTAAGCTGCTTGTGATCCAACCCAAGCAAGTGCAAAATCGTGGCATGGAAATCGTTAACATGCATCGGATTTTCGACCACGTTGAAACCGATTTCGTCAGTCTTCCCATACACGAATCCCTTTTTGAGCCCACCACCGGCGAGCCAGACCGTAAAGGCGTCTTTGTGGTGATCCCTTCCGGCACGCTTCTTGCCACCACCCTGGACCATTGGCGTTCGTCCGAATTCAGATCCAAACACAATCAACGTCTCATCGAGAAGACCACGGGCTCTCAGATCTTTGATGAGGGCGGCAATCGGGCGATCGGTCTGTCGACACTTCGGCGGTAGCCCAGCCTGGATATCTCCATGGGTATCCCAGCCCTGGTCATTCAATTGCACAAAACGAACACCGTGCTCAACGAGCCTTCTCGCCAAAAGGCAGTTGTTGGCAAAACTTTTCTTGCCCGGTTTCGTTCCGTAAAGATCGTGAATATATGCGGGCTCTTGAGAGTAATCCATCAACTCGGGAACGGCCATCTGCATCCTAAAAGCAAGTTCGTACTGACTGATGCGCGTTGCAATCTCAGGGTCCCCCACTTCACGAAGATGCAGATCATTGAGCTCGTTGATACTTCGGAGAATACTCCGTCGACGCTGCTGCGAGATTCCAGGAGGATTTGAAAGGTAAAGAACTGGATCGCCCGTTGTGCGGAATTCCACGCCCTGATGCACCGTCGGCAAGAAACCGCTTCCCCACATGCTGTTTCCCGCGCCGGCAACACTGCCGGTGTTCATAACGACAAAACTGGGAAGATCACCATTGTCACTTCCGAGAGCATAACTGATCCAAGAGCCGAGACTGGGCCGGCCAAACTGGCCAAAGCCGGTGTGAAACATCAATTGTGCCGGCGCGTGATTGAACTGATCGGTTTGCAGTGACTTGATCATTGTTAGTTCGTCCGCTACCTCACCAAGTTCTGGAAGTAGCTCTGAAAGCTCAATTCCGCTCTCACCATGTTTTTTGAAAGCAAATGGGGAACCTAGAAGGTTGGGTTGTTTACGAACAAATGCCAGACGCAATCCTTCCCACAGTGCATCCGGCATTTTTTCTCCATTGCGCTGCTGGAGGACCGGCTTGTACTCAAACATATCGAGGTGGGAGGGCCCACCCACCATATGCAAAAAGATTACATTCTTGACGCGAGGCTCATGATTTCCGGTCTTGGCTGCGGTCGCACTCTTTAGATTCGATTGGGCCTTTGCTTGGGCAGGCAAGAGCGGGGCAAGTACCGCACCGGCTACTGCGATGGAAGACTTTCCTAACAGCGTACGACGATCGATCGCCAATTTCCGGGCCAAAAAAGTAGACATCATTTACTCTTTATTGATTGTCTCATCAAGGTTTAATAATGTATTGGCAACACACAACCAGGCTGCCCACTCCTCAACATTGTCCGGCCTCTTTACACCTGTGGGCAAATAGACGTCACGGGTAAGCTGCTCAGCATCTTCTGGAGCCTCTTTAAATTTTCGTCGCTGCTCCTCGAGAAGACGCTGTAAAATACGAATCTCTTCTACCTGCGGTGAGCGAGCAACACACATCCTGAATCCGTATACAATATGCGCTTCGTCGGTCGCAAGCTCTTCAGCCAGAATCCGGGCTGCCAGGGAACGTGCCATCTCAACATAGGCCTCGTCGTTGAGTAGGGTCAATGCCTGTATTGGAGTATTCGTGCGGGACCGCGAAACAATACATCGCGTACGATCCGGCGCATCGAAATTGACAAAACTTGGATAGGGAGCAACGCGACGCCAAACTACATAGACTCCGCGTCGATGACGATCTGAACCTTTGGCAACTTTGTAGACCGGTTCCCCACGCCCCGTTTGATGCCAGACTCCGGGAGGTTGGGGCGGATAGACCGGGGGACCCCCCATCTTTTCCTCAAGCAACCCTGAAATAGACAATGCATTGTCGCGGATCGCTTCGGCGGGCAGGCGGAACCTGGGACCACGCGCAAAAAGTCGGTTATCGGGATCCTGATCAAGCCCCTCGGCAGAAACAAACGATGACTGCTGGTAGGTCGCCGATGTCACAATCGATTTGAGCAACCGCTTGGTTGACCAGCCTTCCTGCATGAAAGTCACCGCTAACCAATCGAGCAGTTGCGGATGCGAGGGCTTTGAGCCCTGAAGGCCAAAATCTTCTGCGGACGCAACCAATCCGACACCAAACATTTCTGCCCAGAGATGATTTACTCGAACACGACTGGCAAGTGGGTTTCGGGAATCGACTAACCAGCGGGCCAGACCCAAACGGTTCGCTTCGGCACCATCAGGCAGTGGGTGCAAGGAAGCAGGCACCCCCATTTCAACGCGCTTTCCGGGGGCCTGATACAGACCACGTTTAAAAATGTGTGTGGAACGCGGTTTGTCCATCTCGACCATCACCAAAGTGGTTTTAGGGTCTGCCTTTCGGAGTGTATTTTCCGATCTGACAACACGATCGCGGAGCGACCGGACCTCTTTATGGGTCGCAAGGAAGGACTCTTTGAGTTGCTCCATCTCAGCAGCGGTGCGACGTTTTCGCTTCTTGGTGAGTATGTTTTTTAGTTGCTGGACCTCTTCGGCCGGGAGTTGTTTGGTTGGCGAAATTTTTCCGGAACTTAGGTCGCGTTGCCAGTCAGAAAGCCCCGCCAGCGCGGAGGTTTCGGCTTTCTTCAAATCTTCTCGTAAACGTTGCAACTGTGTTTCGATTCCAGCACGCTTCTTTTCCTGTTTTTGAGAGAGAGGCAACTCCATCTTAGGACCATAAAAATCGAACCGCACTCCATCCTCGTTGGTGTTCTCAACCTCCAGAGGCGTGTTGTTGAAGTATGCAAACAGTTGATAATAGTCCTTCAGGGTAAAAGGGTCGTATTTGTGGTTGTGGCATTGAACACATTCGAGCGTCGTGCCCAACCAGACGGTGGCTGTTGTATTCACTCGATCGATTATTTGGTTGGTACGATTCTCTTCCGGATCCACTCCAGCTTCAATATTACAGGTCGTCGTGCGATGGAAACCTGTAGCGATTTTTTGGGACAGGGTCGCATTGGGTAACAAATCACCGCCAATCTGTTCGATCGTGAATTGATCGAAAGGCATATCAGCATTAAAGGCATCGATGATCCAGTCTCGATAGGCCCAAAGTCCGCGGAGTTGGTCGGCCTGATACCCGTTTGAATCACTGTAACGGGCTAAATCGAGCCAACTGCGAGACCACTTTTCTCCAAAACGAGGCGAGGCCAACAAACGGTCGACGACCGCCTCATATGCTGCGTTGGTCGGCTCCGCTAAAAATGCCTCTACCTCGGCCACCGTTGGTGGCAAGCCGATCAGATCGAGATAGACCCGTCGCAAGCGTGTGGCCGGAGATGCGGCATCTGCGGGCGAAATGCCCGCCTTTTCGAGTCGGGCCAATACAAAACGATCTATCGGGTTGTGTGGCCAACTGCGATGCACAACCGGTGGCAACTCTGGAAGGGTTGGTGCAATATAGGACCAGTGGGGTTCTGCTACTTTGACTTGCGAGCCGATGCCCTGGGGCCACACAGCACCCTGGCTGAGCCATTGTTCGATCGTCTGAATCTCTGCAGCTTCAAGGGGATCTTCATCGAGGGGCATCCGCTCTGCCACCTCGGATGTTGTGATCCTTTGTTGCAACAAACTGTGGTGACCCTGCCCACCCCGAGTCAGTGGTCCAGAGACTCCACCCCGCTTAAATGCTGCTCGGGCATCAAGGCGCAGTTGCCCCTCTTGCTGCTCAGATCCGTGACAACAAATACAACGCTCTTGAAAAATTGGCCACACATCTCGACCAAAATTGACCTGAGCCCCCCTGCGAACGACTGGCTCTGCAAAGGTGCGGTCGCAAAAAGCTGGCACGATGAGTACGGAGCAAAGAAAAATTGCTGGAAACCGCATGGCGCGCGTCCACAAAAGGAGGGGCTAGAGTCCCCATTCGTCATTTTACTTCTGTTATTCAATTTTAACCGATTTGGCATCCACTATCGATAGCCAATACGTTTCTTTGGGGTCGATAGTGACCCTTCTCGCAACCACTGCGAACCGGGCATTTTAGGCAGAAAGTGGTTGGAACCCTTTTCCATTGTAGAAGATAAACCCACGCACCATACCGATCCACGGATCGATCAACTTGATGCGAAACTGTCAATGTATGAGACAAGCCATTGAAGCCTGTAGACAACTCCTCCCAGCAGAGGCCCTACCGCCCGATAGAAACAACCTGTTCGCTTGGCTCCATCTAAAAAGATGTGGGGCTTTGTAAAAAGCGAGTGAGTGCCGTACAGGCAAATTGAGGATACATGGCGGGAGCACCTGCTAACATTTTGGTGTTCCACTGGCGGGAAAACAGGCGTCCAATGCAGCGACGCTGGTAGCCATAAGAACCGGCCTCTTTCGAAGTGCTTATTTCTCGGGTAGGCTGTTCGTTTTTCCCAGGACACTAGGACATATGGCTTTGGCAAGTGAACCATGAGTGATCCCTATTTCCAGCATCTTTTTGCCAGTCGCATTGGCGGCAGTGATTACGGCAAAAGCACCGACATTTACAAGTTTGAAAAAATTAAACGTGCCAAGCGCAAAGCGTTAGATGCACACCCAGAGAGGAAACTCCTCGACTTTGGAATCGGTGAAAACGATTCGATGGCTGCCAATTCTGTCCGGACGGTGATGGGCCACGAAATCAACCAGCCAGAAAATCGTGGCTATGCCGATAACGGGATTCCTGAGTTTAAAGAAGCGGTAGCCCGGTTCATGGCACATAGCCTTGGGGTCCATCTTGACCCGGCTACCGAAATCAACCATTCGATTGGTTCAAAACCAGCACTCGCCATGCTGCCGGCAGCCTTTATTGATCCAGGAGATATCACACTGATGACGGTTCCCGGCTATCCTGTTGCCGGCACCCACACAAAATATTTGGGGGGCAGCGTCTATACCCTGCCCTTGCTCGACGAAAACGGATTTATGCCAGATCTGGATTCCATTCCCGGAGATATTCTCCGAGCGGCAAAGCTACTCATTCTCAACTACCCGAACAGCCCCACTGGAAAGACTGCAACTCGAGAGTTTTTTGAGCAGGTTGTCGAGTTCTGTCAGAAGAATGCCATTGTGGTGGTCCAAGATGCCGCGCATATCATGCTTAGCTTTGACTCCGAGCCGCTAAGCTTCTTGTCTGTGGAAGGGGCGAAGGACGTTGGGGTTGAGGTTCATTCCCTATCCAAAGGCTTCGATATGATCGGATGGCGAATGGGATGGGTCTGTGGCAATGAACGTATTGTGAATGCCTTTGCAGACATCAAGGACAACACCGATTCGGGACAATATATTGCCATTCAGAAAGCAGCCATTGCCGCTCTAGATGATGATGATATTCCACGGGCTGTACGGAGCAAATATCAGCGGCGATTGAAAAAACTTGTCGAAATGCTCAATCGGTGTGGCCTACCGGCTAAAATGCCTGGGGGCACCTATTTCCTTTATATCCCCAGCCCAAAAGGAGTGGCTGGGGAAGTGCCGTTTGATTCTGCCGAAGCAGCCAGCCAATATCTGATCACGGAACATTCGATATGTACGGTGCCTTGGGATGATGCAGGATCGTACCTGCGATTTTCTGTCACCTATGAAGCGGATAATGAACAGCAAGAAGATTCTCTGATGGCTGAGACCGAAAAGCGGCTGCAAACAATCCAATTCGAGTTTTAGCTGATGAGACAAATCCATTTTTCCAGAGCAAACAACGGAAATCTATGATGCGTTAATGATTAGAATGTTCAATGGGAGCATGTGGTCGATCGAATCAGGATCTAACA
>Ga0315338_1002900_pt1 | contig 15924 bp, 12 predicted proteins | sample ASW8metaG_FD_204518 | JGI IMG/M metagenome (GOLD analysis project Ga0315338, IMG submission 204518) | Ammonia-oxidizing marine archaeal communities from Monterey Bay, California, United States - ASW #8 | ecosystem: Environmental > Aquatic > Marine > Coastal | place: USA: California | collected... | reverse complement strand
AGTATCTCAATGAACCCAACCAACAAATGGGCACGCTGACCGATCCCGATCAGAGGACGAAATATCTCCAGGGTGCACTCGTCGCCTTGGAGCCCCAGTCTGGTGCGATCCGAGCGATGGTCGGCGGGCGAAACTTCGAAGAGAGCAAATTCAATCGGGTGGTCCAGGGGCTGCGGCAGCCCGGGAGCGCTTTCAAGCCGATCGTGTTTACGGTTCCGCTCATGGACGGTCACAAGACGAACGACATCCTCCTCGATACGGCCTACATGAAAGAGATCCCCGGCCCGGGCAACAAGATCACAGAGTGGGCCCCCCAGAACTTTGACCTCGAGTTCCGTGGACCGGTCACGCTTCGCTACGCAATGATGAAGAGCCTCAACATCCCGGCCATCCGTTTGATGGAGGAGTCCACGCCTCGGCGAGTAGTCAGCCTGGCTCGAAGTATGGGAATCGATCGCAACCTCCCCCCCTATCTCTCACTTGCTCTTGGCACCGGAGAGGTCACTCCACTTGAATTGACCTCGGCCTATTCGGTCTATCCGAATCGGGGAATTCACCAGGAGCCCTACATGATCGAAAGAGTCGAGGACCGACACGGCCAGCTCGTCGAGAGCCATACGCCCAAGTCCCAAGAAGTCCTCGATGAAAGGATCAGCGCACAAATGGTCAGCCTGCTTCGTTCTGTCATGGACGGAGGAACGGGAATAGGTGCACGCACATCGTACGCCTTCACGGCACCGGCGGGAGGGAAGACCGGAACAACGGACGACTATTCGGACGCGTGGTTCGTCGGATTCACCCCGGATATTGCCTGTGGAGTCTGGGTTGGGTTCGACGAGAAGCGTACGATCGGTAAGCGAATGACCGGAGCGGCCGCTGCCCTTCCGGCGTGGGCGAAGTTCATGAAGAAAGCGACAGAGGTCTACGGAGAGGCCGACTTCCAAATCCCAGCCACGATGGTCGAACTGACCACCTGCAAAGAGACCGGGCTCGTTGCCGTTCCGGACTGTCCCAAAGTCGCCGACCTTTTCGAATCCGGAGCCCAGCCGAACCGAAGCTGCCCGATTCACGAGCCGTTCTTCCCAGGATTTGACGGCGATTCATTTTACAACGATGCACGATCACGCGGACTTCGGAGAGGCAGTACGCGCCGCGACCGCTAGCAAAGCTCCTGCGGCCGGGCAATCGACGACAGCTCAAACGCCAACGGTATCGATCCAGCGGGGCAACGGAGGTTCTGTCCCGATCTCGATCCAGGAGGCCGCGCGTTCACGCAGCACCTCGAGGTCGTGTTTGCCTTCGGGCAGGTGAAGCCGAACGAGCGGGGTACCCAACTCGAGCGAACTCCCAATCTCGACCAGGCTCTCGACTCCGACAACCGGATCGATCGTGTCAGACGTCTTGAGACGCCCACCTCCAGATTCAGTGATCCAATCCCCCACCGGACGAGCAGACAAGCCGAGGAACACACCATTCGAGGGCGCGGGAACTTCCAGAAACGAAGTCGCTCTGGGCAGGAGGCTCGGATCGTCGATGACCCGGACATCGCCCCCGTGGCGGTCGACGACCTGACGAAACTTTTCCCATCCCGATCCTGACTGCCAGATTTCGGCAATCCGCTCGCGGGCCAGGTTCGCATCAGGTTCAATCCCTGCCAGCTCGAGCATTGCGCCGCCGATGGCCAGGGTCAGTTCGCGAATATCCTCGGCCGCCGAGTCCGGACCGCCACGCAGTGCCAGGACCGACTCCGCAACCTCGAGGGCGTTTCCGGCAGTACGCCCGAGAACACGGTTCATATTCGTCAAGAGAGCACGAGACGGCACACCGAGTACGGACGCGGTTTCGACCAGCCATTCGGCCAATTCACGGGCAGCGCCGACACTCTCCATGAAAGCGCCCGACCCGACTTTGACATCGAGGACGAGAGATTCCGCACCTTCCGCGACCTTTTTGCTCAAAATACTCGCGGTAATCAAGGGAATCGACTCAACGATCGAGGCCGAATCCCGAAGGGAATAGTAGAGGCGATCCGCGGGAACCATGTTTTCCGTCTGCCCCGCCATGGCAAAGCCGAGATCACGGACACAAACGGCGAACTCTTCGGGCGACATCTGGGTGCGAAAGTCAGGAATCGACTCCAATTTGTCGAGCGTTCCGCCCGTGTGGCCCAGCGACCGACCAGAGATCATCGGAACCTTCGCTCCGGCAGCCGCGGCCAGCGGTGCGACGAGGAAAGAAATCTTATCGCCTACTCCTCCTGTGGAGTGTTTGTCGACAGAGCGGTAGGACGGTCCATCCACGGAAGCAGGTCGATCCGCCTCCGTCTGGGCCGGCGGAGGGATTCTCTCCCCTGAATCGATCATTGCTCGAGTCAGAGCAGCGGCTTCTTCCCGGGTCATCTTCTGAAAAAAGATCGCCATGAGCCATGCAGTGATCTGATATTCCGGGATCGTGCCGTTCATCGACCCGCGCACGAAGAACTCGATCTCTGCGGAAGAAAGGGCGTTTCCATTCCTTTTTTTAAGAATGATCGATTTAGCGCTCATACTGGAACCGCAAAGAGCTGAACTGGCCCTACCCATTCGCGACGAGTCGCCAGATAGACCTCGGCTTCGGGGGCGAATCGGCGCAGGGCGTCTCGACAGAGTCCGCAGGGAGGGATCGGCTCAGGGGTATCAACGAAGACGACCGCTCTTCGAATCAGGTCGCGCCCTTCCGAACGCCAGTGAAGGAGGGCGACTCTCTCGGCGCAGAATCCAAGCGGATAAGATGCGTTCTCGATGTTTGCTCCGTGATAAAGCGAACCGCTCGCGTCTTCGAGGACGGCTCCAACCCGAAACTCGGAGTAGGGGGCATAGGCGCGCCGAGCAGCACTCCGAGCCTCGCGGACCAATTGTGGAATCGTTCGGGTCACAGCTACCTGCTTCGTCGAGATGAGAATCTTCAAGAAAATTGTTTCTTGCTTCAATGTTCACCGATTGGGAGACGTGAGTCTATCATGCAACACATGCAAGACTCCAAAACGCCCGAGCCCTCGGAAGAACCACCACAGAACGACGAGCGTTCCGGTGTGGCGGGATTCGGTCAACTCCTCGATCTGGCTCGTATTCTTCGTAGTCCCGACGGTTGTCCCTGGGATCGAAAGCAAACGGTCGAGAGCCTCACCCCGTTTTTGATCGAGGAGTCCTACGAAGTTCTACATTCGACCCTCCACGAGTCAGACGATGAGACGGCCTCCGAATTGGGAGATGTGGCCTTCGTTCTCGCATTGACGTTGGTAACGGCGGAACAGGAGGGGCTCGGTAACCTCGACGACATCCTCCGGAAAACCGATCAAAAGATTCGCCTACGCCATCCTCATGTGTTCGACGGTCGACGTGTCGACTCTTCCGCCGATCTTCATGGTATCTGGGAGGAGCAAAAGCGCCGGGAATCTCCCGAGTCAGAGCTGGATTCGGCGACAAGCAACTACCATCTTCCACCACCTCCCGTCGCCCTCCCAGCCCTGGCTGGAGCGCAGAAGATGCAAAAGAAGGCCGCACGTCTCGGTTTCGATTGGCCCAAGATCACTCCCGTTCTCGACAAGATCGAAGAAGAAACAGCAGAGGTACGCGAGGCTCTCGAAGCAGGATCGCGCCGAGAGGTCGAGGAGGAAGTTGGCGACCTGCTCTTCTCCGTCGTTAATCTCGCGCGAACCCTCGGGCTCGATGCGGAAGCGACTCTGAAATCCGCCTCGGTGAAATTCCGCGATCGATTCAACGATATGATCGATCTGGCCGAGGGAGACGACGTCAACCCAGGTCAGGCCACTCTCGAAGATCTCGATCTGTATTGGGAGAAAGCCAAGGGCCTGAAGAAGGCGAAGAAGCGGGGCGGGAGAGCAGATCGCTGAACCGGAGATCCATCTCGAATCTCCGGCTCAGTCGAACGCGTTTTAGCCGGGTGACATTCCTGGATCCATGAAGACCAGGAGATGTGCGGTCTCGGATCCGTGGTTAGCGAGCTCGAAAGCTCCTGTCAGGGTCGCGTGCAGGCTATCGTCGTGATTGAACACGAGCTCCTTACCGCCGACACTGACTGACACGGTTCCTTGCAGGCAAACCAAACAGAGATCGACGATATCAGGAATCTGGGTCACTGCACCTCTCGCGCCGGGCTCGAGATGAACCTCGGCAGCAAAGAGACGCCCGCCTAGTATCCCATGAGACATTGACTCCATTTGGATGCCAATTCCCTGGAGATCAAAGAGAGACGGATCAACCACGGGGCGATCATTCTGTACCGTCACACAAACTTCATCCAGCTCGCGTTCTTCGATGAAAAAACTCGGATCTTTTTCCAACGCGTGAGCGATCTGAATGAGTGCACCAATCGTCGGCGAAGTCCGACCTCGCTCGATTTCAGAAATGTGGGTGGAAGAAAAACCAGAAGCGCTCTCAACATCACGGAGCGTCTTGTGTTGTTCTGTACGGACCTGGCGAATCCGTCCCCCAACGACTTCTCGACTCAACATAGCTTACATCCTCCAGCTAGATGAAGAGTTTGGGGCGAACCGTCCAGATCGTACGCACGGGCTCAGTACTGAGGTTGCGAATCTGGTGCGGTTGACTTGCTTTGAAATGGATCGAATCGCCTTTGCGCAAAACGTGCGGGCGACCGTCCACCGTAACTTCGAGGAATCCTTCCAGGACATAACAGAACTCTTCCCCGCGATGTCCCGGGACAGGATCGATCATCCCGTTCCCATCAATCGTGGCGAAAAAGATCGACATCTCCGAGCTCGCTTCCCGATTGGTCAGTGGCTCGATCTCGACAGAACCGTCATACATCCGAATGCGACGAATCTCATCGCGCTTGCGCACGTTGAGCTCTGGTAGGGGCGGGATGTCGATGAGGTGTGATGGCGACACGTCGAGGGCAACCGAGATCTTCTCGAGCGCTCCAATTGTTGGCGAGGTCTTGCCTCGCTCGATCTCAGAGATGTGTGTCGCACTAACCCCAACCTTCGCCTCAATCTGCTTGAGGGTCAGGCTCTTCTCCTGACGGATTCGTCGAATACGCCGACCCAGTAGCTTTCCAATCGCTTTGGGCATGGCTCCCTCCTAAAAATTGCCAACGGGAGAATGCGCTACCGGTTGTCTTGGCTCGTGCGTGTGCGCTTCCCAAGTTCTATAAGGATGGCTCTAACGACCTGTGATCCACCATCGTTGGACTTTTTTGCCTTTCCTTGGCGATGCTCGGAACGTGTGCTAACGACCATCAGGATCTAGAACCGCGTAACTGCGTTAAAAATAGGGGATTCGGTCGGAATTGACAAGGCATTAACGATACGGCCCCCGCAGCGGAGCTTCGAACAGCACTCCCGTAAGAGCGCAAGACGTTCACTTCTCCGCCGAAGAAGACCCAACATCGACGATCTTCTACGGTATCCCAAACGCTTGGGACAAAGGCCGATAGAAAGTCGTAAATAACTTTTGGACAATGATTTAACGCGCGTTTACGTGTCGCTAGATGGATCCCAATTCCATGGCTCGGCGCCACCAATCCGGCTTGTCGACCTCCACGAGAATGCGCAGATAGCTGTCGTAGCGTTGGGGCTCGATTCGCCCCAATTCGACCCACTTTTTTATCCCGCAGTCCGGCTCGTCCCGGTGGCGACAGTCGCGAAATCGACACTCCGCGCTCGCGTCTTCAAACTCCCGAAAGCCGTCCGCGAGCGTTTCGCGATCGAGACCGAAGGGTTGAATCGACCGAATCCCCGGCGAGTCAAGGATCGCCCCTCCTCCGGGCAGAGCCAACCACTCTACCCGGGTCGTGGTATGACGCCCCTTTCCCGTCACGGCACTCACCGTCTGGGTCGGCAGCTCGCGACCCGGCAGGAGAGTGTTCAAGATGGCACTCTTGCCCACTCCACTTGGCCCAATCACGACCGAGATCTTTGATTGGATACCGGCCCGGAGGTCCTCGATTCCTTCCCCGGTCATCGCGCTCGTGCGAAGAATGGGATAACCAAGTTTTCCGTAGATCTCTTCCGGAGACGGATCGTAGGGCTCGGCGATGTCGTTCTTGTTGAGTAGGATCCACGTCGGTACGTCGTTGTGATCGCCGAGCAGAAGGAGTCGGTCGAGTCCACGAAAGTTCAATCTCGGCTCGGCCAGACTGACGACCACGATCAACCAGTCGAGGTTTGCGGCAAGGACGTGTTCGATATCCCGCTTACTGCTGGCCGGATCGACTCGAGAGATTTTATTGCGACGCGGCAGGACTTCTTCGATCACAATCTCGGAGCCGGATCCTGTCACGCGCACTTCGTCGCCAACGGCAACCAGGTGCGTACTGACACGCGGCCCTTGTTTGAGCGAGCCACGCAGGAACGCTTTGACGCACTCCTCGCCCAAGTCGACAGTGACTTGCCGAGGTCGAACTCGGATGACCTTGCCAGTCCTAGAAACGGGCATTCGTCACAACACATTCCTTTCGAGGGTTAGACTCTGATCGAAGACTCCAGAACGGACGACGAGTCCGTCGACAGTTACGACCCGGATGAATCGAATCCCCGGGCCAACGAGCTCCAACACTGGATTCGTCGGGGCCGCCACGAAGTCGTGGATTCCACCGCGGAAACCCGGCTCGATCGATACCTCTCTCTACGCTACACCTATCGGACCCGAACGCAATGGGTGCAGATCATCAAATCCGGGCGGATTCGGGTCAATGGCCAAGTCGGCCGACCCTCCCAATTCATTCGCGTCGGCTCGGTGATCGAGTACGACCCGGAACAGATCATCGAGCCAGACGTCCGACGCGACATCAGAATCGTCTTCGAAGATGAGCATCTGCTCGCGGTCGACAAGCCGGGAGACCTTCCCGTTCATCCGTCCGGCCGCTACTTCAACAACACTCTCCTCTCGATCCTCCTTGCGGAACGGGGCGAGACTCTCGATCGGCCCGGAATCCGCGTCGTCCATCGACTCGATCGCGAAACGAGTGGAGTGCTCGTCTTTGGAAAGAGCCGGGAGACGACCGGTCAGATGGCCAAACAATTCGAGCAACGCAAGGCGGCCAAGCGCTACCTCGCCGTCGTCCATGGCCGGGCCGAAGAAGAGGAGTTTGTCGTCGACGCCGCCCTCGGACCGAAGCGGAACTCGCAGATCCGCAAGGCAGTCGGTGTCGTCCCGGACGGAGAAGGAAAGCCGGCCCGTACGCTTTTCCGTCTCGTCGCACGAGGCCATGACCACAGTCTGCTCGAGGCCCAGCCTCTGACCGGCCGGCTGCACCAGATTCGGGTCCATAGCCAACACGCTGGATTCCCCATCGTAGGAGACAAGATGTACGGATTGAGCGAAGACTTCTTTCTTACTCTGGCCGAGGGTAACGAACTCTCGGCCGCCGATCGAGAGCGTCTCCGGCTCGATCGACAGGCTCTGCACGCCTGGAAGCTCGAACTCGATCATCCCGTCGACCGAAACCGACTGGAGTTCTGCGCACCGTTCCCGGCTGATCTCAACCAACTCTGTACGGAACTCGGAATCGAAGTACCGAGCTGAGAACCGGGTAGGCTCGATCGCTGACGCCCGGTGCCGGGCAACGCTCCCCTGCTCGGCAAGGAAACGGCGCCTAAGTCTCGTCCTCTTTCTTAGCATCGGGGTCGGCCGCATCTGCTACAGCCCCTCCCTGCTCCGCTTCACCTTCGGAATCGGGTCGATTCTGCTCTTTCATTCGTTCCGCAAACAACGTCAGCTTGTCTTCGACCCTGCGAAAGATGGTTCCTTCAGGAAACGAACCATCGTCTTCGTTCCGCTGGCCAGCCGGTACGCCCGTCATGATCTCGAGCGCCTGATCGACGGTTTCGATCCCGTAGACCGCGAATTTGCCGGTCTCGCAAACGGAGACGAGTTCCTCGCGGAGCATCAAATCGGAGATGTTGGTCTTAGGGATCATGGCTCCCTGGTTCCCGGTCAGCCCCTGCGACTTGCAAACAGCGTAAAATCCTTCGACTTTCTCATTGGCACCACCAATCGCCTGGACGCGGCCCTTTTGGTCGATAGAGCCGGTAATGGCGATGCCCTGATCGAGGGGGATCTCTGCCACTGAGGAGATCAATGCGCAGACCTCAGCGACCGAAGCACTGTCCCCATCGATGTCTCCATAGGATTGTTCGAAGGCGACCGATGCCGAGAGTGAGATCGCCGTAGTCTGACCAAAGCGTGACCGAAAAAAGCCGTCGAGAATGAGGATGGCCTTGTTAAAACTGCGGCCGGACATCTCCGATTCCCGTTCGATCGAAACGATGCCGCTTTGCCCCAATGAGGTTTGCGCGGTAATCCGAGACGGCTTTCCAAAGCGATGATCGCCCATGTCGTAGACCGCAAGTCCGTTGACCTGCCCCACGACTCCCCCGTCCACCTGCACGTGGATGACTCCGTCCAGAATCGCTTCCTGCAACTTTTCTTCCGGGAGGTCGACCCGCTGTTCCTTCTCGGCGATAGCGCGGGCAACGTGGGCAGCTACGACCAGCTCGGCATCCTCTTCCCGTGCCCAGTAGGTGGCCTCGCGAAGGAGATCGGCGATCGAACTAAAGAGCGTCGAGAGTTTTTTCGAGCGTCCCGAAAGGCGCGCCCCATACTCGAGGACCCGGGCGACCCCGGTCTTGTCGAGCGGGAGCAGATTCTCCGAATGAGTAACGTTGCGGATAAAGGTCGAATAGCGCTGGATGTTCTCGTCATTGCGTAACATCACAGAATCGAAGTCCGCTTTCACTTTGAAGACGTTGCGGAAGTCCGGATCGTAGGAATCGAGTGTGTAATAGAGATTGTTGTTCCCGACTACGATGACCCGGATGTCGATCTCGATTGGCTCAGGCTGGATCGCGCTGGCCGAAACCAGAACCATCGGCTCGAAGCTCTGAATGTCGATACGACGGTTCTTCAAGGTCCGCATCAAGGCCGGCCAAACGCCCTGTTCGGATAGCACATCGTTCATTTGCAGGACGAGAAAGCCACCATGACCCCGGAGGACCGACCCTGCTTTGATGTGCAGAAAATCGCTTCGCCAGACCCCTGTCCGATCGACGACCTTCTCGATCGTTCCGAAGAGGGCACGATAGTTCGGAGACGTCTCCACGATAACCGGAGCCCTCTCGTTCCCTTTGTTGTCGACCAGCACATTGACGAGGAATGGCCGGAAGCGCTCATCCTCATCGAGGGGCACGGCGGGGGCATCATCGGTTTCCTCTTCGAGAAAATGACTGAGATTGGAGAGAATCTCGGACTCGACACTCTTGAGGTGCTCCGACACCTCCGGATTACCGATAGCTTCATCGATCTCCGCGAGCGAATGGGTCAGAAGCGGTTTGGCGAAATCCTTCTGGAGGGTTTCCAGGGCATCGCGGAGGCGCCGATGGATGGCGCGGGCTCCTCGGAACGTCTCTTCGAGGCGACCTCGCAGCTGCTCGTGCACTTCCTGGTACTTGACCAGCTCCTCTTCGGCAAACTTGCCCTCCGCGACCAAACCCTCCAACTTTTCGAGCGGGACGGGATCACCCGCGATAAGCGGAGCCACTTCCGGTCGATTGTGCGGACCGACCTGGATTTGGATCAGTGCGAAGTGTTTTTCTTTTACTTCCGCCTCGAAGATGGAGACGAGTTCCTTTTCCTCGACCTGAAACTGGTTGACGACTTCGCTCCGACGTTCCTTCACCTCTTCGCTCAACGCGAGTTGCTTCAAACCGGTTCGAAACGTCTCGACGAAGTCCCGCATCTCGTTGTGGAACTTGCGACCCTGACCGTTCGGGAGGTGGATCGGTCGCGGACGGTCCGGATCGCGAAAGTTGTTTACGATGACGATGTCGGGCGGCGCACTCCGTTGATTGTCGGTCGTGGCCAAGGCGTGTTGAACCGTCGTCGTGCGGCCCGTCCCAGAGGCTCCGGCGACAAAGATATTGTAGCCCTTGTTACGCATGCGAATGCCAAGCTTGAGCGCGTTGATCGCTCGATCCTGGCCGATGATTCCCTGCCTCATCTCCACTTCTTCGATCGATTCATAACCCAGGCTGTCCGGGTCGCACGTCCATCGTAATTCGGAAACGGGGAGGCGTAGGGTTTTCTTCACATCCATGCCGTGCTGCTCCTTGTTCTGCACCTAGCGAGACGAGAGGGTCCGACTTCAAACGTCGAGCGGATATTCCCGAAGCGTCTCATTGAGCGATGTTTTCTCATCAGTAGACTGTTTGCGTTCTCCAATAACCAGAGCACAGGGCACGCCGAAATTGCCGGCGGGAAAGTCCTTGGGCATGGTACCGGGAATCACGACGGACCGGGGAGGAATGACGCCTCGCGTAATCCGCGGCTCGGAACCTCGCACGTCGACAATCGGAGTCGATCCGGTCAGAACAACGCCAGCACCGAGGACCGCGCCGGACTCGACCCGAATGCCTTCGGTGACGACGACACGGGAACCCAGGAAAACGTGATCCTCGATCACGACCGGCGCGGCCTGCATCGGCTCGAGGACACCGCCGATTCCGACACCACCTGACACGTGGACGTGCCGCCCGACCTGAGCACAACTTCCGACCGTCGCCCACGTGTCGATCATCGTGTTTGCACCCACATAAGCCCCGACGTTTACATATGACGGCATCACGACGACTCCGCGCTCGAGAAACGCGCCGTAGCGGATCGTTGCGGGTGGCACGACACGGATCCCCGCCCCAGCGGGATCGGACTTGAGGGGGACCTTATCCCGGAAATGGAAGATCCCCTGCTCGATGGGCGTGGCCTCGTGGTGCGCAAAATAGAGAAGGATCGCTTCTTTGACCCAGACGTTGACGGTCCAGCCCGTCGGTCCCGGTTCCGCGACCCGGATTTCTCCGCGATCGAGTGCATCCCAGCAATCTGACATCGCGGAAAGCGTCTCGGGCAGGCTGCGTAAGGAGGGATCCTCCCAGGCCGCATGAATGGTCTCTTTCGCAGAGTCGGGCAGGGTCACAGAATCTCCTCCAGTATTTTGGCAGCTTCTCGGCACTCTTCGAGGGTCGGGACGAGAGCGAGACGAATCCAGCCCGGTCCGTCTTCGATCAAGTCCGTCACCGGGGCGAAGGCCCGGCTTCCAACCAGTCCGATTCCGGAGGCGAGCATTCGTGCAACGAACTGCGCCTCGGTCTCTTCTCGCGGAGTCCGAAAGTAGATAAAAAAAGATGCGTCAGTCGAGACCAGTTCGTAGTCCTTGTCTTCCAGCACGCGACGGAGCAAGTCTCGTTTCGTCGCATAGCGACGGCGTTGGTCAGCCGCGTGGGCGTCGTCTCCCCAGGCAGCAATCGCGGCCGCCTGAACGAAAGTGGGGCTGGCGATCCCCTGGCTTGGTCTGATCCGGGCCAACCAGCGGATCATCTCCCGATCTCCCGCGACGAATCCGGATCGAAATCCAGCCATGGCGGAACGCTTGCTCGTGGTATGAAAGGAAATCACGTTATCGAGACCGCACTGCAGGGCGCTGGCCGGCGGATCTTCGAAATAGAGATCCACATAAGCTTCGTCCGAGGCGAGCCAGAAACCATGGCGACGGGCCAGGCCGGCAGCCTCGTCCAGTTCCGCGCCGGAGAGAATTGCGCCTGACGGATTGTTCGGCGAATTCACCCAGAGCAGTGCCGTCCGCTCCCATTCCGCATCCGTGATCGGGGAGAAGTCTGGGCGAAATCCGTTCTCGGGGAGAAGCGGCAGAAACCGGACCTCCGCACCCGCCATCCGTGCTCCGACCTCGTAAACGGGGTAAGCGGGAGTGGGGATCCAGACGATCCGGCGGGCGGAACTTCGGTCAAGAACGGCAGAATGAATCGAATAGAGAGCCTCCTTCGATCCGGAAGTGGCGAGAACGTTTTCGTCCGGATCGAGAGTGACATCGAACCGGCGCGCCGCCCAGTCGGCGATCGCCGTGCGCAGTTCCCCGGTCCCATGGGTCGGCGGATACGACGTTCGTGCTGGCACCGCATCAAGCAGGGCCTGCCGGAGGAAGAGAGGCGTCTCTTCGCGAGGCTCACCGACCGAGAAGTCGTAGAACGGCGTTCCACTCGCACGCCGTTCGGCCCGAGTCTTCGCCAACTGCACAAAAGGATAGACCCCCAGTTGATCGAGAAGCGGAGCGTGGGGGCGGGGTTCGATACGACTCATCGATCCTCCCCGGTTTCGAAGCCCGGCCCCGACGACGGCCCCTCTCCGTCGAGGAACGAGCGCATCGCCACGTAGGTTTCGCCCAGTCGACGAATCTCGACAGACTCATCATCCCGATGACAGAGGAGGGGATCTCCCGGCCCCCAGTTCGCGGCCGGAATGTCATGGGTGGAAAATCGAGCTACGTCGGTCCAGGCCTGCTTCGCGTTTCGCGACAAGCCGGTCGATTCGAGGAGGTGTCGGTAAAGAGGTCGGTCGAGCGGTATCGTGCCGGCTGGCGCGTGATCGGTGATCTCGACACGAACGCCCACATCCTCGACTACGGGCAAGTAAGGGTCTCGTGGATCTCGACGCGGGCGCGGGGCCGGACAGAGAGAGCGACCGAAAGCCTCCGCATCGTCCCAACTACGATCTGGTGCATAACGCAAATTGAGGTTGGCGACGACATTCGAAGGGATGACGTTCTTCGTCTCACCAGAGACGAGATGGGTGATGGAGACCAACTCGCGAAACTGGACTCCCGCCATCTCAACCACGCGGTGAGGATAGCGGGTGATTTCGTCCAGCCAGGGAGCAGCCGCGACCCAGGGCTGAAGCCCCGTCCAGGGACGGGCGCTGTGACAAGCGCTACCCTCGAAGGTGACCTGAAGGTGCATCGCTCCCTGGCAACCGAGTTCGAGTTCACCGTTCGTAGGTTCGAGGAGGAGGGCCAAATCCGCAGACTGGAGCGAGCTCTCCTGCTCGAGAATCTTACCGAGATCGTTTCCTTCAGCCGGGCCTTCCTCTCCGCAGTAGTAGAGGTAGGCCACGTCGGCGAACCCGACGCGAGGATCACGGTCCGTCATCAACTCGAGCATCAAGGCGACGCCGCTCTTCATGTCCGAGGTCCCTCGACCGAAGAGTCGTCCGTCACGGAATTCCGGCGGCCAGACCGATCCCGCGATCGGGACGGTATCAAGATGTCCGGCCAGGATGATGAGGGGACGCCGGCTCGCCGAACGTTCGGCGGCTACTAGGACGGAGTCCCCAAACCGCTGGATACGCAGGCCCCAGGCGCGCTCCGCGGCGTTCGCTCTCGTGAGAACATGGCGGGAAACCTCGGCCTCTTCCCCTGTCACCGAGGGAATTGCCACGATCTCCAGAAGTCGTTCCGTCCAATCCATCACCCGACTTTCGACGGCCAGGGACGGCGATGCAAGTATCTTGTCGAAGAACCCGATTCGGAGCTCGTATCCGGACGGCAGACGCTAGGATTCTGCCTCGGCCTCGTCAGTCGTTTGATGCGACAACTCGCGCCAAAGCCACGCCTTGGCGAATTTCCAGTCCCGTACCACCGTCCGGGTGGAAACGGCCAGGGCCTGCCCAGCTTCCTCGAAGGTGAGCCCCCCGAAGTAGAGCAACTCGACTGCCCGCACCTTGCGCGGCTCGACCGCTTCCAACTTCTCCAGGGCGCGCTGCAGGTCGAGAAGATCCAACTCACCACCCTTGGCGAACAATTCGTCACCGAGAGTCACCCTCTGTTGGTCGCCTCCTCGTTTCGCAGCGCTATGAGCCCGAGCATGATCAATGAGGACCCGTCGCATCGTCATGGCTGCGACAGAAAGAAGATGGGCACCGTCCTGGAGGGTCGTAGGAGATTGGCGGACGAGGCGAAGGTATGCTTCGTGGGCCAGAGCGGTCGGACCCAGAGTGTGAGATCCTCGCTCCTGACGCATGAGGTACGCCGCCAACCCGCGAAACTCCTCGTAGACAAGAGGGAGCATCTGATCCAGGGACCGGGACTCGTTCAGCGTCGCGCGACGAACGACAGCCTCGGCGAATAGCTGAACCTCCCGTTTGACGGCAATGGTCGCTTCCGGTGGTGACATGGCTCCGTTCTCTGGTCGAATTGCTGTTGGTTCTCTTCGATGGCGCTGCTGAATCACGACCTCAATCATTGTACGAGAGGTTTTCGGCTTAATCCAAGTGTCGCTATCTCTAACGGCACAGATCGACAGTCCGATGGCTGCGCATCAGCGCGGATCGTCTACAATAGTAAGAGCACGATCTACCGGAGGAGTTTCATGCGCAACTTTCGAGCCCGCACTGTCGCTATCGCCCTCTTTTTTATTGCGGGGCTTGGACTTAGCCTCCACCGGGGGAGCCCACCGGCGGACCTTCCGGACGGGGACGCAACCGTCCAGTACCACCAGGCGCTCGGCAAGAATTTCTCCCGGGGCCCCGATGACCCGCGTCCACCGAAAGTGCCAAATCCGCATTTCTTTAATGAACGAGCATTCCCACTCGGCGAGATCCCCCTGGAGCGCTGGCAGATCGCTGTCGCCGAAGCGGCCGATCTCGTTTCGCAGAATCGAGGAAGCGCAGATCCGTGGCAGTTTCGAGGGCCCACCAACGTCGGTGGACGGGTCACGTGTCTGGCCGTCTCACCGGCCGATCAGAACCGGGCCTTCGCGGGCGCAGCTGAAGGCGGAGTGCTGAGGACAACCAACGGGGGCACGACTTGGGAATCGATCTTCGACGAGCAGCCCGTCCTCTCGGTTGGCGCGTTGACTCTCGACCCGAACGATCCGGATGTCATTTACGTAGGGACCGGGGAGGTCAACCCCGGAGGCGGATCGGTCGCCTACGGCGGGCAGGGAGTCTTCCGCTCGACCGATGGTGGCGATACCTGGGCTCCGCTTGGATTGGAAGAGAGTGGATCGATCGGCCGAATTCGCGTCGACCCGCAGGACTCCAGTCGTATCTTTGTTGGTGCGATGGGGACACTTTGGTCCCGCTCCGAAACGCGTGGGGTCTACCGGACGACGAATGGAGGAGCCACCTGGGACCGCGTCCTCTACGTCGCTGACGACACCGGTTGTGTCGACCTCATTCAACGCCCCGACGACCCTGACGTCCTCTATGCGGCCATGTGGGAGCGGCTTCGCCAACCCGAGTCCTACGACTACGCCGGCCCGAACTGTGCCATTCACCGCACGACCGATGGTGGCGACACCTGGGCCATCGTGGGAGGAGGACTTCCCACTCCGTCGAACAACGGCGGGCGGATCGGGCTCACCCTTTGCCAAAGCTCGCCCAACGTCATGTACGCGGTGTACACGGCGGCATCGGGTTTTTTCGACGGCCTGTACAAGAGTACCAACGGCGGGTTCAACTGGACCCGCACCTCGGACGGATCGCTCTCCGGCGTCTTCGCAAGTTACGGATGGTGGTTCGGCAACCTTCGCGCTCACCCCCTCGACCCAGATATCGTTTTTGTCTTCGGGCTCGATTTCTACCGTACGACCAACGGCGGCAATTCCTATAGCAACGTCGGTAGCTCGATGCACGTCGATCATCACGCTCTCGCCTTTGGCCCGGGAGCAAACCCGGTCATTTTCGCGGGAAACGACGGCGGGATCTACCAGTCCGGCAACGGCGGGTCGAGTTGGAGTTTCGTCGGGAATCAGCCCATCACCCAATTTTATCGGGTCGCTCTCGACCCGGGTGCCCCCGATGCCGTGCTCGGCGGCGCGCAGGACAACGGTACCGTCAAGACGGACAGTGCAATCGACGGGTATGGAGCTCTGTTCGGGGGAGATGGCTTCGAGCCTCTCGTCCACCCGACCAACTCCAATCAGATTTGGTCGCAGTATCAGTACGGGAACCTCTTCTATTCATCGAACGGCGGAGGCAACTGGGGTTCGGCTCTCGGGGGCGTCGGAAACGATCGCACGAACTGGAATTCGCCCATCGCCCAGGACCCGCTCGATCCGAA
>Ga0315338_1002899_pt1 | contig 15926 bp, 14 predicted proteins | sample ASW8metaG_FD_204518 | JGI IMG/M metagenome (GOLD analysis project Ga0315338, IMG submission 204518) | Ammonia-oxidizing marine archaeal communities from Monterey Bay, California, United States - ASW #8 | ecosystem: Environmental > Aquatic > Marine > Coastal | place: USA: California | collected... | reverse complement strand
TGTTCTACCAATTGGCCAATGATCTCCTGCCGCCGATTCTGGCCGGCATTGTCATCGCCGCGGTTCTTTCGGCCGTTATGTCGACGGTTGATTCCATTCTGCTCTCTGCCTCTGCGGCGATCTCCCACGATATGGGGCTCAATCGCCTTATGCCGGGCAGTGAAGTAATGATTTCGCGTCTGGTCATGGTCGCCATCGCTGGACTGGCTGTCTGGCTGACATTGACTGTTGAAAGCACGATTTTCGCCCGCGTCTTGTTCGCCTGGGCGGCATTGGGGGCCGCTTTTGGGCCTATCGTCGTCATGCGGGTTCTGGGACTGGAATCGTCCGGCGTTTTCATCTTGCTGGCAATGATCAGTGGATTTGCCATGACGGTCTTTTTCAACACGATGGGTCAGATCACCCCTGATGCCGGAAGTTCATTGGTGATATTCGCAGATCTGGCGCGCCTGCCCGGTGACCCCTTTGAACGCGTTGTGCCATGGATCCTACCACTAATTTTGCTGTGGATCGGGCGTACACGCGCACAGACATGAACGACCGGTGCGACAGCTTGCGCCTTGACCTTGATGGCAGGGTGTAAGAACACCGCGTGATGATTGCTGAAATTGGCCAATTCGTTCTGATCCTCGCCTTTTGTGTGGCGATAAGCCAACCCATCTTGCTGGCCGCAGGTCTGCGTGCGCGCGATCCTGTCTTCCATTCGGTGGCGCGGGCCGGGGCGCTGGCCCAATTCGCGCTGATAGCCGCGGCCTTCGTTTGCCTGACCTGGCTCTTCGCTGTGTCGGATTTTTCTGTCCTGGTGGTCGCGGAAAACTCGCATACCAGCAAGCCATTTCTCTACAAATTGACGGGCGTCTGGGGCAATCACGAGGGCTCCATGTTGCTCTGGGTGTTGATCCTCACCAGCTATACTGCCGCGTTGGCGTTGACGGCGAAACAGGTCGCCCCCCGCCTGATCACACTCACATTTGCCGTTCAATCAGCAGTGACGTCTGCATTTATCGGTTTTCTACTCTTCACATCGAATCCGTTCGAACGTCTTGATTTTTTACCTGAAAATGGTCGCGATCTAAATCCGTTATTGCAAGATCCGGGGCTCGCATCACACCCGCCTATGCTCTATGCGGGATATGTCGGCTTTTCGATCACCTTTGCCTTCGCTGTTGCCGCTCTCATTGAGGGGCGTGCAGACGCGCGTTGGGCCCGGATCGTGCGCCCATGGGCATTAGCCGCGTGGAGCTTTTTGACCTTCGGCATCATGCTGGGTGCGAGTTGGGCCTATTACGAGTTGGGCTGGGGCGGCTGGTGGGCCTGGGACCCGGTAGAAAACGCCTCGCTCCTGCCTTGGCTAGCGGGCACAGCATTTATCCATTCCTTGCGGGTGATGGAGAAGCGGGACACGCTAAAGAGTTGGACGATCCTGTTGGCGATTTTGGCTTTTTCCCTCAGTTTGGCCGGGACATTCCTGGTCCGTTCGGGCGTTCTCACATCCGTGCATTCCTTCGCTGTGGACCCGCAGCGAGGCGTTTTCATTCTTGCAATTTTGATCGCGGTCATTGGCGGCGCATTAACGCTCTACGGGCTGAGGGCGCACACGCTCAAACCAACTGGCGTGTTCTCCACGATTAGTCGGGAAAGTGCCTTATTGTTGAATAATCTGGTGCTGGCCTCCGCCTGTGCACTGGTTTTCTTCGGCACCTTTTATCCACTCTTTATAACGACGGTCAGCGATCAGACGATTTCCATTGGGGCACCGTTTTACAACAGAACCTTCAATCCAATGCTGGCTGCCTTATTGGTGCTCTTGCCCATTGGTTCAATGCTGGCTTGGAAACGCGGCAAACTCGGGCCAATTCTGCGCAAACTCCTGCCAGCGCTTCTCATCGCACTCATTGCTGTAGCACTAGCACTCTGGTTGTCCTTCACGGGCAGTCTCGCCGGTGCGCTGGGCGCCGGGCTGGCGTTATGGATCGGTGTCGGTGTCGTTTTGGATATCACTTCGCGCATCAAGCTCGCCCAAATCCCGCTTGCGGCCAGCATGACACGCTTGCGCAATCTGCCTTTGGGTATCTGGGGTATGTTTGTTTCCCATCTGGGTGTGGCGATGATCGTGTTTGCGATCACGGGCGTGAGTGCCTGGAACCAGGAAGAGCGTGCGTTTTTACAAACCGGTCGTGGCGCGTCTTCGACACTTCAAATCGCCGGTTACGATATAACGCTGGTTGAAGTGCGAGATTTGCGGCGTGAAAATTATATCGGCGATGAGGGCGTTCTTGAGCTGTCCCGAAACGGGCGTGTTCTTGAAACGATGACCGCCGAACGACGGTTTTATCCGGTTCGCCAGATGCCCACGACGGAATCAGCCATCGCCACTCGCTGGTGGGGAGATGTGTACGCGACGATTGGTCCGGAAGTCCCAGGACGAGGCTGGCCCGTTCATATCTATTTGTACCCGTTTGCCCTCTTGTTATGGATCGGCGGGGGCGTTGCATCTCTCGGTGGTGTGCTCTCTATAGCCGATCGCGGTCGACGGTCACTGGGCACGCCCCGGTCCGGTGTTTCTGGCCTATCGAAACCGGCAGGGAAGGGCTGAACCATGCGCTGGTATTCCTTCCTGCCTTTGATCGGCTTTGTGGTCATGGCGATCTATTTTGGACTTGGCCTGCGGCAAGATCCGTCGAGTATTCCATCGCAATTGATCGATGAACCTTTCCCCATCATCAACCTTCCGGCTCTTGAGGGGCGAGAATTCGGCCTGAGTAACGAAGACCTTCAAGGGCATGTGAGCCTGGTTAATGTGTTTGGAACCTGGTGCGCGCCCTGCGTTGTCGAACATCCAATGCTCATGTTGATCAAACGCACAGAAATTGTCCCGATTTATGGAATTGACTGGCGTGACCAGCCCGGGGCTGGCACAGAATGGCTAGCGCGGCGCGGTGACCCGTATCGTTTGGTCGGCAATGACGCTGATGGCCACGCCGCGATCGATCTGGGCGTCACCGGAGCCCCGGAAACATTCCTGCTCGATCGCGAAGGACGGGTGCGTTATCACCACATCGGTATCATCACCCAGGAAAACTGGAATGAGACATTATTGCCGATGATCCGGGAGCTGCAGAACTCATGATCCGCGTCCTGTTTTTATCTCTGTTCCTATCGCTGGCTGGACCCGTGTCAGGCGGAGCGTTCGCGGTGTCCCCTGGACCAGATGAAATCATGCCGGATCCGGATTTGGAGGCTAGAGCGACCCAGTTATACGGCCAGTTGCGTTGTGTGGTCTGTCAAAGTCAAAGCCTTGCGCATTCCAACGCGACCTTGGCCGCGGATATGCGTGGCGTGGTTCGCGATCGCTTATTGGCGGGGCAGAGCAATCAGGAAATTCTGGACTACATGCAGGTTCGCTATGGCGATTATGTGCTCATGCTCCCCCCCCTTCAGGGCAATACGATGATCCTGTGGCTGATGCCCGGCTTATTGCTAATTGGGGGCGGTATCGGAATTTTTCTCTTCCTGCGGCAACAAAATATTCGAGCCAATTCCGGCACCCAGGAAACCCTTGATCCAGCGGAAGAAACACGGCTTGCCAAGCTGCTGGCCGAGGAGGGTCAGGAATGATCTGGCTCGTTATTTTGGTTATCAGTGCTCTGATCAGCGTCATCCTCCTTGCACCGCTTCTATCGCGTAACCCAAAGGATATGAGCGATGGTTTGGGGGTCTTTGCCGGTCAGCTCGATGAATTGGAGCGCGACCAAGCACTTGATCTAATCAGTGACGAGGAGGCAAAAACCGCCCGATTAGAAATTAGTCGCCGGCTGCTCTCCGCTTCTGATGCCATAGAGTACGATGAAGCGCCTTTGCACTCGCTACGTCGTGTGGCCGTCTTGTCGATGGGGTTACCCGCTCTCGTGGCCGTCGCTATCTATTTGCAAATCGGCAGCCCGTTATTGGTCTCTTCTCCTCCGGCGCCGCGAGTTGAGAGTGTGAATTTGCCGGAAGACCCATCAGTTCTGGCGGCGGTCGACGAGCTCATCGATCGCTTGGCAGAAGACCCTGATGATTTGGAAGGATGGCTATTGCTTGGGCCATACTTCATGTCCACGCGCCAATATGAGGAAGCTGCCTTTGCGTTTGATCAGGCGATCACACTGGCTCCACCAAATGCCGACCTGTTTACAGCCTTTGGGGAAGCACAGTTGGCAGCGAATCAGGGATTAGTGCTTCCGATAGCGCGCGATGCCTTTGAAAATGCATTGGAGTTGCAGCCGCAGCTCCCTCGCGCGCGATTTTTTCTGGCACTCGCTTGGTATCAGGATGGAGAAACAGAGCGCGCACGCGAAAGTTGGGCGGATATAGCGCAGGGATTGCCGGTCGGAGAACCGTTTCGGGTGATGATAGAAAACCAGCTGGACGCTAGCCGGGGTGCATCACCCGGCTCGAATAATTAAGCGTCGGCTTCCTCAACCACAATGATGGAATCGTCCTCGTTCGCGTCCGGTGCCTGACCGTCCTGGTTTGCCCAGCTCGCAAAAAAGTTCATTTGTCGTGATAATTCCGCGACGACATTTTCCGGAACGGAAACGCGTTCTGCCACGGCTGTTTTGATTGAGGTTGGGCTGACAGCAATGCCAAGCCCGATTCCTGCTGCAAGCAACAGCGCTATATACTCACTTCGCATCGACGCCTCCCCAGGCCGTAAATTGAAGATTCGGTAACATTACCGTCGCGTAATAGTCAGACCGCGTCTATCGCGACTTTCGATAAATCGTGCTGTTTTTACAGATAAATGCTGTTTTTAACGTCAGTCTCTTGCTGCAACCTCTGAAAATGCCATCATGCGCCCAGCGAGGAGAGAATCATGACCGACCAAAAAGCATCGCGCGACGTGGGAGAGGCCACACACCTCGGACCAGAGTTGAGCCGGCGCAATCTTTTGACGGGTGCGGCGGCCTTCACCGCGGCGCTTGGATTGCCAATCCCGTTTGCGGGTAATCTGCCCGCCGGTTTTATTCCCGTCGCATTGGCCCAGGATGTCGGCACGCTCGCCGTTGCGAAACCGGGGCTGACATTATTGGGAGACCGCCCGGTCAATATGGAGACGCCTCCACATCTCCTAGATGATGCGCTGACACCCAATAATCGATTTTTCGTACGCAATAACGGGCAGCCGCCGATCGGCGTCGATACCTCGGATGATGCCTGGACCCTGCGGATCGACGGCGAGGTCGAACGCGCGCTGGAACTGACCATTACGGAGCTAAAATCACGCTTCGCGACCGTCGAGCTGGATCTTGTGGTCGAGTGCGGTGGCAATGGTCGCGCCTTTCACCAGCCCGCAGCCTCGGGAAATCAATGGACATTCGGCGCTGTCGGGTGCGCGCGGTGGACCGGGGTTCGCCTGCGGGATGTTTTGCAGGCCGCGGGTCTTCGCGATACCGCGGTTCACACCGGGCACTATGGCGCCGATACTCATCTGAGCGGCGATCCCGATCGCGATGCCATTTCCCGCGGCGTGCCAATAGAAAAAGCGCTCGAGGAGCACTCGATCATTGCCTGGGCGATGAATGGCGAGCCTATGCCAGAGTTGAATGGCCACCCCTTGCGCCTGATCATCCCGGGCTGGCCGGGATCTTGTTCGCAAAAATGGCTCAATCGTATCTGGGTTCGCGATCAGGTGCATGACGGTGAGAAAATGCTCGGTACGGCCTACCGGATGCCGGCTTATCCCGTTGCGCCCGGAACACGTGTTCCGAATGAGGACATGATCACCATTAATTCCATGCCTATCAAATCGTTGATTACCTTTCCCGAGACCGGTGCCCGCGTGAATGCCGGCGAACCGATGATGATCCGTGGGAGCGCGTGGTCCGGTGATGTGGCCGTTGAATCGATGGAAATCTCAATCGATTTCGGGGCGAGCTGGCAAGCCGTGGAAATGCCAGCGGTTCGCAACCGATATGCCTGGCGCCGTTGGCAAGCGCAGCTGACGATTCCTGAGCGCGGCTATTACGAGGTTTGGGCGCGGGCGACTGATCAGAACGGCACCAGCCAACCCGCGACGACACCCGGATGGAACCCCAAGGGTTATCTCAACAATATGCAGCATCGTGTCGCGGTATTCGTATTATGAGGCGGGTTGCACCCTTTGCGTTTTTACTGGCTTTGGGCGCCTGCTCCGCATCCGATGATGTGCCGGCTCAGATTGAGGATGAGCCGGCTTCTGCTATCGCATCGGTTGATGCGCCGTTGGCAGCGGATGTGGTTGTCGCGATGGCGGATGATTGGTCCGGAAGTGTGAACTATTTCACCGGCTTTGACGCGCTTGATCCCAGCATACAACCCGGGGCGATCGCACCGAACGCTGCTTTCAATGCCAATGATGAGTTTTGGGGATTGCCGCGGACGCCGGGCTATGAGGACGTCCTGTATACTTGCGCATCCTGTCACAGTCTGCGGTTGGTTATGCAGCAATCAAAAACAGCCCAGGGCTGGTCTGATATAATTGATTGGATGGTGGACCACCAAGGCATGGCCGCCCCCACCGTGGAAGAGCGCACCCGTTTGGTTGAATATTTGGCCACCAATTTTGCGGAACAATGATCATCCACATTTGCTGAATCAATCCACTTGGCCCTAAAATATCGGTCGTATCGACGACGAATCACCGCGCCAGAAGTGTGTTCGTTGGTCTTCTCTCCAAGCCCGGGAAAGGGCTGAATGTCGACGCTCCAAAACTCTAAGAATGAAGGCCTTCCTGGCACTAAGTCCGGGCAAACGCGCCAAATCGTCCACGATTTATTGGCCTGCGGGCGCGTGGACGAGTCTGATATTCGCGTTTCACTCGATCGAATATTAGTCCAATTGCGGCGATATTTCAGCCTGCAACAAGCGGTGATTAGTCGCACTGATATTGATATCTGCTTGTTTGAATATGTCTCCGGACAGGCGGTCGAAACCCGTCCGGGCGCACAATTGCCGCGGTCTGAAGTGTTTTGCAGCAAGGTTGTGGGCGGGGAGGCGCCCCTATGGATTCCCGATCTTGCATCAAGCCAATATCGCGACCATCCATTTCGGACAAAGCATGGGGTTGAATGCTATATTGGCGGTCGGTTGGCCGTCGCAGGTCGGGTTTTCGGTACACTCGGTCTGATCGGGTCGAGTGCACGCAGCAAATCGTTCGATGATGACGATGAATTGGTCCTCGAAGTTGCGATCTCGCAAATTAGTTTGTTGTTGTCCTTGGACGAAGCCCGGCAACGGTTTCACTTGGCAATTTCCGGAGCCAATGTTGGCATCTGGGATTGGGACATTCGCGCGGATGCACTTTATTGGTCCCCCAGGCATCTTGAAATATTGGGCATTTCAGATCCCGACCATCAACCGAGTGCCGAGGATTACCGCCGACGTGTGCATCCTGATGATCTAAATCGGATTCGAGACAGTCAGCGCGAACATCTTGATAGCCATAAGCCGATGGATATCGAATACAGAGTTAAGCGCGGTTCTGAATGGGTTGATATTCGAGCCCGCGGGCAAGCCGTCTGGGACGAAAACGGGCAGGCCGTTCGAATGGCGGGCTCAATCGAGGATATTACGGCGCAGAAGCTTGAACGCGAAGCTTTGGCGATAAGCGAGGAACGTTACCAGCTTGCCGTGGAGGGGGCCAGTGTCGGAATCTGGGATTGGGATCCCGTAACCGACAAGCTTTATTGGTCTCCACAAATGATGACTATTCTCGGTTTCGACAAAAAATCCTTCAAACCGTCCTTCGAGGCTTGGGCACGGGCAATACATGCCGACGATGTGGGCGATGTCGTGCGGGCAGGGTCTCGTCATCTGGAGTCCGGGGAGGAATATTCTGTAGAATATCGCATACGGCATGGCGATGGTGAATATATCTGGGTGCGAACACGCGGGCAGGCAATTTGGGATTCCGACGGGAAGCCTCTTCGTATGGCGGGTTCCCTGTATGACATCACCGACGTCAAGCGCGCAGAAGACAAGTTGCGGGAGCAGGCGTCGGAACTCGAGCGGACCAATACGGAATTGGAGAGTTTCGCGATGGCGGCATCGCATGATCTTCAAGAACCCTTGCGCAAAATATCCGCGTTTGGCGACATTTTAGTGGACCGCTACAGCGATGTTCTTGATGAAGGGGGACGTGAAATTGTCGATATCATGGTCGATGGCTCGTCTCGCATGCAGCAATTGATCGTCGATCTTCTGGCCTATTCAAAGTCTAGCAATACCGAGATGGTGACAACGGATGTCGACCTGGCGGCGCTTCTGGAGGATGTGCGCCTGACACTGGGCGTTCAACTTGAGGAAGTTTCTGCGACTCTGAGCGGTAGCAACCTGCCGGTTGTTCGAGGAGATGCGGGTTTGTTACGGCAGGTTTTTCAAAATTTGATAAGCAATGCGTTGAAGTATCGAGGGGATGCGGATCCGTATATCGAAGTCACGGCTCGTTTTGAAGCCGCCACCAATGATTGGCTTGTGATAGTCAGCGACAATGGAATTGGGTTTGAAGCCAAATACGAGAAACGTGTTTTCCAGATTTTTGAACGCTTGCATACCCGTCGTGAATTTCCCGGCACGGGCATCGGACTCGCCCTGTGTCAAAGAATAATCGCGCGCCACAAGGGTGAAATATGGGCGCAGGGAAATGAGGGAATAGGGGCTTCTTTTTTCATCAAATTACCGGTCGCGTAGATAGAGAATTTCCCTCATAAGAGGTGTTTTTAAATAGCTCACCCACGTAAAGCGGTGATTTGACCCTACCGTCCTTAATGTCGATGGTACGGAAAGTAATGATTGTGTGGGCGCGCATTGCGGCGTTTACTCTGCGTTGTCTATTCGCGTTGCTGATATCTACGCCGGTTTGAGCGTGACATTGGCGGCGTAATTTTTTGACCGCATGCTTGACCTAAACGTCAACGTCATGCTGATCTCATTGGGGAGAAATATGTCCGATTTGGAAAAATTCCGCAGCGAAACGCGGGAGTGGCTTGAGGCTAATTGCCCAGCCGAAATGCGCCTGCCGATGAAGGATGAAAGCGATGCGGTCTGGGGCGGCCGCAACCCAACTTTCAAGAACCCCCAACAGAAAGTGTGGCTGGATGCCATGGCGTCAAAGGGCTGGACCGTACCGGAATGGCCCAAAGCGTACGGCGGCGGCGGATTGTCCAAAGATGAAGCCAAAATTCTTAAAGCGGAAATGAAAGCCATCAAGGCGCGTTCGCCTCTGATGTCATTTGGTATCTGGATGCTTGGCCCGGCATTGCTGAAATACGGGAATGAAGAGCAAAAACTGAAATATTTGCCGCAAATCGCCCGCGGAGAAATTCGCTGGGCGCAGGGCTATTCAGAGCCTAACGCTGGATCCGACTTGGCGTCTCTCATGACCAAGTGCGAAGACATGGGTGATCATTACTCAGTCACGGGTCAGAAAGTCTGGACGTCCTACGCCGATCAGGCGGATTGGATTTTCGTCCTTGTCCGAACCGATTTCGAAGCCAAGAAGCACGAAGGCATCTCTTTCGTCCTGGTCGACATGGATCAGCCCGGGGTCACCACCAAGCCCATCAAGTTGATTTCCGGAAAGTCCCCATTCTGCGAAACCTTCCTGGATAATGCACGATGCGAGAAATCTGATCTTGTTGGTGAAATCAATAAAGGTTGGACAATCGCCAAATATCTGCTCACCCATGAGCGCGAGATGATCGGTGGATCAGGGGCCGGTTCCGGCGCGCTCCGTCCGATGGGCGATATTGCCGTCCAACAATTGGGCTTGGACGATCGTGGTCAGCTTGACGATCCGGTTCTCCGTGTTGATGTCGCGCGCTCTGAGATTGATGGCCTAGCATTCCTATCGACGATGGAACGTGTCATCGATGAGGCAAAAGCGGGTAGCGGCGTGGGTGCCAATTCTTCGATGCTCAAATACTACGGCACCGAACTCAACAAACGCCGCCTGGAGTTAATGATGGACAGCGCGGGGCATGATGCTTTGGCGTGGGATGGAGAAAGCGATGTGGCCCGCCTGTGGCTGCGCACCAAAGCCAACTCCATCGAGGGCGGGACCTCCGAGGTCCAGCTCAATATCATTTCCAAGCGTATTCTCGGCCTCCCAACAGCCTGAGCTAAAACCGTTATTTGAGGATATATAGCCATGGCTATGGTACTGAATGAAGAACAAAACATGCTCAAGGACGCCGCCAAGGGGTTCATGACCGATAACGCACCGATCTCGCAATTGCGTCGGCTGCGTGACGAAGAAAACAAGGACGGTTTCGACCGGGACACCTGGAAGTCAATGGCCGAAATGGGCATGACTGGCGTCTTGGTTCCTGAAGAATTTGGTGGTGTGGCCATGGGGCATGTGGCCGCGGGCGTTATCGCCGAGGAGATGGGGCGGACACTCACAGCATCGCCATTTCTGTCGACAGCCATCATGGGAGCGACCGCCCTGTCTCGCTTCGGGAGCGGTTCTCAAAAGAGCGAATGGCTGGCCAAAATTGCATCGGGTGACGCCATTACGGCCGTCGCGGTCGATGAGGCTCGCAAGCACGCACCGGCCACGGTCACCACGACAGCCGAGCGTTCTGGGAACGGCTTCAAGCTCAACGGTGCCAAGAGTTTCGTTGCCGACGGACATATCGCAGACATGATGATTGTCTCGGCCCGGACGTCGGGCGAAGAGAGTGGCGCCGATGGCATCACACTTTTCCTGGTCCCGCGTGAGGCTGACGGGGTCAGTGTTGAGGTCGACACAATGATCGACTCCCGCCTGGCCTCCGACGTCAAGTTCGACAATGTTGAATTGGATGCCGATGCTGTTCTCGGTGAAATCGATGGTGGCTTTGCAGCGCTTGAGCAAGTGCTCGACGCCGGCCGGGCGGGCCTCTCCGCCGAGATGTCCGGTTCCGCTCAAGCCTGCCTTGAGCAGACCGTGGATTATCTCAAAGAGCGCAAGCAATTCGGGGAAATTATCGGCACATTCCAGGGTCTGCAGCATCGTGCCGCGCACCTGTACACAGAAATAGAGCTCGGTAAGTCGATCGTTCTCAAAGCGCTGCAGACTCTCGACGCAGCTCCCGAACACGCAACGATGATGATTTCAGCCGCAAAATCCAAATTGGGACACGTGGCTCAATTATCGGCTCAGGAAGCGATCCAGATGCATGGTGGTATTGGTATGACGGATGAGTATGACATCGGGTTTTTCATCAAGCGCGTCCGGGTTGCGGAAGCTCTGTATGGTGATGCCAATTTTCATACTGACAAGTTTGCTCGTCTGCGGAAATACTAGAGATGAGCATGAATTATAACGGCAAGGTCGTCGCCATTACCGGTGGTGCACGCGGTATCGGTCTTGCCATGGCGCGTGCGTTCCATACGGCCGGCGCAAAGATCGCCCTTGCGGATTTGGAGGGGGCGGCAGAAGCCGCCGTCGAGTTTTCCGGCTACGGGGCTCATGTTGATGTTACCGATGAAGCTCAGATTGAGAGCTTCGTAAAGATGGTCACATCTACACTTGGACCAATCGATGTGTTTGTCTCCAATGCCGGCATATTGCGGGTTGATGCGCCGAGCTGGGACGCTGCGGGCGCCGATGACGCGGCATGGCAAGCCTCCTTCGAGGTCAATGTGATGGGCGCGGTTCGCAGCGCGCGTCAGGTTTGGCCGGGTATGAAGGCCAATGGGGGCGGAGTGTTTGTCCTTGTTGCTTCCGCCGCCGGGCTTCTCGCCCAGATCGGAGCCTCATCCTATACGGCGACAAAACACGCAGCCGTATCCTTCGCCGAGAGCCTGTCCATCGCCCATGGTGATGAGGGCCTGCAGGTAGTCTGTGTCTGCCCCCAAGCGGTGCGTACCGACATGCTGGGCGACAGTGAAGATGGCGGCATCGCCGGCGCGGATGGCATTGTCGAGCCGGCGGATGTTGCTCATGAAATGATGGCAGCGATTGAAGAGAAACGATTTTTGGCTCTGCCGCATGCGTCTGTTGCCGGCTATGAAAATGCCCGGGCCTCCCAACGGGATCGCTGGCTGGGAGGGATGCGCAAATTTCGTCGCGTCGTTGTGGAGCAACGCGGCCGACCTGTCTGATTTAAAATCAATTCGAATGATGGAAGAGAGAGCATAATGGATCTGGGTATTTCCGAACGGGTCAAGCCGCTTATCGATCAAGTTCGTGCCATGGTGCGCGACGAAATCATGGATGCCGATACCGAATATCATGCCGAGGTCGGCAAGGCCCCCGGCGGTGATCGCTTCACCTTCACTGACCGTCAGACGGAGATCCGGGAAACATTGAAAGCCAAAGCACGTGAGCGCGGGCTGTGGAACTTCTGGCTTACTGACAGCGATCGTGGCTACGGTCTATCCACGGTTGAGTATGCCCATCTGGCCGAGCAAATGGGTTGGGCCAACTTGGCTCCGGAAATTTTCAATTGTGCCGCGCCCGATACGGGCAATATGGAAGTTATTGAGCGCTACGGTAATGCGGCGCAAAAAGAAAAATGGCTTAAGCCATTGCTCAAGGGTGAGATCCGCTCCGCCTATCTGATGACCGAGCCGGATGTGGCATCGTCTGATGCGACCAATATCGCCCTTGATGCTCGTCTCGATGGAGATGAGTGGGTGCTCAACGGTGAAAAGCACTGGGCTTCCGGTGCCGGTGACCCGCGCTGTGCCATCTACATCTTGATGGCCAAGACCGAGGGTGATGACGCCCCGCGTCACGGTCAGCATTCGCAATTTCTCGTGGACGCATCAACGGACGGTATCGAAATCCTGCGTCCCATGCAGGTGTTCGGGCATGATGACGCGCCGCACGGCCATATGCATGTGCGCTTCACCAATGTGCGCATTCCCGCTGACAGTCTTATCCTGGGTCGTGGTCGTGGCTTTGAAATTTCCCAGGGGCGGTTAGGGCCTGGCCGCATTCATCATTGTATGCGGGCAATTGGTCAGTCTGAACGGGCCTTGGAGCTGATGTGCCAGCGTTCGGTATCCCGGACAGCTTTCGGCAAGCCGCTCGCTCGACTGGGCGCCAATCGCGATATCATCGCGGAGCGCCGTATGGCGATTGAGCAGGCGCGTTTGCTATGCCTGAAAGCGGCCTGGATGATGGACCAGGGTGATCCACGAGCCGCTGCACCGTATATCTCACAGATCAAGGTGATCGCACCGCGTGTCGCTCTGGAGACCATTGACGAAGCGCTGCAGATGCATGGCGGTCTCGGCGTTTCCCAGGACACACCTCTGGCTCAGATGTGGATCTGGGTCCGAACGCTTCGCTTGGCCGATGGTCCTGATGCGGTTCACCGCATGGTGATCGCGCGTCAGGAACTCAAGCGTTACGTCAATCAATCATTGGAAGGCTGAGATGGCAGACCGCAAATCCGCACCACCGCGTGAAACACGCGAAAAATTGGTCATGGCCGTGCTCGAAAACGAGCCGACCTTTGCCATTGGCGAAATTGAAAATTTCGGCATCAAACAGCGCGGATATGTCAATGCGCCGCCGGATTTGCGTTTCCTGTTGATGATGGCAATGGAGCATGCGGATAAGACCGCAGTGGTATTTGACGATCAACGCTGGACCTATGGCGAATTGGTGGCCAAGTCGGTCGCCGTGGCCAACGGTCTGATTGAACGTCACGGCGTCACGCCGGGCACGCGCATCGCGCTTGCCATGCGCAACAGCCCGGAATGGATGGCATCCTTCATGGGAATCATCGCGGCCGGCGGGGTGGTCGTTCCGTTGAACGGCTGGTGGACCAGCGAAGAAATGGGCTTTGGCCTGAAGGATTGTCAGGCGAAGCTGGTGATCGCGGGCTATCGACAAGCAGAACGTCTGATGCCGCTGGTGGATGAACTCGGTCTCACCATTATTAGCGGACGCGGCGACGTCCCGGGCGTAGCCGATACGCTTAAGTCCGTGATCGAAACGGGCGCGGGAAAGCCACCGCCGGACCTGCAAATCGACCCGGACAGTGATTTCGCCATTTTCTACACGTCCGGTTCTACCGGCGCGCCCAAGGGGGCGGTGCTAACCCATCGCGGTGTCGTAACGACAGTCTTATCGTTCACCCTAATTGGCGCGGCGCTCAAATTGGCAAATGGTGGTGAGGATTTCTTCGGCAGCGATCCGGCGGTGCTTGTCGCCGTACCGCTTTTCCATTGCACAGGATCGCACGCGGTCTTCATGATGTCGCTGATGGCAGGACGAAAAATGGTCTTGATGCGCAAATGGGATGCCGGTGATGCCGTCGATTTGATCGAGGCGGAAAAAATAACCAATGTCGTCGGCGTTCCCACCATGTCTCACGAAATCACGATGGAGGCTGACCGTCGTGGCACCCATCTCGATACGTTGATGGACATGGGTTCTGGTGGGGCAAAGCGTCCCGCAGCCCATGTAGAGCGTCTAAATCAAACCTTCCCACAGGCGTGGTCTAGCTCCGGCTATGGACTGACAGAGACCAATGCCCTGGGCACTTATAATGGGTTGGATGACTATCAAGCCAATCCCGGGTCCTGTGGGCGAGCCGTGCCGGCCGTGACCGATTTACGCATTGTCCAATCAGATGGAAGCGACGCCGCGACTGGTGACCCCGGTGAAGTCTGGATTCGCAGCCCGGCCGTATTCCGGGAATACCTCAATCAACCCGAAGCGACTGCCGATGTATTGACCAAGGACCGCTGGTTCAAAACAGGTGATGTCGGGACGCTCGACGAATTGGGTTTTTTGACCATCGTTGATCGCTTGAAAGATATGGTGATCCGGGGCGGTGAGAACGTGTCCTGTCTCGAAGTTGAGGGAGCTATGGCCAAACACGAGGACATCCTCGAAGCCGCCATTATCGGCATTCCCGACGAGCGGCTGGGTGAACGCGTTGGCGCAGCGATCCTGGTTCGTGAGGGCGCTGATCTCAGCGATGATGATATTGAGGCGTTTCTCAAACCGCACTTGGCATCTTTCAAGCGTCCTGATCACTATTGGCGCATGGAGGCCCCGCTGCCGCGCGGTGGCACAGGCAAGGTTGACAAACCCACCTTGCGCAAAATGCTTCTGCAAACCGGAGAGACTGTCTGATGCCCGCCATTAACCCGCAAGATCTTACCTCCCATATCGGTCAGGAAATCGGCGTCTCCCGCTGGATCGAAGTCGAGCAGGACCGGATCGATGTCTTTGCCGAGGTCACTGAAGACCCGCAATTCATTCATATCGACCCCGAACGCGCCGCCGCCGAAACGCCTTTCGGCGGTACGATTGCCCATGGATTTCTGTCGCTTTCGCTGGCATCGGCCATGGCAATTGATGTCGCCTTTGGTCTCGAAGGCTCGGTTATGGGTATCAATTACGGTTTCGACAAAATCCGTTTTCTGCAACCCGTCCGAGCAGGTAAGCGCGTGCGTGGTCGTTTCACGCTTGAAGGCGCGATCGAGAAAAAGCCGGGGCAGTGGCTGTTAAAGCAGGGATTGGTTGTGGAAATCGAGGGCGAGGATAAACCGGCCTTGATCGCACAATGGCTGACAATGAGTATTTTGGGTGGAGACAAGTAGCATGACCGATATTCGCTTTGATGACCGCGTCGCAATCGTAACTGGAGCAGGTCATGGTCTCGGTCGTTCGCACGCACTTGAGCTGGCAGCCCGGGGTGCCAAAGTCGTGGTCGACGATCTGGGCGGCTCAGTCGACGGATCTGGCTCCGGCTCTGCAGCCGAAGATGTGGTCGCAGAGATCGTGGCCGCTGGCGGAGAGGCGATCGCGCATCGCGCCAACGTAACCGTTGAAGCTGATGTCGCGGATATGGTCGCGCAGACAATGGCGAAATGGGGCCGGATCGACATTCTGGTCAATAATGCCGGCATATTGCGCGATAAGTCATTCGCCAAGATGACACTGGACGACT